>Ga0209020_1001298_pt1 | contig 25960 bp, 18 predicted proteins | sample PinacodermBB_FD_187298 | JGI IMG/M metagenome (GOLD analysis project Ga0209020, IMG submission 187298) | Host-associated microbial community of the marine sponge Aplysina aerophoba from Gulf of Piran - sponge pinacoderm, lysed by bead... | ecosystem: Host-associated > Porifera > Sponge >... | reverse complement strand
TGCCGCCGCGCTCCCTCCAGCCGTGCTGTAGAGACTGTGTTGCGCCGCACGAAATCCCACGCTCTGTCCACGATCCCAGGTTCGAAACCTGGCTCGCCACCGGCACCCAATGGAGTCAGCGGACCCTTTATGACCTGGTCTTCGCGAACCGCATAACCTGGTTCGGTTCCCTGATAGCAAACTGCCCTCACACCTGATTGGGGCAGGAAACGCTCAGGTTTCTTGCCAAAGAGCAACAACCCGTCCACAGTTGCCGAAGTGTGTCCGTCTAAGGTCGCCACCGTTGCCAATTCTAGGTTGATTAGCAACTGTTTGAGTTCGTCTGAGTCGTCTTCAGGAAAGCTCTTCGTGCCTAGGACTCGAACGAAATAGTCACGAAGACGCCGAAGGTCCAGATCCTGTGTGCTCGTTCCCGGCACGGGTTTCATCCCATACCTCAACCTGCCTGACTGCTGGTAAAGACGCTCTTCCTCTTCTCTGGTTGCATCCCGAGTCGTCGTGCCCACACGGATTCGGGTTACCCACGAACTGCCGCACTTGACCTTGTATGGTTTGTCTGGGGCATCCGCGGAAAGCGTGACAACCCCGACAACTGCGCCGTCGTCCACCTCAAGGGTTTCCCAGTACGGGATCACCGCTGGCTGGACGTTGTCTCTTGCAGTCTGCATGACCCATTCTTCGGCTTGTTTCGGGTCTCGCGTCAGACCAGAAACGGTTCCGTCTTCTTCGACGCCGAGCAGTATGTGTCCACCTTGCAGGTTGAGTAACGCGGCGATCTCTCCAGCGAGTTTCCGGGGTTGCGTGTCGTCGCGTTTGAATTCCAACCCGGAGTTCTCACCGTGAAGTAGCAACTGCGAGAGTTCTAAGCGGTTCATACTGGCCACCTAGAAACCATACTTCAGCCTTCTCGTCTCAAAGGCATTCTTGCCCCCTTCGAGTATTTCTTCGACCAGTTCGCGCACTCCCGAGACATCAATGGAACCCGTGTGCTCGGGTCTGATAACCGCTTTGCCTTTGTTGTCGGCATCACCAGATGCGGTCAGTCCAAGAATCAGCTCAGCATCCCCGAGCACCGGTATGTTGGCGTTATGAGTGGAGAAAAGAAATTGTCTACGCCGCTTTTCCTCGCGCATTCGTGGTACTACGACTTCAGTGATGAAACGGTTGTCAAGGTCGTCCTCAGGCTGGTCAACAATCAATGGCGCGTCAGACTCCAAAAGCAGAAGCAAAAGCACGGCCGTCGCCTTCTGCCCTGTAGAGAGGTCTTCAAGAGCCTGCCAGTACGGGGGGTCGTCGGCCGCAGCCGTGTTCAACTCTAGGTCTGTTGTGGGCGGGAGTTCCAACTCTTCTACCCGCATCAAGGTGTCCGCCGTAGCCTCTGTCAGGCTTATTGCTTGTGCCGCAGGGATCGAGTAAGCGCGTTGCAGCGCGTCCGAGCCGTCCCTGCAACACTTGACGAAATTGGTCAATGAGAAATCTGGGGCCTGTTCGAGTTTGTCGATTGCTTCGGAGAGGCGCCCGCCGATCTCCTCTCTGAGCAGTCTGGACAGAGGCTCCCGATTGCCTGAGGCGGTCACGCTGACCTGCACTCGGTCCCGCAAGTCACTGCTCACGCTCTTGGCCGCCCGGTCCAGGCCGCGGAACTCACGAGCCTTGAGATCCTCCCATTCGGCCAGCAGCGCACGTCTCTGCTCGGAGCAGTCCGTCTCGAGCCGATCCAGTGAGGTCCTGCGATCCCGTAAGGGGCGGAGAGCCTCGATCTCGCGTTGGAGGCGGATGAACTCGGCCCCGTCCACAGCTGATTTCTGGAGTTCACGGAGTATCTGCTGATACTCGGACTCGACTTCGCCCTTTCTGACGGACCAGCGGCGAATGACACCGGTCACGCCGTCGTGCGCCTGCTCGAGCGCTTTCTCAATCAGCGTTGCCGACGCTTCGATTTCGCGGCTCAGTTGTTCGAGGACGGGATCGGCACTTGCGAGGATCTCCTTTCCAGGAAGTTCTTCGAGTGCCTTCTCGGACAGGAAGGCTCGATCGATCGGCAACTCCTGTCGGAGCGCGTCCAAGCACTCGCGAAAAACCGAGATTCGCTCGGGAATCGAGTCGAGCAGGCGTTCTTCGCGAACCAGAAGGCTCCGTTCGCGCAGTCGATTTTCGAGTCCGGCTTCCTTGTACCTTTCCAAGGTTTCTTCCAGGCCGGGCAGCTTGGCCAATTGTTCGTCAATCTGCTCGATCTCGGCGCGCGCATCGACGATTGACTTTCTGGTCTGTTGCAAACTGCGAATCACGCTCGTCTTCTGCCGATTCAACGACTCATCGCGCGGGACGAATCTGTCGATCAACACGGTGCGCTTCTCGGGGCTCTTCGCAAGCTCCGATATTTCATGCTGTCCGTAGATGTCAACGTTAGGAAGAATGTCGCGAGGGGACAGATTGGAGATCTGCCCGTTCGATTCGCGCACTATCGCCGGATTCGGGACGGTCCGTTCGATCAGGTATTCACGTTCCGCGGGGCGGAAGACCCGCGTGCGGAGGGTGATCTTTGTGCCACTGCGAATTACTTGACGCACCATTCCCGTGTGTGCCTTGAGGGCATCTTCGCCGGTGGGTTCGAGGTTGAGCACATGCCGCAGACTCTCAATGACCGTGGATTTACCGGCACCGCGTCCACCGATGAGCACGTTCAGGTTCGGGTTGAAGTGGACGGCGGCCCCGTCGAGGAATCCTCCATTCCATTCGAGGGTCACCAGTTCTGCGTGCTCTTCGGGTTCAGGGTCGCTGTTGAGCCTTATTCTCGAGTCTGGGTCCAGGAATGCCTGGCGCAAGCCCTCAATGCTGACTTCAGACATCTTGATCCAAGACGTTGCGGACGGGTCGTGCAAGTCCTCGGGTTTCCTGATGTCCTTGGCATTGACTGTAGCCACAGCTCGCTCTACGCCAACCGCATGGGAGCGACGGTAATCGTGATTCTTGTTATTCACGATTTGGCGCACCTTGTCTGGCAGGGCGCTGACTGGTCCTGGGATCTGGATCGCAAGCAGATCCTCGTTGCGCCAAGCGCGAATGCAGGCCTGGCCCTCAAGTACCTCAAACAATCCCTTGCTGCCGGTTACGTGTGCAGCGACAGTGACACCACCTTGTGCTCTTACTTTCTGGAGAATCTGCGCGAACGGGTCGCTGGACAGATCGGAGGAGGGTTCGGTACTGCGTATCCCCAACTCGCCGAGAAATCGTTCGAGTGTCTCCGCGGCGGTGTCCGGCGGGTAGAAGCAGAGAATGTGGATACCTTCAGACGAGGCGATCTCGAATCCGGGAAAGATCGTGATTTGGTGACCTTCCGCGGCGGCTCGGAACTCGTGGATCGAACTGACGCTGTTGTGGTCGGTGATGGCAAGTACCGACACTTCGAGCGCTACGGCTTCAGCGATGATTGCCTGCGCGTACTCGAGCGAACTGCCTCCACTCGCCTGCCCCCGGAACGTCCCGGAGTAGTGATGGGGGTTCACTTGGAGCGCGCACTTGTAAAAATGCGCGCCCGATGACGGCCTCTGAGCGGTGGCGAACCAGTCTTGTCCAGTCACGTGTTGAGTTTACATCCCATCGGCGTAGCGTAACCGCAAACATCTGTTCAAGCCTTAAAGCAAAGCCACCGCGCAACCCCCGATATAGCTCGCCGACCCCAAAGGCCCATTTGTCTACCTAATAATCCGTTGCTACGCCACCTTCTGCGACACGGCGATCGGCGAACGCATTCAATTCCTCTATTCTCGTTTCATCAAGTTGAGGAGGTTGATATGCCTCAAGGTGTTGTGCAACTAAACGCTCGGCATGGTCAAGCGAAGTCGGCGACCCTGCCTCTTCCCACGATTCATAATTGCGCCAATCTGAAACCGCTGGTTTAAAAAAAGCGTCGCGATACCGATCTTGAGTGTGTTGAGTACCAAAAAAATGCCCACCCGGGCCAACATCAGCGATAGCTTCAAGCGCCATAGAAGCAACATCAACCACAACGGGCGACAAGAAAGCCGCAACGCTTTGCAACAAGTCGTTATCAATCACCATCTTTTCAAAACTTGCGTGCAAACCGCCTTCCATCCACCCCGCTCCGTGGTACACAAGATTGGCACCACCCATAATCGCACCCCACAAAGAAAACACCGACTCATAACCAGCTTGAGCATCCACCGCATTAGCTGCACACACACCCGAAGAACGGTAAGGAAGTTTGTAACGGCGCGCAAGTTGCCCCCCAAGCATCGCCGATTGCATATATTCCGGGGTGCCAAAAGCCGGCGCACCCGATTGCATATCAACATTGGATGTGAACCCCCCATACATCACCGGCGCACCGGGGCGAACCAACTGCGTGAACGCAATACCCGCTAACGCTTCAGCGTTTTGTTGCACCACCGCACCAGCCACCGTCACCGGTGCCATAGCACCCGCAAGCGTGAACGGTGTCACGATAATCACTTGATTACGTGACGAAAACTCAAAAATCCCTTCAATCATCGGTGCATCAAGACGCAGCGGTGAACTAACATTAATCACCGAGTGGATAGACGGTTGTGCATCAAGTTCGTTCGCACTCACACCTCGCACGATTCGCACCATCTCCAAACAATCTCGGTTGCGTTGCGCCCCAAGTGAATAGGCGTTCACTACCTTATCAGACAGCGTCAACAAATCACGAAACGCTTCAAGGTGACGCACCGAAGGGTGAATATCGGTTGGTTCAACCGGGTAACCACCATGCGTTTGAACCGAATTCAAACACTGCGCCAAACGCACGAGATTACGGAAATCTGTGCGGTTCCCAGTGCGGCGACCACGTTTACGATCCACCACATTAGGCGCACTCGCAACCGAACCAAACACCACACTGTCGCCACCAACAACTAAATCATGTGCCGGATTGGGAGCATGCAAAACAAACTTAGGGGGTGCTGCACTAACCAACTCAGTAACCATCGCCGGGTCGAAACGTACCCTCTCGCCATGCACTTCCGCACCCGCAGCAGCGAGCATTTTCGTGGCTCGCGGGTGCAAGAAGTCCATACCAATATCTCGCAACACCAACAGCGAAGACTGGTGGATAGCCTCAAGTTCGTCATCAGAAATCACTGCTGTGGGCGCAAACCTGCGTTCATGCAAATGCCACGGCGGTTGCGACGGCGGTATCGGGCCAGTTGGCCGCGCTCGACGACCACGCCGACGCACAGAAGACGCTACGTTCATATCAAGCGTCACTCTACTAGAACAACAAGATAGAAATACGAATGTTCAACCGCAGTCGTGGCACTCAACCGAAACGACTTCTCGCGCAGGTATCAGTCACGAGGCGAAACGGTTGGGGGTTGCACATATTGCCAACCGAAACGGCCTTTGATGCACAGGTGCCCATGGGTTACCGAATGATCTGCGGGTGAGGTAACCTTCACGATTTTGTTGTCTTGCGTATGCAGTTCTAAGTTGCAACCGACACCGCAAAACGAACACACCGTGGTGGTAACGTCTTGTGATTCAGGCCGCCAATCCCCCACGGCGCGCATATCAAACTCCGTTTTGAACTGGATAGCACCCGTTGGGCACACACCAATACAGTTACCGCAATACACGCAAGCGGAGTCGGGTAGCACAGTGTCGAACTCGGTAGAAATCCGCGAGTTGAAACCACGTCCACTCACCGCGATGGCATAAGTGTGTTGTGCATCATCACCGCAAGCTTCCACGCACTTGTAACACAACACGCACTTGTCGTAGTCACGCACATACAAGTCGTCTTGAACTTTTGGTTCCTCAACAATACGTTCGGCTGGCACATCGGTTTGGCCATAACGGTTCGGGTCGGCCTGATAATGACGCATCCAAACGGCCAAATCAGATGCCTGGCTCAAATCGGTGCTAGAACCGAGAAACTCGAGCACCATCTTACGGCTATGGCGCACCCGAGGGGATTCGGTATGCACCACCATGTTTTCCTCGGCGGCCCTCGCACACGAGGGAACCAAAGCCCTTGAACCCTCAACTTCCACCACACACACCCGACAAACATTCACCGGGGTAAGGTTCTCAGCCCAACACAAGGTCGGCGTTTCGATACCAATCGACTCGCAAGCCGCAAGGAGCGAAGTGCCTTGCGGCACTGACACCGCTCGGCCATTGATAGTTAGACTAACGCTCACTTCAGTTATCGTCATTACGTCCCCCGGGCAACAAACCTAGATCAAACGCGGAATTAATCGCCGATGCGGCGGTATGACCGAGCCCACAAATGGACGCATCAACCATCACCTGCGAGATGTCTTCAATCAACTTACGGCGCTTTGCACCTAAACCACCTGCGGTTTGCAGTTGAAGCATCGTTTCGTGCTGACGCACAGTCCCCACCCGGCACGGCACGCACTGCCCACAAGATTCGTTGCGGAAAAACTCGGCAATCCGCAGCGCCACCGCGGTCATATCAATCTCATCGGTAAAAGCCATAATCACGCCCGAACCAAGGGTAGTGCCCCGCTCCCGAGTGTCTTCAAGGGTCAACGGTAGATCCAGCGCATCGGGGCCCACGAAAGAGCCAGCTGCCCCTCCCATCAGCACCGCGGCCAAACGACCGCTACCCGTCAACGGGCCAGCAAGTGCCAGCACTTCGCCTAAACTGACACCGAACTCCACTTCATACACACCAGGTTTGGTAACCCGGCCACTAACGCACAGCAGTTTCGTGCCCGGCGATCGTTCGGTACCTCGGCGGCGATATTGTTCGGCACCGTACAACACAATATCCAGCGTGTTGATCAGTGTTTCAGGATTGTTGATAGCCGTAGGCTCAGAGAACAAACCGTGCGTCGTGGGGAAAGGAGGTTTGCTGCGAGGTTCGCCTCGAAAACCTTCAAGAGAAGCAAAAAGGGCGGTTTCTTCACCGCAAATATAAGCACCCGCGCCGCGCCTGATTTCGATATCGAAACGCTGGCCTGAGCCCGCCGCGTTGGAACCGAGCAAACCGGCGTCTTGAGCTTGGTTGACAGCATTTTGGAGACGTGCGGTGGCTAGCGGGTACTCACCTCGAATATATATCCATCCGTTTTCGGCACCCGTGGCGAACCCCGCGAGGGTCAGCGATTCAATCACCGCGAAAGGATCGTTTTCCATCACCACACGATCCTTGAAAGTACCTGGTTCGGATTCATCGCAGTTGGCTACCACATGCTTAGGTCGTCCTTGTTCGGCAGCAACAGCCCGCCATTTGATACCAGTCGGGAACGCCGCACCGCCACGGCCGGAGAGCCCCGAGCCGGCTACCGCGCTGCACACGGCGTCTGCTCCCATGGCGATCGCACGATCCAAGGCTTGGTAACCGCCGTTGGCTCGATATGCCTCAAGCGAGGTGGGATCGACCACACCGACATTGCGAAGTAGGCGCAACGATGGGTCGCCTTGCTGAGGGATTTTTTCAGTAGGCGAGCCCCCCAAACCAGCACCGCCCGCAGCAAAGTCTGCTGGTACCAGATCGGGTCGGCCAATACCCTGATGGAACTGCGCGGGTGGCCGCTCACATTGCCCGAGGCAAGGAGAACGATGCACCTGGGCTCCACTTGCCTCAAGTTCGGCGATCAGTTCGCGGCTGCCGGCGATCTGGCAAGCCGCGTCCACACAAACGTGGGTAACATGGCTCACGCCTGGCCCGTAGTCGGGTTCGTCAAGGCGAAACATTTCGTAAAAGGTTGCCACCCCGTACGCTTCCGCCGGCGGCACCTGCAAAAGCGTGCATACATGGTTCAACCCGCCCGGGCTAATCCAGCCTTTAGCGTTTTGCAGCGCATGCAGGGCGGGAAGCAAAAGGTGGCGATGGTCGCGCCGCCGTTGAGTGCCACCATAAACGAGGCGCTCACCCGCATGCACAACGGTATTGGTTGCCCCTACCGCAGCAGCCACGGCCGCGATTTCTATGTCGTCGGCTAAGTCATCGCCGATAAAGAGGTCAGCCATTAGCGGGTTCGGTTGTCCGCTCCAGGTCAAGTGCCGGGTCGTCTGTCATCGGTTTCGCACCGTTTGAGTGAAGATGTTCTATCCGAATCGCCGCTGCTTTGAACTCTGCGGTTCCTGAGCGCCGATCCCATTCGGGGTTGGTGAGTTGGTTGACATCTATCAACTCTGGAAAGTGGAATGTGGTGAACGTTAGCCCCACGGGAATGTCGGGTTGGATACGCACTTTCGTTTCAATAGAACCACGAGGCGAACAAACCCTTACCCGTTGGCCATCCGCGAGACCCAAAGCGTGTGCATCAGTAGGGTTTATGTCAATGCTATCTCCGTAGCGGATAGGCGACGCGAACCCCCCTGATTGCACACCGGTGTTGTAGCTGTCTAGCGCCCGTCCGGTGGTTAACCGCAGTGGGAACTCTGCGCTGAGTTTTTCTTTGGGGCCTTCATGTTGGCAGACACTAAAAGGCGCGGGTTCGCGGCCTTCAAGGTCTTCGGCCCACAGCCAACCGTGAAGAAACGGGCTGCCTGGGTCTTCCAAGTCTCGGCAGGGCCATTGCAGCCCGCCTGCGGATTCCAAACGTTCCCAACTCATGCCGGCATGCATTGGTGACAGCGAGCGGAGTTCGTCCCACAACTCTTGTGGAGTGGGGTTGCCCCAATCCACGCCGAGGCGGTTGGCCAAATCGCCGATGATGTCTGTGTCTTGACGGGCTAGGCCAGGGGGCGACACCGCCGGGCGTACCCGTTGTACCCTCCGTTCCGACGACGTAACCGTTCCTTCCGATTCAGCCCAACCAACAGCCGCTGGCAGAACCACATCGGCGGACCGCGCGGTGCGGGTCATCAAGATGTCTTGCACTACCAAGATGTCTAGGCCGCTGAGCACTTTGCGGGCATGAGCGACATCGGCTTCTGAATCTGCTGGGTTTTCGCCGATGACATATAGACCTTTGATCTCCCCTCGTTCCATCGCTTCAAACATCAGAGTTAGGTGCAATCCCGGTTTGGCTGGCAGGCGCATGCCGTAGGTGGCCTCAAACTTTGCTTGAGCTGTTGGGTCGCCGATGTCTTGGAAGCCGGGGAACTTGTTGGGCAGCGAACCCATATCTCCGCCGCCTTGCACATTGTTTTGGCCTCGCAGGGGCACCAATCCAGAGCCCCAGCGCCCTACATGGCCAGTCAACAAAGCCAAGTTGCACAACGACAACACGTTTTCCACGGCGTTGTGGTGTTCCGTGATGCCTAATGTCCAGAGTATCTGTGCGGTTCCGGCGGCGGCATAGACGTGAGCCATTTCACGAATCGCTTCAGCGGGTACCCCAGTTATCGTTTCGGTGTTTTCCAAAGTGTATTCTTCCACGGCAGCTTGGTATTGCTCGAAGCCTTGCGTGGCGTGAGCAATGAACTCTTTGTTGTGCAGGTCGGCAGCGATGATTTCGCGCCCGACTGCGTTGGCTAGAGCGATGTCGGTGCCCACATTAAGGCCGAGCCAAGCATCAGCGAACTTTGTTGAACTGGTGCGCCGTGGGTCTACCGCATACATTTTGGTGCCATTGTCTAGGCCCTTGAGTACATGATGGAAGTAAATCGGATGCGCTTCACGGGCGTTGGAACCCCACAACAAGACCACATCGGTGCTCTCAACTTCTTTGTATGAGGACGTACCGCCGCCTGCTCCGAATACTGTCGCCAGACCGACGACCGAAGGTGCGTGTCAAGTTCGATTACAGGAATCGATGTTGTTCGACCCCATGGCGGTGCGGATGAACTTTTGTGCTGCGTAGTTCATCTCGTTGGTTGACTTGGAACAACTAAACATGCCGAAAGCTTCACCGCCGTATTGGTCTCGGATACGAGCGAAACCCTCGGCCGCGCGGTTCAATGCTTCGTCCCAAGTAGCAGCACGCAACTCGCCGTTTTCTCTGACCATCGGCGTGGTGATGCGCTCCAGAGGTTTCATGTAGCGGTGACGACGGTTGCCACGATTTAACCCTTGACGGGTCGGCCCTTTGGCCTCATGTTGGGTTTTGTTGTCGCGTGCATTTACGCCAACATTGTCCACGCCGTCACCATACCGCCGCGTCACGCGTTTAGCGCAACTTTTCCATGCGTTTCACTCGCAACCTTGCCATCGATGCTTCTAGTTGGCGGTTTGTCGGGTATGGTCACGCCATGCGTTGGTCACAATTGTTCATTCCTACGTTGCGTGAAGCTCCCGCCGATGCTCAAGCAACGAACCACACCCTGCTGATTCGTGGCGGTTTCATTCGTCAACTGCACTCGGGGCATTATTCTTTGCTGCCTCTTGGGTTACGCGTTCATGAGAAGGTCGCCGCGATCGTGCGGCGCGAGATGGAGGCAATAGGCGCGCAGGAGTTTCTGTTGCCGGCGATGCATCCGGCTGAGATTTGGAAGAAGTCCGGGCGTTGGCAGGCCGTTGGTGAAGAATTGTTTCGGTTAGTGGATCGCAAGGGTGCCGACAACGTCTTGGGGATGACCCATGAAGAGGTTTTTGCTGAGGTCGCCAAAGAGATCACTTCTTACAAGGCGTTGCCACAAATCTGGTTTCAGATTCAATGGAAGTTCCGTGATGAACCTCGCCCCAAGGGTGGGCTGTTGCGCGTTCGAGAGTTCGCCATGAAGGATTCCTATTCTTTTGATGTAGACGAGGCCGGGCTTGACAGCAGTTTCGACGCACATCGGCGTGCGTATGAACGCATTTTTGCTGCTTTGGGTCTGCCGACTATCGCTGTGCAAGCATCTTCTGGCGCGATGGGTGGTTCCGGGTCTACCGAGTTTATGGTTCCGTCACCCGCTGGCGAGGACGACATTGCGCTTTGTCGCGAGTGCGGTTATGCATCCAATCTTGAACGCGCTCAAGCTCAAATAGCGGAACTCGTGGATCGTGACCTGCCCGATTTGATGCGCTTCCCTACCCCCGGTGTGCGTACGATTGCTGCTTTGGAAACGGTCGCGGGGGGTGCGACTGCGGTACATCAAATCAAGACCATGGTGATGGTGCTTGACGGCGAGGTGACATTGGCATTGCTGCGTGGTGACCATGAACTCGAGTTGCAAAAACTCGCCGATTACACGGGGGCCGCAGATGTTCGGCCAGCTACGCCAGACGAGGCGTTGAAATGGTTGGGGGCGCATCCCGGTTCGCTCGGCGCGGTGCATGTTGAAGATTTACGAATCATTTGCGATCCGGCTCTTAGGGGACGGCGAGGTTTGACCACAGGTGCCAACGAAGACGATTGGCACTTCTCAGGCGTGGATGTCGCGCGTGACATCGCCGTTGATGATTGGGCCGATTTGCGGAGGGTGAAAGCGGCTGAGCCGTGCGTTGTTTGCGGTATGCCACTCGAGGTGCTTCGTTGCATCGAAGCGGGCCACATTTTCAAGTTGGGGACCAAGTACTCTAGTGCGCTTGGTGCGTTCGTGCTCGACCGGAACGGTAAGCAAACGCCCTTGGTGATGGGGAGTTACGGAATCGGCATCGGTCGCAATTTGGCTGCCGTTGCCGAGGTGTACCATGATGACAAGGGCCTTGTCTGGCCGTTGGCCGTTGCCCCCTTTGATGTGGTGATAACGATTCTGAACCTCAAGGACGCAGTTTCTAGGCGCGCTAGCGAAACGCTTTATCAAGACCTGCTCAATCAAGGTATTGATGTGTTGTTGGACGACCGTGGTGTGCGCGCTGGTGTGAAATTCGCTGACGCAGAGTTGATTGGTGTGCCCTATCGGGTCACGATTGGCCCTAGAGCGTTAGCTGAAGGGGAAGTGGAAATCACCACTAGATCAACGAACGAAACCTTACGTTGCCCTATCGGGTTGGTGGTGGAGCACCTTAACGAGATAGTCAACAAACAGAAACGTTGACCGTTGTGCTATCGTGTCAAGTGGCACATGTAACTACCTAAAGGAGCACGCCATGTCAGACACACCGCCGCCACCGCCGCCACCTAGCGATCCGCACCCGCAAGCACATGAAGGCTACGTTCCGCCATCAAGTGCAACCGGTTGGGCAAGCCTCGGCAACGGTCATGTAGTAGAACTCGCGAGCACTCTCCAACGGTTCGGCGCAAGGGTATTGGATTTTTTCATTGTTTTTGGGGCTTCGGTGGTTTTTCTGTTAATCGCTTTCGCTGTAATCGTTAGCAGTTCGGGCAGTGGCGGTCTCGTGTTTATTCTCTTCGTCGCAATACTGATCATAATCTTTGGCCTTGCCTACGAGGTGACCATGATCGCACTGAAAGGTCAAACGCTAGGTAAGATGGCCGCGGGGATAAAGGTAGTGCGAGCAGACAACGGCGAGATTGTTGGGTGGTCGAAATCTATCGCGCGTTGGATTGTCCCCGCCGTGTTATCTTTGATTCCGACTATCGGGCCAATATTGTCGCTAATCGTTTATATTTCGTTTTTGTGGGATTCAACTCGGCAGGGTTGGCACGACAAACTAGCCGGCACTCTCGTAATCAAGGTCTAACGAACAACGCCAAATCTTTTTCCGCACGGATAATCAGAACGCGCCTATAGTCAACTAGGTTATGTCTGTGCAATCGATTGAGCGAGCCTTCGCGTTGCTACGAGCTTTGGCGGTTGGGCCAGTTGGCGTTACCGAATTGGCGGAGCGTGTGGAACTCCCCAAGTCGACCGTGGCCCGCCTCTTGGCGGCACTAGAAAACGAAGGTGCCGTCGCCCAAGCCGGTATCGGCGGAGAATACCGTCTTGGTGACGGGCTGTTAGACATCGCCGGCGCTACCCAACCAGGCAGCGGGTTAGTAGCCACCGCCCGTCCTTACCTGATAGAGCTTTGCAACGAAGCTAGCGAAGCCGCCGGTGTCTCAATTCTCAACGGACGCTCGGTCTATTACCTAGACCATGTAGAAGCAGAGAGCGACGTGCAAGTGAGGAGTTGGACTGGCGAACTCGCTCCGCTTCACGCGGTGCCATCTGGATTGGTTCTACTGGCTCACTTCGGCGAAACCGAACTTGAGAATTATCTGCAAGGCCCGCTCACCGCTTCTACTCCTTGGACAGTTACCGACCCCGACGAAATTCGTGAACGGCTAAGCACCATTCGCAGTTTGGGGTACGCCTGGGTATACGAAGAATTTGCCGAAGGGATCAACTCAATCGCCGCGCCCATCGTTGAAGCAGACGGTACAGTGCAGTCCGCGCTGCATATTCACGGCCCGGCATACCGTTTCCCAAATCCCGAACGCACCCACGATCTCGGCAACCTAGTCATCAACGCCGCCACAAGCCTCGCCGATAACCTCACCTACGACTAACCACACGCCACCAAACAAGCTCAACGGTGTAACCAGCACGCAGCGCTTAGACGGCTGAAGTTTCAACCGCGGCATCAATCTTGGCCACCACCTGTGGCGTTTCCCCTAGCGCAGCGCAAATCTGCTGGTAAGCCAAAATATCGTCGAAACTGAGCGTTCGGCCTGTGCGGTCTTCAAGCCATTTCTTAGCTGGTTGGTATCCGCCGATGACGAACTGCCACGCCTCCGGTGACACACCATCAAAATGCTGGTCTTGATTGAACCAGACGCGACCCCGAGTGTCGCTAGACGGTTCAACATAGCGAACTGTTTCCACTACGCCTGACCCTCCCACGCCGAACACAGGCATTTCTTCACCATCGGCTGTTAGAAGATGCAGCGCAGCAAGCCGAGACCCGTGTTGCGCGAGGATCGAGAACTGGGCAGGGTATGCCGGCAACGGAATTCGCGGAAAATCCGACCGTAAGAAATCTGCGAATCTGAACCGAAACCAAGAACTGTGGAGCATCGCGTAGATGTAATGCAACACATCTTCAGGGCCGAAAGTCAATACTAGGTCTCCCGCCCCATTGACCACAAACTCGAGCCCAGATGCTGCTGAGATAGCCGCAATGAATTCTGGGGCGAGATTCGGCACCCGACTGGCAACACCCAAATTCAAGGCATCATCCCCAGAAGGGTAGAGGTATAACGGGAAGAGGTAATTGATTTGTTTAGTCTTGTTTGAGATCGCAGCCGATTCGATCATGCCGTCTGTAATACCCGTTAGGTTCCAAACTCCTTGCTGAGATTGTTGTCGGCAGCTAATCAAACCAATATTGGGGCCGGCAAGCATATGGTGCATGACCTCGGCTCGTGGCCGGCAGATAAACCCACCTGCCATACCCGTGAAATACGTGGTGCGTTTGTCGAAAGGTCGATAGAGGACTGTTTTGATGTGTGCTTTCGCGTCCGGGTGCGTGCGGAGATCGTCTTGAGCGGCAGCAACCGTCCAATCCGAAGAATCCTCTCCAAGACCATACTTCTCACGGGCATCAGTTTCAGAAAGACCCACGAATTCATTGGCAACCCGCCTCATCTCTTCATCAGAGAACTGGATGGCAAGTTTGTCTCGTGCCGTGACCATTCCCACTGAATGAATCGGCGCGATGTCGGTCAGCTTCCAGCCAGATTCGTATTCAACTTGCAGTGCATCATCGCGTGGCACGAAAAAATAATCGGGTGCTTTAGCCGCAAGCTCATACCATCGTGTGGATTTTACATCGTGTTCGGCAAGCCAAGCATATTTCCCTGACTCAGTATCGTCTCGTTCACCCCAAAGGTCGGCGTGATACACCTTCGCTAAGCCCTCGCCAGAAGACCCGTCCTTAACAAAAATACTGATCGCCACGCCCTGCTGAATATCAAACACATTCTGGTCTCGACCACCACCTGGTGCTTTCTCCTGCTTCTTCGCACTGCCATGCAAATCAAGCAACCAAATCTCATCAAAGGTTTCCATCAAGGACCGCCGCATCCCTCTGAAAGTAGGGTTATCCAGATAACTGTGATTAGTTACGAAACCCACAATACCCTCACCGGTCTGGCTGATCCGCCATTGCGCGAAACGGATGAACTTCACATAATCGTCATTTATCCACTTTGGATTGCGTTCATCTAAGGGTTCGCCATCCACGCTGAAATAGCTCTGCGGATCGTCAAGGATCCGCCCCCGCATCAAATCGGTAATCCATTTCCCTTTGTTAGCCGAATGCCCCGAATAGGGAGGGTTGCCAATCACCACCATTACCGGATGCTCACGCTTGACTGCATCAGCCTCGCGAGCTTCCCGCACAATCTCAGGGGCAAACATCGGACCGCCCGTTGCTTCGTGGGCATCACTAAGCGTGTTTGTTAGAAAAACACCCAAACGCGTCCCCTCGCTCAGAGTGTACTTCTCACCCGCTTCACCGAGTTCCAAAGTGAGTTTCAGGTGACAAATCGTGTAGGCGGCCATCAAAAGTTCAAAACCAAACAATTGGGGAAGCAAATATTTCGGCGCATACACTCCCCACGAACCACCTACGCCTCGTTTGGCTAAGTCACGGCGAACTTGGGCCATCACTTCACGCAAAAATGTGCCCGTACCTGCCGCTGGATCAAGAATCACCACTCGCGGCAGCGCACGCTCCGAACCGTCTTTGTCGACAACATTCACAGTAGTTCTATCGGCGAGGCCATCGCGCACCGCAAACCTGTCTCGCAACAGCAAATCAACGCTACGCACGATGTAGGACACCACGGGCTCAGGCGTGTAATACACGCCTCGAAGCTCACGCAGTTTGGGGTCGTAAGCGGCGAGGAAATCTTCGTAAAAGTGGACTATCGGATCTTCTTTGCGTGTCGCACTTCCGAACCCTTCTAACACCGAAGCCATGTCTGCGTTAGCGAGTAGCAAGGCCAAGTCATCAATGATCCAAACGATGCGACTATCGGCGCTTGGCCCAGCGATATGACCGAAAACGTCACGCAGAAACGGCGTGGTGTCGGCGAACACCGCCGATTGCCTGCTGAACTCGGCGGGTGGCCCCGAGTGCAGACACCTCGCCGCAAAAAGACCGTACGCCGCTGTTTGCGCTTGCAGATCGGCGAAATCGGCAACACTGAGATCGTTGATTAGCACTTTGCGATAGCTCTCGAGTAACCCCGTAAGCGCAGGGGCGTTTTCGCCATCTTCGTCTAGGATTTTTTCAATAGCCACACGCAACATCTTTGCCATGGCTGCCATTCGTTCGGCGAGTTCACCGGCCTGCCCCACCGATGGCTCTTCGGCGGCAAAAAAACTGCTTAGCAGTTGGTGCAGGTCGGAATCATATTTGGGACTAAAATCCAGTTGGCCGGCATTATTGAGTTGCCCCAATCGCGCCACGCCGCGCCGTTCACCCCGCACAAACCAGCGGAACTCCAGATAATCGGTGAGCAGCAAATTCGGAAGCGCTGCAAGATAACGCGCAAGTTGTTCGCTCCTCTCAACGGCATCAAGGTTGGTGCCAACATCTTTGCACTCGATGTGACCGATAGGCACCCCTCGGCGTTGCAAAACAAAATCTGGTGCACCGTAGGATTGTTGGCTTGGCTCGTTGAGCGCATCTACAGCATCGCTGCCAACACCAACGAGCAGGGTAGCAAGAGCAGCACGATAACTATGCTCTGTTGCTTGACCAGTGCTGTGCGCGGCACCAATGCTTTGGCGGTATTCATTGAATGTCATTGTCGACCCTCCGTACAAAGATGCTACAAGCCGACTGTGACATCGGTGTGGTCGGTTGTTTTGCGATTTTCTCGGTTCGTCAGGTTATTCGTGGTCTTGCCTTGAAAGCGCTGAAGCCAAAAGCCCCGAAGGCACGGCGACCACCCCCAGACCGATCATCACTAGCACGATCGTCAATAATTTCCCTGCTACCGTCACCGGTGCTATCCCCTCAGCGCCCGCGGTTAATGAGGCGATTGACCAATAAACGCATTCAAAAAGGTTGTTGTAGTGTTCGTTTTCTTCGTGTTCAAATACGTAGATGCCGTATGATGCGATGAAGGTCAGTATCCCGGTTGCGCAAAGATATATCGCTAATTCGTCTTTGATGTCATCAAAGGCTCTGGAGAATCGGCCGAGAGCATCGCTGTAGCGAACGAGTTTGAAAATTCGGAACGCTCGAAACACTCGCAAGATTTTGGCAGCTCCTAAGCCAGGCAAGAGCACTAGCGACGAAAGCGCTGCGAGCAAGTCAACAACACCGTAGAACGAAAATATGTAGCGCCTGCGTTTATCGCTGGTAACGATTCGCAAAAGATACTCAAGGCCGAAGATTGCGCCAAAGACGATCTCAAGCCTGATTATCCAGGTGGCGAGGCTTCCTTCGTCAACGAGCGTTTCGGCAATCAAGGTGCTCACCGCGAGCACCACAAGCGCGGACAATGCCCCTTCAATCCGCCGTCCGAGCGCAGTGTTGATGTCGAACAATGAGTTCATTACCGCTCCTTAGATTCGGCGAGTTCAGCCACAATTTGTAAGCAATGGCCAATATCGGTCACGACGTAGCTTGGCGCTCGTGTGTGGTCGATCTTCATCGTTTGCCTCCCGTTGAGTTAAGCGAGATTCACTTTAGCGAAGGTGTGTGACAGCGACCGAGGCAGACCTAGTGGTTTTATTGGGGGACCAGTAGCTGCGTCAGGCCTGTTGCTGGGTTTGTTGGGTTTTGTAGGTAGCTACGTAGGTTCAGCGATAGCTCGTGTGGCGCGCGATGAGTTACTAGTGATGCGAATTTGGCATCGATTTCGTGTTGGTTGAGGGGGTTGTGCATTGAACCTTTTTGGCCATGCACTGTGCGTTCAAGAACTTCTCCACTTTCGAGGCAAATCCTTACGGTCCCACCGATTTTGTGAGCGTAAGTAGCGTCAAATCGTTTCGCAACGCGTAGCAGCACCTTGGCTTGCAGATCAGCAAGTGTCTGGCTCGCGATTCGTTCAGGTGCATAGGTTGTCGGGTCACTGGGGTTGGCGAGGATTGCGGCTGCGATGTTGAACGGCGCTGAATACTGCGCGGCCATTACCGATGATGTTCCATCCAGGTTGTTTTGGGTGACGGCTTTTGTGGGAGCTTCTGCTTCGATGTGTGTAATCTGTTCTGGACGAAGTTGATGCTCGGTTCGTAGCTCGGTTGCGGCTTGGATTAGCGGGTGTATGTCGCTGCAAGCGGCGTAGGGTTTGACGGTGATTTCGTCTATCATCCAGCGACTGCCGAGTTTTGCGGTTAACAGGTCGATTTCGGGGTTAGTGCCAAATACGTGACAAAAACCGTACCTACCGGCTAATCCGTCGGAGGCCCCTTCAAACCCGTGAGCTACTAGTTGTACGGCCATTATCCCGGCTTCGGCGGCGCGCCCGGCGTGTATACGTTTGGCCATTCCACCTGAAGAAGCGAACTCCATGGTTCCTGAAGCCAACGACACCGCCACCCCGAAGGCGTGGTTCAAGCGTTCCCCAGTAAACCCAAAAAGTCGTGCGGCAGCCGCCACCGACCCGAAAACTCCCGACATTGAAGTTGGATGAAATCCCGCAAGCATATGGCTCGTTGGCCCCACCGCTAATCCGGCACGCCCCATGGCTTCATAGCCGATGACCACGGCTTCTTGGAGGTCAAGTACGGTTGCTTGGGTTTGCTCGGCGAGCGCTATGGCTACGGGAATGACCACCGCACCGGGATGACTGATCGCTTCTTCATGCACATCATCTAATTCGAAAGCGTGGGCTGCGGCCCCGTTTGCGAAGGCGGCCATTGGTGCCGTGGTTGTGGTGGCTTGCCCGATTATTGTGGCTGCGCCGGTACCTCCCGTCGCTAGTGCATAAGCGGCGGCGGCTTTTGACCATGGTAGGGTTGCGCCAAAGGTGATGCATCCTAAGGTGTCGATGAGGACGTTGGTTGACTTGTGAAGTAGGCGTTCTTCAACGTTTCCTTGCCAGCCGACAAGATGCTCCGCAAGTTCTCGAGATGGCGATGCGGCGTTGCTCACGCGTCTTTGCTTAGCGTTGTGAGTAGCAGGTTGTTTAGGTGAGCCACGGCGTTTTCGGCATGCACGTCGGCGGTTCCACTTGGGTCGACAATCAAGGGACCGGGTTGATATCCGCGGCTAGCCACACCCCTTTGAACCGAGTCCATGATGTCGAAGTCTTCGCATACGGTGGTGTTCCAGTCGAGTTCAATCACCTGGAGTTGTTCTGTTGTGGGTTCCGGCCGGTCGAACCACCACTCACGGATCAGCAGTGTTTCGTTAACGGTCAATGGAACCCAACGAAAAGTGTTGAGCACCTGTCCGGGGTAACATTGAATTGAGGAGACTGGCCAGGTGTAGAAGGCACCATATTCGTTGCTGTCGATTTGGCGAGCGTAGGCTGACCGTTCTGCCGGCGCGGCTGTTGCGGTGTGGTGGATCGTGTATCCCCTAGGGGTGATGCGATAACTTGCGGGAGCGATGATACCTGCGGTAAAGGTCTTATGCACGTTCGGACAGTGATAGCACTCGTTGTAGTTTTCGACTGCTATTTTCCAGTTGGCCTTGATGAGGTGTTTGCGCCGCCAAGTCAGCACACGTTTGGTTGCGTCGGGCGCGATCGCGGCTAGTTCCGCATCAATCCCCGGCACGGTGTTTAACAACGAGGGAGCATCCGAATCAAGGTTGACATACAAGAAACCAGCCATCGATTCAACTTGCACCCTTGGCACACACAGTTCGCCGACATCTTGGCCGCGCGCATTCAATAAAGTGCCACCGAGGCTGTATGCCCAAGCGTGGTAGGGGCATGTGATGCGTGACACTTTGGCACCATCGGCATCGACCAATTGATGCCCTCGATGTTGACAAACGTTGAAAAAGCCTCGTAGTAATCCATTATCGTTGACCACGATTACATTCTCGTCGCCGACTTGGGCGGTTAGTAAGCACCCCGGTTCCGACACTTGGGATACGTGTCCAACAAGTTGCCAAGTGCGTGCGAAGATACGTTCAAGTTCAAGTGCGAAAATTTCTGGGTCAGTATAATACTGGGCATCTAGCGCCCTATGGTTGGTCGCTGCCATAGTCACCTTTCTTGTTGGTTTGGTGGTCTGCGTCGGTGTGGAAAATTCTGCACTGGGTTATTCCAAGTCTGCTAGAGCGTCAACAAGTTGATCCATCAAATGCCTATGGTTCACGTCGCAACGTAGGAATCGGTCGCTGAGCCCTCGCCAAGAATCCATCCCATCCTTCACGATCACACCCCGCTCAAGCAGGCCGTTGAACACTTCTGTCGAGTTTGTGTCTGGATCAAGGATCTCAACTAAGAAAAAGTTGGAACGGCTTTCGGGAACCATGCGAAACCTGTCCAACTCGCGAAAACGGGTAGACACGTACTGTTTGGAATCAAGAATCGTGGATACAGTCCAAGCCACATGTTCGTGGTCGTCAAGGGCTGCGACACCTCCAGCAATCTGCATTTGTCCGAGGTTCCAAGTCGGTTTCACCGCCAAAAGCGCATTGATGACAGTGCGTTCAGCAACGCCAAATCCGATACGTAACCCGGCCAATCCAAATGCTTTAGAAAAGGTTCTGAGCACCATTAGGTGCGGGTATTCTTGGGGTAGATGAAGGTATCCAACAGTGTTGGAATAGTGAACATAAGCCTCGTCCAACACCACCAACGCATGCGGTGCCGCCTCGGTTATACGGCGCAAATCGGATTCGTTGAGCCAAGTGCCTGATGGGCTGTGCGGATTTGTTACAAACACGATACGTGTGTTGTCGTCAATCGCCGCGATATAGGTGTCTACGTCAAGGGCCATTGAGGCGCGATCGGTCGCTTCGTGCGCTAGAACCGCCACTCGCCCTTCCGCTTCAGCGAACAGGTGGTAGATCGGGAAGCACGGGCCAGGCATTAGTATTTTTCCGCCTGGTTCGCTGAAAGCACGAATGATCAATGAGATGAGTTCGGTTTCACCTGCTCCACAGATTATCTGTTCAGGTTGGTAGTTGTAGGTTGCCGCTATTTTCTCGCGTAATGGTTCGGCGGTCCATGAGGGGTAAAGGTGTAATCGGTCGATTGTTGCGCTTACCGCGGCGCGCGCTTTCGGTGAAGCGCCATGCGGGTTCTCTGCCGATCCTAGTTTTGCAATGTCGGCTACTGCGATTCCATAGCGTTGTGCCACGTATTCGCTAGACATCCCTGGAACGTAATAGTTGTGGTTTGTGTTGGTTGCTTGGTTGAGCACATTATGTCCTTGTGGTTTGTGTCCTTGTGGTTTGTGTCCTCGTGGTTTGTGTCCTCGTGGGTTGTGTCCTTGTGGTTTATTGACGGCATTCGGTGTAGACATTGGCGGATCGGCGATTCGAGTGAAAGGCATCGATTTTGTTGGCGACATCGGTAGGCGAGTCAGCCATCATGAACGCAAGCAGTACTTCCAACAAGGCCAGCGCAGCGACGGTTGACGAAAAAGGCAACGGCGAGTTGGACTGAACCACGAAAGCTCTCGTGGCTGAGGCCATAATCGGCGCAGCCCAATTATCAGATATGGAAATTACCGGTACTTCACGTTCGGTGGCTAGACGCACGGCTTCGACGATCTCCACTCGGCAGGGGCTGAAGGTCATGGCCAACAACACATCCTCATGATTCATCCGCGCAACGTCATCAATGGCGAGCCCGATGGTGGGAATGGCACTGACGTTGCTGAGTGCCATACTTGCAACATAAGCGAAGTTATCGGCTAATGGTTTTGCCGTTCCCAGCCCCAACACATAGGTGCGCCTTGATGCATCAATTAAGTCGGCGGCGGATTTGAGATCGCTGGTTTTCACGTCAGAAAACAATGCTTCAACGTTGACGAGGGCGCTAGAAGCCATGTCTGCCATTAGGGTGCCGTGCCTGCCACCCTCGTTGATGGATTGCAGGAAGCGAGCTCGATCTGGGAAGGATGGTGTGCCATCGGCGGCTTGTTTCTGGAATGGGGAACGGAAATCTTCGTAGCCTTCGAAGCCAACCGCCCGAGCCATCCGTACCAAGGTGTTGGGTTTTACTGCGGCAGCCTCGGCGATGCCACGCATTGAGGCCACCGCGACTTCGCCGGAATGGTTCAATACGTAAGTTGCGGCTTGGCGAACTTGGGGGGACATGGATTCGAGCGCGCTAGTAAGGGTTTGCAAAATCGTCGTGGGATCATTGAGACGGTTGCTGCTCACAATAAAGCCTCCTCAAACGGGTATGTGGATAGGCGTTGCGGGCCATCGCGGGTCACCAGATACATATCTTCGAGTTTCACGCCCGGCCCGCCCCGATCCGAGCCAACGAAACTTTCCACAGACATCACAGTATTGGCTTCAATCTCGCCGTCATACCCTTCGTCCTGCCAGTCTTTTTGATAGGCGATTTTCGGATATTCGTCGGTCATGCCGACACCGTGCGCTAGGCAGGTGTAACGATGCTCTACATATTGCCGGTCTTGGTGGTAAGCACGTTCGGAGATTTCCTGAAAGCTGCGGCCCGGTTTGAGCAGGGTGGCGTTGTGTGTGATCTCGGTGTGTGCAAGCTGATACAGTTGGCGTTGCTGGGCCGTTGCTTGCTGCCCCACGAGCCATGTACGGGAGATATCTGCACAGTAGCCAAAGGGGCCAATCATGTCGGTATCGATAGCTACAAGGTCTCCGTTTTCGATCTTTCGATCGCTGGCCATCTGATACCAGGGGTTGGTGTTGGGTCCACTGCAAAGCATCCGTGCATCAATCCATTCACCGTCGTTGACAATGTTGATTTGGTGCAACAGAGCGAACAATTGATTCTCAGTTACCCCCGGTTGGCTCGCAACTTGGATCACGTTGAGGGCGGATTCTGCCACCGCGATCGAATACCGCAGACACTGGATTTCTTCGGCAGACTTGATGTATCGCGCCGCTTCCATCAACGGTTCCGCGTCAATTACCTGGAATCCGAGGTCACTTAGGGCGTGTACCACGCTGGGATTGACTTGTTCAATGGCGATTCTGGCCCCGCAACCAACGAGTTCATTTACGTCAGTGGCGAACTGGCGCACCTTCGTTGCAAGTTCAAGACCTCCATCGAAGCAGTTCAATGCGTGACTTGGGCCTCCCTCTTGTATCGGCGGTGGCAATGCGCCGTAACTGCCGTGCAGGATCATGTTGCCGTCAGCTTGCACGAACAAGTCGAACACTTGGATGCGAGATTGGTATAGCGGGTAATCCCGCCAGTCGGCGGTGTAACGCAGGCTCACTGGGTTGAGCAACACCATCAGCTCAACATCGGCTTGAGCCATTTGTGCAAGCACCCGGTTGAGACGGTACTGTCGCAGTTTGCTGATGTCTATTTCTGGTTTGGGCAAGATGGGCAACCCGTGCATAAGTAAACAAGTGTACCATACTTGGAGTTTAATGGTATAGTTGTTGCCGATGACGCTTCCCGATTCGGCTCAGGTTGTTGTGGTAGGCGGCGGAATCTGTGGCGCAAGCCTGCTCTACCATCTCGCTACTGAGGGTTGGGACAACACCGTCCTGATCGAAAAAGCGGAACTTACTTCAGGGTCGACTTGGCACGCCGCCGGCCAGATAACCCATTCCGTCTCAAGCTATACGCTGGCCGAATTCAGAAAATACGGTTGCGAACTTTATGCCTCACTCGAAGACGAAAGCGGTGTCGCCACGTCTTGGCACCAATCGGGAAGTTTGCGGGTCGCCTACGAACCCCAAGAAGTTGATTGGCTGCGAAGTCAGTTGGGCGTAGCCGAATACGTGGGTAACGCCATGCAATGGGTTGACCGAGATTTCGTTGCACGCCGCAACCCATTTTATGTTACCGATGAAATACTTGGCGCAATCTGGACACCTAATGACGGCCATGTTGACCCCAGTGGCGCTACCAACGCCATGGTTTCGGTCGCTCGCAGTAAAGGCGCGAAGGTCAGTCGCCGCAATCGGGTGCTTGCAATCAAACGCCGGCGAGATGGCGAATTTGATGTTGTTACCGAGAAAGGCACAGTGCGAGCCGAACACGTGGTGAACGCTGCCGGTTGCTACGCCCACCGAATAGCGCAAATGGTTGGTTTGGCGGTTCCGATGGCTAATGCGTTGCACAGTTACCTGATTACCGACACTGTTGCCGATTTCGCTGAGTTGCCCCATGAACTGCCCGTGATGCGTGACGACTACATCTCTGGCTATGTTCGCCAGGAGCAACAATCCGCTTTGCTTGGCATTTACGAGCAACTAAACGCCGAAGCCGCATGGCCTAACGGTCCTGATTGGAAACTCGAAAACCCTCTTTTCCCAGCGGATTATGACCGCATCGGCTTCTGGTTGGCTCGTGCGTTTGAACGGATGCCGGTGCTTGAACCTCTGGGCATCAAGCAGGTGATTAGGGGAGCAATTGCACACACCCCTGACGGGGAACCGCTACTAGGGCCGTCTGGGGTCCCCAACTTTTGGATGCTGGCTGGGGTGCAGGTTGGCATCGCTGATGGCCCCGGTTTGGGTCGTGAACTCGCCCGTTGGATGGTACACGGCGAGACTGAAGTGAGCGTAAGGGGTTACGATGCACGCCGTTTTGGTTTCGTGGCTCACGACGACACGCTGCGCTATGGGCGCATCAAAGGAACCGAAGATTACGAGTACCGTCATCAAACACCAGTGCCCGGTTTGGAGCACGTTGCAGCACGTCCGTATCGAACCACACCACTATTTGAACGGCTTAGTGGCGCGGGTGCGGTGTTCACCCAGATTTACGGTTGGGAACGACCCAAGTGGTATCCCCGCGTTGCGGGTTTGCCTCAAGTTGATGTCGTCGGGTTTCGTCACACCGCGGCTTTTGAAGTTGTTGCCGAGGAGTGCCGCGCGGTTCGTGAACGTGTGGGCATTTTAGATAGCACCGCGTTCTCTAAGTTTGATATCTGCGGACGGGATGCTGCGGCGGTACTTGATCAACTTACAACGAACAGTTTGCCAGCGGTTGGACGTATTGCGCTCAGTTATTTTCTCACCCCAACCGGCCGTGTTGAAGGCGAAGCAACGATTACCCGCCTGGCTCAAGATCACTTTTATTTGGTGTCGGCGGCGGTGGGTGAACAGAAAGACTGGGAGTATTTCGAGCGGCATTGGCCTCGTGGGATGCGAGCCGAGATGCGTTTGCGTTCAAACGATTTTGGGGTTATCACCATTGCTGGTCCCAGTTCGCGGGAACTTTTGTCTCAATGTACTAGCCACGATCTGGGCAACCAGAATTTTCCGTGGCTTAGTGCGGCTTCGATTTCGGTCGCGGGGGCGATTGTACGGGCATTGCGAGTGGGATTTGTGGGTGAACTAGGCTGGGAGTTGCATGTGCCGATTGACGATCTGGGAGTTGTTTATGATGCACTGTGGGAAGCCGGGGCGAGTCTCGGCGTTGCGAATGTGGGCAACCTTGCGCTCAATGCGTTGCGCATGGAGAAGCAGTACATGACCAGCCGCGAATTGACACATGACATCGGCCCAGACGAGGCTGGCTTGCAGCGTTTCGTCAAGGTTGATAAGGGCTCTTTCGTGGGTAGGGACGCGCTGGTGACTCGCCGTGAACAGATCGCTTCGGGGCAGAATCCGTTGCGTTGGCAACTCGCCTATCTTGTTATCGATACTGCCGATGCCGATGTTCACAGTAGTGATGCGGTTTACGCGGCCGGTGAACCGATCGGCTTGATTACTAGTGGCACCTACGGGCATCACGTGAAGCAAGGTTTAGGTTTCGCCTACGTTGCGCCCGAACATGTGTCAAGAGGCGCTGAGCTTGAGGTACGAGTTTTGGGAGAGTTCCGCAAGGCGCGTGTTGCGAATCAACCGATTTACGATCCCACGAACATAAGACTCCGTATGTGACATTTCTCAGGCTGCGATGGATGGTCGTGGGTTGACCTACCGGAAGCTACCCGGATCGCGTGGCTTACCCTTGTCGTCGGGGCGGGTGGTGACGAGCAGGTCGGTGGCCTGCTCGAAGTCGTCCCAGTGCATCACCGATTCAGGGTCATGATCGGCCACGAAACCGGACCTCAGGCAAGCCGTCTATCATCTCACGAATAGCTGCGCGCTGTTCCTCCAGTGGCGCGGGCGCAACCCCGCACCCCGCTGCTATAGTCTACGACG
>Ga0209020_1001297_pt1 | contig 26005 bp, 21 predicted proteins | sample PinacodermBB_FD_187298 | JGI IMG/M metagenome (GOLD analysis project Ga0209020, IMG submission 187298) | Host-associated microbial community of the marine sponge Aplysina aerophoba from Gulf of Piran - sponge pinacoderm, lysed by bead... | ecosystem: Host-associated > Porifera > Sponge >... | reverse complement strand
CAACGCAGCCGACGGCGAAAAAGACCCGCAGGTTATGATGCGAATTAACCAGACACCACACTAGAGTCATCGCGATTGAAAACGCCATCGATATGAGCGAAGCCATTGAGCGTGTCAGCGTCGTGGGCGGAGGCCTCGCGGGGTGCGAGGCCGCGTGGCAGCTCGCCAGACGGGGAGTGCCGGTGGACCTGTACGAGATGCGCCCGGTCACCCGCACCGCGGCTCATGCGACGGAACATCTGGCCGAGCTGGTGTGCAGCAACTCGTTCCGTTCCCGGTCGTTGACCACGGGCGCGGGACTGCTGAAGGAAGAGATGCGGCGCATGGGTTCCTTGATGATCGCCGAGGGTGAGGCCCATCAGGTGCCCGCGGGCTCCGCCCTGGCGGTGGACCGCACGCGTTTCGCCCAGGCGATTTCGGAACGGATCGCGTCGTTGCCGGGGCTTCGGTTGATCCGCCGGGAGTTGGAGACCCTGCCGGAGGGCATGACCATCGTCGCCACCGGACCGCTTACGGGGCAGCCCCTTTCGGAAAGCATCCGGGAATTGCTGGGGGCCGAGCATCTCTACTACTACGACGCCATCTCCCCGGTGGTCAACGCGGAGTCGGTGGACGCGGCGGTGGCCTTCCGGGCCTCCCGCTACGACGAGAACCCCGGCGACTATCTGAACCTGCCGTTGACCCAGGCCGACTACTACCGGCTGGTGGACGCGGTGACGGAGGCGGAGAAGGTGCCGGTGCGAAGCTTCGAGCGGTTCTTCGAGGGCTGTCTCCCCATTGAGGAGATGGCCCGGCGCGGACGGGAGACTTTGGCGTTCGGTCCAATGCGGCCCACCGGGCTGCTGGATCCGGCCTCGGGGCAGAGGCCCTATGCGGTGGTGCAGTTGCGGCAGGAGAACCGCGAGGGCACCCTGTACAACCTCGTGGGCTTCCAGACCAAGATGACCTATCCGGAACAGAAGCGGGTGTTCTCGCTGATACCGGGATTGTCCAAGGCGGTCTTTGTCCGCTACGGCAGCCTGCACCGCAACACCTTCATCAACGCGCCGCAACACCTCTTGCCGACACTGCAATGGCGCGGGGCGCCGCGGCTCTTCTTCGCCGGCCAGATCACCGGCGTCGAGGGTTATATCGAGTCCGCCGCCTCGGGGCTGCTGGCGGGCGTCAACGCGGCGCGTCTGGCGACCGGGGCGAAGCTGGTGACGCCGCCCGCCACCACCGCCCTGGGTTCGTTGCTCCACTACATCACCGATACCGGGCGAGAGGCCTTTCAGCCCATGAACGTCAACTTCGGCCTCTTCCCGAGCCTGTCTTTCAAGGCCAAGGGCCGCCGCAAGAAGGAATTCATGGCCGAGCGATCCCTCCGGGACCTGGAGCGGTGGTGGTTGGAGACGGGCGAGGACGGCGTCGCCGGCGCCGTCCGGCAGGCGTGAGGCCGATGGACGACACAACCCTCATCACCGTCGACGGGCTTTCGAAGACGCACGCGCGCAGCAGCCCCGCGGCGGTGTCGGCTGTGAGCTTTACCTTGAGGCAGGGCGAGATCCTCGCGCTCCTGGGTCCCAGCGGATCGGGCAAGACCACCACGCTGCGCCTGCTGGCCGGCTTCGACCGGCCGGACGGGGGCACGATTCTGCTGAACGGGCGGCAGGTATCGGGCAACGGTGTGTGGGTGGCGCCCGAGGAACGACGCATGGGCATGGTGTTCCAGGACTACGCCCTGTTCCCGCACCTCACGCTGTTGGACAACGTCATGTTCGGGCTTCGGAACGAATCGCGGACGTCCCGGGTGGACTCGGCGCGGCGGGTGCTGGCCGTGGTCGGGATGGAGGAACTGGCGCGGCGGTATCCCCACGAGCTCTCCGGCGGCCAGCAGCAGCGGGTGGCCCTGGCCCGGGCGCTGGCGCCGAATCCGCTGGTGCTGCTGCTGGACGAGCCCTTCAGCAATCTGGACTTCGATATGAGAGCCGAGATGCGGGAGGAGCTGCTGCGAATCCTCCGCGCCTCCGAGATCAGCGCCATCATGGTGACGCACGATCAGGAGGAGGCCCTCGCGGTGGCGGATCGGGTGGGCGTGCTCAACCACGGGTTTCTGGAGCAGCTATCCGAACCGGAGGTGCTCTATCGCCAGCCGCGGACGCGCTTCGTCGCGGAATTCGTCGGCCAGTCGGACTTCCTTCCGGGCGTCGTGGGGCACGGCGTCGAAACCGAGGTGGGGACCCTCCCCGACGACACCGGGTTGCCACGCGGCACCGAGGTCGAGTTGTTGGTCCGACCCGATGAGGTGGATGTCGAGGCCGCGGATGACGGTGAGGCGGTGGTGGCCCGCCGGCGATTTCGCGGGGCCGAAAACCTCTACCACCTGACGTTGCCCTCCGGCGCGCAACTCCGCAGCACTCAGCCCTCCACCCGGATTCTCCCCACGGGCGCGCGGGTGAAGGTCACCGTCCGTCCCGCCAACCTCATCGTTTTCCCCGCGCCGGCTCTCGCGGCCGCCCGGTGAGACCCGGCGAAGATTGACTTTCCACACGGAATCTGGAGAAATATGAGCCTGTAGCGGCCACCATGGCGTTGGCGTGGTGGCCGCTTGTCGTTCTTGGAACAAATTGACTGGCGTCCTTCGACTTCGCTTCGCGAAGCCTGTCCTGAGCTTGTCGAAGGGCTCAGGACGAACGGCAAGCACTCCACCGCTACGTGTTCATTGGCGTTCGTCCTGAACCCTTCCGACAAGGCTCAGGACAGGCGTAGCGAAGCGAAGTCGAAGGACGCCGTCCGGAGAGTGTCGATGGCTGTGAGGAGCGAGAAGATCTGGGTCGATGGCGAGATGGTGGACTGGGACGACGCCAGATTCCACGTCATGAGTCATGCGCTCCACTACGGCACCGCGTATTTCGAGGGGATTCGTTGCTATGCGCTGGATGACGAGCGGTCGGCGGTCTTCCGGCTGTCCGAGCACATCCGGCGTTTGCGGGATTCGGGGCACATCCTCGGCACTCCCTTGCCGTACAGCGTCGAGCAGATGACCGAGGCCGTGCTGGAGGTCGTCCGGGTCAACCGGCTGAAGGAATGCTACATCCGGCCGCTGGCGTTCGTGGGCGACGGCGAGATGGGGCTGTACGCCCTCAACAATCCGGTGCGGGTGATCGTGGCGGCATGGGCCTGGGGGGCCTATCTGGGCGACGAGGGGATCAAGCAGGGCATCCGTGCCAAGGTGTCTTCCTATACCCGACATCACGTGAACGTGATGATGACCAACAGCAAGATTTCCGGCAACTACGTGAACTCGGTGATGGCCAAGCACGAGGTGAAGCAGGCGGGGTATGATGAGGCGATCATGCTCGACCCCGAAGGGTGCGTCTCGGAGGCCAGCGGCGAGAACCTCTTCATCGTGAAGGACGGAGAGTTGCGGACCGCGCCCGCGACCTCCATTCTCCCCGGCATCAACCGGGCCAGCGTCATCGAGTTGGCCCGGGCCAAGGGCTACCGGGTCCACGAGGAGCGTTTCGCCCGGGACGCCCTGTACATCGCCGACGAGGCCTTTCTCACCGGGACCGCGGCGGAGGTCACGCCCATCAGGGAGGTGGACGACCGGATGATCGGCGCCGGGAAGCCCGGACCGGCGACCCTCGATCTGCAGCAGGCCTTCTTCGATGTCATCCGGGGCCGGGATGAAAGCCATGTCCATTGGCTGACGCCCGTGTGACCGGCGTTCGCCCTCCGTGCCCGCCAGGAGCCTGTCGGATGTTTGCGTCCTTCGACTTCGCGACGCTTCGCGTCGCTACGCTCAGGACGAACGGTGTGTTAGCTCTCCGTTCGTCCTGAGCGTAGCGAGCCTTGGCGAGCGAAGTCGAAGGACCCTTTCACTGCGCCTGAGAATCCTCGGACAGACTGCTAGCACCTCTCGTTCCAGCCCGGGACCGAATACTTGCTTTCCACCAGCGATGCGATGGCGTCGGCCGGCAGGTCGGGGTCGGCGGGTGCGGCGTTCCAGCAACGCGCCAGCAGGTCCTTGATGCGCGCCGGGGGCTGATGCAGGTTGGTGAGAAAGGTGCGGTGGGAACGCTTGCGGCGGTAGCGCGGCGTCTTGGGGGGGTAGGGCAGGATCTCTTCCATCAGCGGGATGGAGAAATCCAGCAGGAACGTGCCGTGGAACAGGAGGAAGCGGCGGCGGCGGCGTTGGGCGTTGCCGGAGAACTTCCGCTGACCCACCGCCAGGTCCGTGGCTCCCTGGTGCCGGATGGGCAAACCGGTGGCTTCCGCCAGCAGGTGTCCGTGGCGCTCCATGATAAAGGCGTTGGTGGAGTCGATGCGCTCCAGCGGACGGTTGCCGGCGATGCGGAGGATGAGCGTGTAGCTCAGGCAGCCGGGTCCCTGGACCACGGTGCCGCCGCCGCTGCAGCGTCGCAGGATGGGAATACCGCGCGCCGCGCAGGCGGCTGCGTCGACCTCGCGGTCCCGGCGGCTGGCAAGCCCGAGGACCACGAAGGGCCGGGGGGACTCCCAGAATCTGAGGATCTCCCGATCCTGTTTCTGCTCGCAGTCGTCGAGCAACGCCTCGTCGCAGGCCAGGTTCGCTTCGGGGGTCGGTAGTGTGAGGTCGAGACGGTGCATGGTGAATCCGTGGTGAAGGCCGCACGTCGCGGCCGGTGGTTTGGGAGCGGGTTTGCGCTCCCCGCCAAAGGACTTGACACGCGTGGGCGGCGGCGAATATGTTGCCCCCGCACGACCTGTTGCTTGCGCGAAACCTGATATAATATCCCTGGAAAGCCATGAGCGCCAAAGAGTCCATAAGCCCCGCCAATTTCGCCCCGGAGGACGAGTTCCGCCTTGAGATGGAACCGGGTGAAGTCGTCGGAGAAGACGCCGCCGTTTCCCCGAACGACACGGTGCTGAATTCCCTGGAGTCCCTGCTCGGCGACGTGGTCCGGAAGGGCCCGGAACAGGTCGATGCCCTGCTGGTGCAACTGCTGACGCGTATCCGCGACCGGCAGCGCGCCCCCGTGGCGAGCCTGAATACGCCGTATCTGAACACCATCCCACGGGAGCAGGAACCCCCCTACCCGGGCGACCGCCGCATCGAGCGGCAGGTGAAGAGCTACGTCCGCTGGAACGCCATGGCCATGGTGGTCAAGGCCAACCGGCTTCATTCCGGCATCGGCGGGCATATCTCCACCTATGCATCGGCGGCGAACCTCTACGAGGTGGGCTTCAACCACTTCTTCCGGGGCGGCGACGACGGGGCGCCGGGGGACCTTGTCTATTTTCAGGGCCATGCGTCGCCGGGCAACTACGCCCGCGCCTATCTGGAACATCGGCTGAGCCCCCGCAAGCTCCACCTGTTCAGGCAGGAACTGGCCAAGGGAGGCGGGCTGCCCTCCTATCCCCATCCTCATCTCATGCCCGACTTCTGGCAGTTTCCGTCGGTGTCCATGGGACTGGCGCCGATCATGTCCATCTACCAGGCGCGGTTCGCCCGCTACCTGGCCGCCCGGGGACTGTTGTCGCAGGAGCCGAAGGTGTGGTGTTTCCTGGGCGACGGCGAGACCGACGAGCCGGAGTCCACCGGGGCGCTCTCCCTGGCCTCGCGGGAGAACCTCGACAACCTCGTCTGGGTGGTCAACTGCAACCTGCAGCGGCTGGACGGGCCGGTACGCGGCAACGGCAAGATCATCCAGGAGCTGGAGGGCGTGTTCCGGGGCGCCGGCTGGAACGTGATCAAGGTCATCTGGGGCTCGGACTGGGACCCGCTGCTCGAGGCCGACACCCACGGGCTGCTGGCGGAGCGGATGGAGAAGGCGGTGGACGGGGATTTCCAGAAGTATTCCGTGGCGCCGGGAAGCTACACGCGCAGGCACTTCTTCGGCACCCATCCCGAGTTGCTGGAGATGGTGAATCATCTCAGCGACGACGGGATCCGCAGGCTGTCCCGGGGGGGGCACGATCCCCAGAAGGTGTACGCGGCCTACCGCGCGGCGCTGCGCCACAAGGGCACCCCCACGGTGATCCTGGCGAAGACGGTGAAAGGGTACGGCCTCGGTGAGGCGGGCGAGGGGCGCAACATCACCCACCAGCAGAAGGCGCTCAACGAGAAGGAGCTGCGCGACTTCCGCACCCGTTTCGGCGTGCCGCTGCCGGACGAGGACGTGGTGGAGGCGCCCTTCTACCGGCCGCCGCTGGAGAGCGAGGAGACTCGCTACCTGCTGGAACGGCGCAAGAGCCTGGGAGGGTTCCTGCCCAGGCGGTCCGGGAAGATGAAAGCGTCGCCGGTGCCCGGAGAGGCGGCCTACGAGGAGTTCCACAAGGGCTCTTCGGAGGCCCGGGTCTCCACCACCATGGTGTTCGCGAGACTGCTGAGCAAGCTGCTGCGGGATCCCGGCATCGGCAGGAACATCGTACCCATCATCCCCGACGAAGCCCGGACCTTCGGCATGGACACGTTGTTCCGCCAGGTGGGCATCTATTCATCCAAGGGCCAGTTGTACGAGCCGGTGGACCGGGAGACGCTGCTGTACTACCAGGAGGCGCGGGACGGCCAGCTCCTCGAGGAAGGCATCAGCGAGGCCGGGGCCATGTCGTCCTTCATCGCCGCCGGGACGGCCCACGCCAACTACGGCACGCCCATGATCCCGTTCTACACGTTCTACTCGATGTTCGGCTTTCAGCGCATCGGGGACCTCATGTGGGCGGCCGCCGACAGCAAGGCCAAGGGCTTCCTGCTGGGCGCCACCGCCGGACGCACCACCCTGAACGGCGAAGGGCTGCAGCACGCCGACGGCCACAGCCACCTGCTGGCGAGCACGGTCCCCGCCCTGCTCACCTACGACCCGGCGTTCGCCTACGAGATCGCGGTGATCGTCCAGGACGGCCTGCGGCGCATGTACAAGCGTCGTGACGACGTCTTCTACTATCTCACCCTGTACAACGAGAACCACGAGATGCCCGCCATGCCTCCGGGCGTCGAGCAGGGCATCCTCAGGGGGCTCTACAAGTTCAAGCGCGCCGACAACAACGGGAAAATGGTCCGCGCCCATCTGTTCGGCAGCGGCCCGCTCCTGTTCGAGGCGCTCCGGGCCCAGGAAATCCTCGCAAGCCGCTACGACGTCGCCGCCGACGTCTGGAGCGCCACCAGCTACAATCTCCTGCGCCGCGACGCCCAGCAGGCCCAGCGCTGGAACCTCTTGCACCCGGAGGAAAAGCCGCGCAAGTCGTACCTGGAATCGTTGCTGGAGCCGGAGGAGGGGGTTTTCGTGGCGGTGTCCGACTACATGAAGATCGTACCGGACCAGATCGCGCCGTGGGTGCCCGGCGGTCTGATGACGCTGGGGACGGACGGCTTCGGCCGCAGCGACACCCGGCCCCGGCTACGCCGCTATTTCGAGGTGGATGCGGAGTCGGTGGTGATCGCGGCGCTGTACGCCCTGTGCCGGGAAGGCCGGATCAAGAAATCGGTGGTGACGCGGGCCATGCGCGAACTGCGCTACAACCCGGCCAAGTCCCATCCCGAAATGGCCGTCTAACCAACTAACCAACCAACCGTACCAACATGGATGTAACGCTTCCCAAACTGGCCGAAGGGGCAGACGCCGGTACCGTCGTCAATATCGTGGTCGCGGAAGGAGATCAGGTCCAACTGGATCAGACCCTTCTGGAGCTCGAAAACGAGAAGGCGGTGGCGCCGATTCCTTCCACCGGCTCCGGCAAGGTTGCCCGCATACACGTGGAAGTGGGTCAGGTGGTGTCGGTAGGCCAGGTGCTGGTGACCATCGACGAGGACGGGGCTTCCAGGCCGGCCGCGGCGCCCACGCCGGCGCCCGCCGTGGAAGCCCCGGCCGCGGTTCCGGCGGAGGCGCCGGTACCGGTCCCATCGGAGGCTCATGTCCACGCCTCGACCAGCGGCGCGCCGCCGCCGGCCCCGCCGGCGGTGCGGAAGATCGCGCGGGAGCTGGGCATCGATCTGACCCGGGTGAAGGGCAGCCAGCGCGGCGGCCGTATCGTCATGGCGGATGTCCGAAGCTACATCCAGGGGCTCCAGCAACGGGCGCCCACGCCGTCCACTGCTGCGGCGGAGCCGGCGGTCAACGTCTTCCAGACCCTGGACCTCACCAAGTGGGGCCCCAGCAAACGCGAGAGGATGTCGCCGCTCCGGCGTACCATCGCCCAGCGGATGACCGAGTCCTGGACCACCGTCCCCCACGTAACCCAGCTGGACGACGCGGACATCACCGGCCTCATGGACCTCCGGAAACGGTATGCCAAGGCCTACGAGAAGTCCGGCGCGCGGCTGACGTTGACCTCTTTCGCCATCAAGGCGGCGTCGTCGGCCCTGCACAAGCATCCGTCGTTCAGGACCAGCGTCGACTATGAGGCCCTGGAGATCGTTACCCGCGACTACGTGCACATCGGGGTGGCGGTGGACACCGAGGCGGGCTTGATCGCGCCGGTCATCCGTGACGTGGACAAGAAGAACCTGCTGGACCTCTCGCGGGAGCTGGACGAGTTGGCGGAGAGGACCCGGGAGCGCAGGCTGTCGGCGGACGAGATGCAGGGGGCGACGTTCACCATCTCCAACCTGGGGAGCATCGGCGGTTCCTATTTCACGCCTATCGTGAACAGGCCGCAGGTGGCGGTTCTGGGCATGGGGCGGGGCGTGCACCGGCCGGTGGTGCGGGACAAGAAGGTGGTGCCGCGGCTGGTGCTGCCGCTGGCGCTCTCCTATGATCACCGGGTGATCGACGGGGCCGACGGAGCCCGTTTCCTGCGTGAGATCGTGCGCTATCTGGAAGACTATCCCGAAGCGGACATCAAGTGGCCGGTCTCGTGAACCGGCAACGAAACCGCGCGGTGTTGTCTTGACGAGACCGCACACTTGATCGGTGAGGAGATCCGTGGAACCCATCAAAACCGAAATCGTCGTGGTCGGGGCCGGCCCAGGGGGCTATGCCGCGGCTTTCTATGCGGCGGATATGGGCAAGCGCGTGCTGCTGGTGGAACGGGACGAGCGCCTCGGAGGGGTCTGTCTCAACCGCGGTTGCATCCCGTCCAAGGCCCTCCTTCACGCGACCCATGTCATCGACGAGGCGGCGTTGTCGGAAGCCCGCGGCGTCACCTTCGGCAAGCCCAAGGTCAAGCTCGACAAGCTGCGGCAGTGGAAGGGGTCCGTCATCGACAAGCTCGCCCAGGGCCTGGACGGGCTCTGTTCGCGGCGGGGCGTCCAGCGGCTCCACGGCCGCGGCCACTTCGAGGATTCCCGGACCCTCCGGGTGGAAACACCCGAGGGCCAGCAATTCATCAACTACGACAAGGCCATCATCGCGGTGGGGTCCAGGCCGGCGATGCCGGCCGCCTTCGATCTGGGAAACCGGCGGATCATGACCTCCACCGAAGCCCTGGAGCTCGAGGACGTCCCGGGCCGGCTGCTGGTGGTGGGGGGCGGTTACATCGGCATGGAGCTGGGGACGGTCTATGGCCGGCTGGGGAGCGAGATCGTTCTGGTGGAGGCGCTGAACGAACTGCTGTCGGGCGTCGACGCCGACCTGGTGCGGCCGGTGGCCAAGGCGGCCGAGTCCCTGTTCAAGGAGATCCGCCTCAAGACCAAGGTGCTGCGCATGGCCACCAGCGGGAGAAAGATCAAGGTGGCCATGGAGGTCAACGGCGCCAAGCGCGAGGAGACCTACGACCGGGTGCTGGTGAGCGTGGGCCGCACGCCCAGCTACGAGGACCTGGGCCTCGAAAACACCGGGGTCAGGATCGGCGCCAACGGCTTTATCGAGTGCAACGATGAGCAGCAGACCGGCGATCCGGCCATCTACGCCATCGGCGATGCCAACGGCGGCGCCTTGCTGGCGCACCGGGCCACCAAGGAGGCCCGGGTGGCGGTGGAGGTCATCGCCGGCGAGGCCAGCACCATCGCCGACGTGGTCATACCGGCGGTGGTCTTTACCGAACCGGAGGTCGCCTGGTGCGGGCTCACCGAACGGGAGGCCAAGGCCAAGGGAGTGGCGGTGGAGGTCGTGAAGTTCCTCTGGGGCGCTTCCGGAAGGGCCCTTACCCTCGATCACCCGGAAGGGGTGACGAAACTGATCCTCGAACCCGGGACGGAGCGTATCCTCGGCGTGGGCATCGCCGGCGCCGGCGCCGGCGAGTTGATCGGCGAGGGAGTGCTGGCCATCGAGATGGGGGCGACCGCTCGGGACCTGGCCGAGTCCGTCCATCCGCATCCGACGGTGTCCGAGACGCTCATGGAATGCGCCGAGATGTTCTACGGCACGGCGACCCACACGCCGCCGCGGAAGCGGCCCCGCAAGAGCGCCGGCGAGGCCGCGGAAGGAGCCCCCGAAACGGCTCGCGCTTGACTTGAACGGGGCTATTTGTTAGCCAAAAATTAACCGCCTCCGGTGGCAAATCAGGTGGAAAACCGCGGCACTAGGCGCGGTGTCGGAGACGACGGACGAGGTACGGGACAACACCAGCATCCCCAGGAGGAAGTGAATGACCTACGTGATTGCCGAGCCCTGTGTCGATGTCAAGGACACGGCTTGTGTCGATGTTTGCCCTGTCGATTGCATCCACCCCACCAAGAACGACCCCGAGGTGTTCGAAAAGGAGAAGATGCTCTATATCGATCCCGAGGAGTGCATCGACTGCGGCGCGTGTGAGCCGGTGTGTCCGGTGGAGGCCATTTTCGAGGAGGCCGCGGTCCCGGACAAGTGGGAAGAGTACACGCAGATGAACGCAGATTATTTCCAGAAGTAGCCGTCAGAAGTAGCCGTCAGGCGCCGCGGGTGCTGCCGGAACTCGCGGCGGGCTCGGTTTCGTCCCCGTCCCGCGCCAACCCATCGTATCCGAACCTCCGGCAAAACTCCTGCACCAACAGGTGCTTCACCGTCTCCATCTCGATGGACCTCCCCGTTTCCCGTTCGATGGAGGTGACCTGCGCCCATTCCAGGCCGCAGGGTACGATCCGGCGAAAATAGCTCAGATCGGGGGCCACGTTGAGGGCGGCGCCGTGATAGGTGACGCCCCGCCTCACGGCGATGCCGATGGCGCAGATCTTGCGGTCGCCGGTCCACACGCCGGTGAACGGCGGCCGGCGCGCTCCCGCCAGGCCGAATGACCCCAGCACGTCGATGATGACCTGTTCGAGCCCGTCGAGGTAGCGGTGGACGGCGCGGCGCAGCTTGGACTTGAGATCGACGATCGGATACGCCACCAACTGCCCCGGGCCGTGGTAGGTCACGTCGCCGCCGCGGCTGGTGGCGAGGACCGTGACGCCGCCCGGGTCGAGTATATGCGCGCGCGCCTCCCTGCGGCCGGTGGTGATCACGTGCGGATGCTCCACCAGGATCAGGCAGTCGTCCGCGGCCCCCCGGGTCTTCGCTTCGAGGACCCGTTCCTGGACGGCCAGCGCGGCCTCGTAGTCGAGGCGGCCCAAATCCATGACCCGTAACGAGTGAGACATCCTGATTGACGCATAACACATCGGCGGTGAAAGCAAAGCGGCCCCGGACGGTGGACACGCGCGGCGAACGCGGCATCTTGACTCCGGGTGCCGCTCGCACTATGAAACGGGCCAGACGACTTGGACCGGCCCGTGGCCTTCGGCATGAAGTTCCGCTGAGCGTCCTCAACCTCAATGCCCTTCCTGGTTGTCCCGACCGAGGCCCATGTCAACCGCCGCCCAAAAAGAGGAAGGACGCGCATGACGCGCGATGATCTCCCGGGCCGTCCGGACGCCGGCGACCTGTCGCCATCGGCGGCGAAGCAGGCGTTCCTGGCCCACCTCGAAAGCATCCGGAAGCGCTATCTCCCGGAAGTCCTTGCCCTCCTGGACGACGTGCTCCGTGAGGCGGAGCTCGGGGATTCGGGGCTGGCCGAGATGTGCCGCTATCATTTCGAGACCGGCGGCAAACGGTTGCGCGCGTTGCTGCCGCTGCTGGTGGCGGATTGTCTGGGGGAGGACCCGGCCAAGGCGGTGGCCATGGGCGCGGCGTGCGAGATGCTGCACAACGCGACCCTGGTCCACGACGACGTGCAGGACGGCGACGAGGCCCGACGGGGGCGGGAGACGGTATGGCATCGGTTCGGCGTGGCCCGGGCGATCAACCTCGGCGATGCCATGTTCTACTTCACGTTGTTGCTGGCGCAACGCGCGCCGGTGTCCGGCGAGCGGCGGGCGGCCCTGGCGCGGCGGATGCTCATGGAGACGCTGAAGGTCATCGACGGGCAGGAGCAGGAGTTCGCGCTACGGGCGAGCTCACGCCCCTCGATGGCCCGGTATTTCGACATGATCGAAGGCAAGACCGCGCGGTTCTTCGTCCTGGCCATGGCCGGCAGCGCCGAGCTGTTCGGCCGGGAGGCGCGGATCATCGACGGGCTGACCGAAGGCGCGCGTCAACTCGGGATCCTGTTCCAGGTTCAGGACGACGTGCTGGACCTCTACGGCGACAAGGGCCGTGACCAGCGCGGCAGCGACATCGCCGAGGGGAAGCGGAGTGTGCTGGCGGTTCACGCCCTGGAGAATGCGCCGCCGGACGAGGCCCGGTGGCTGTGCGAGGTGCTGGACAAGGACCGCGCGGCGACCTCGCCGGCCGACGTGGAGCGGGTTGCCGGTTTGTTCGACAGGCTCGGGTCCCTGCCCTTCGCGGTGAGGGAGATGCATGCCCGCAGGGAGGCGGCCCTGGCCGCTGTCGCGGCGCTGGGGCAGGCGAGTCTCTCCGCCATGATGCAGGGCATCTCGGAAACGGTGTTGGAGCCCATACGGGATTTGGTGTGACACTAGGCTAAGGAGCGAATATGAAAATGTTTCTCGCGGGAGAGTGGGTCGACCGGCCGAGGATGCAGGAGGTCGGCAACCCGTATGATGCCTCGGTGATCGACAGCGTGCCGAAAGCCGGGCGTGACGACGTGGAGCGCGCGCTGGCGTTTGCCGCGCGCGGGGCCGCCGTCATGGCGCGCATGACCGCCCACGAGCGCTGGCGCGTGCTGACCCGGGCGGCCGCGCTCATGGCGGAGCGGGTGGACGAGCTCGGCACGCTGATCTCGAGCGAAGAGGGAAAGATCCTGGCCGAAGGAAAGGGCGAGGTGCGCCGGGCGGTGGAGACGCTGACCGCTTCGGCCGAAGAAGCCAAGCGGGTGCACGGCGAGACCGTGCCGCTGGACGCCGACCCCGCGGGGGCGGGCAAGCTCGCCTTCACGCTGCGGGTGCCCTGCGGCGTGGTGGTGGCCATCGGCCCGTTCAACTTCCCGCTGAACCTGCTGGTCCACAAGGTCGGGCCGGCCATCGCCGGGGGCAACTCGGTGATCATCAAGCCGGCTTCGGACACGCCGCTGTCCGGGCTCAAGTTGACGGAGATCCTGATCGAGGCCGGCCTTCCGCCCGAGGGCGTCCAGTGCCTGACCGGCTCGGGCGGCGAGATCGGCGATGCGCTGGTGTCCGACGGCCGGGTGCGCAAGATCACTTTCACCGGCAGCCGCGAGGTGGGGGAGAACATCTGCCGGGTGGCGGGCATCAAGAAGGTCACCATGGAGCTGGGCTCCAACTGCCCGCTGATCGTGATGCCGGACGCCGACCTGGACAAGGTGGCGGCGGCGGTGGCCGCCACGGGTTACGCGAATTCGGGGCAGGTGTGTATCTCCACGCAACGCGTACTGGCGGACCGCGGGGTGTATGCGGACTTTCTCGGAGTGCTGGCGCCCAAGGTGGAGGCCCTGGCCGTCGGCAGCCAGCTCGATACCGCCACGCAGGTGGGGCCGATGATCAAGGAGGCCGAGGCCGTCCGGGTCGAGGAGTGGGTCAACGAGGCCGTGGGCGAGGGCGCCCGGCTGATGGCCGGGGGGTTCCGCAACGGCGCGGTCTACGCCCCCACGGTGGTGGCCGACGTTTCCCGCGACATGAGGATCTCGCGGGACGAGCTCTTCGGCCCGGCCGTCGCGGTCACGCCCTTCGAGTCCATCGACGAGGCCATCGAGCTTGCCAACGATACGGTGTTCGGTCTTTCCGCGGGGATCTTCACCGAGAACATCGGCTGGGCCATGCGCTTCGCCCGGGAAGTCGAGTCCGGCAACCTCCACGTCAACTGGGGGCCGCAGTGGCGCGCCGACGTGATGCCCTACGGAGGGCTCAAGGAATCGGGCTTCGGCAAGGAAGGGCCGAAGTACGCCATCGAAGAGATGACCGAGCTCAAGACGGTCGTCTTTCATCTCTAGCAATGCCCATAGAGGCGGGGTCCGGGCCTCCTTTCCCGCGACGTCGAGGTAAACATGCGATCAAACGGACGCGGGGTTCAGGACCTACGCCCCGTCGAGATTACTCCCGGTTTCATCAAACACGCCGATGGCTCGGCGCTCATCGGGATGGGTGAGACACGGGTCATTTGCACGGCCAAGATCGAAGACCGGGTGCCCCCGTTTCTGCGCAAGTCCGGCCGGGGCTGGATCACGGCGGAGTACGGCATGCTGCCGTCGTCGTCGCCGACGCGGATTCCCCGGGAGGCGGCCCGCGGCAAGGTGGGCGGACGCACCCACGAGATCCAGCGCTTGATCGGACGGAGCCTTCGCGCGGTGGCGGACCTGGGCTGCCTCGGCGAACGAACGGTGTGGCTCGACTGCGATGTCATCCAGGCCGACGGCGGCACCCGCACCGCCTCCATCACCGGCGCGTACGTGGCGTTGGCTTGCGCCTTGCGCCGGTGGGCGGCCGACAAGACCGTGCCCGAGGGTCTGCTCAAGGACAGCGTCGCCGCGGTGAGCGTGGGGGTGGCGGAGGGAAGGGCGCTGCTGGATCTGGATGCGGGAGAGGACAATAACGCCGAGGTGGACATGAACTTCGTGATGACCGGCTCGGGGGAGTTCGTCGAGGTCCAGGGGACCGCGGAGAAGCAGCCCTTCAGCCCCGCCCGGCTCGGTGAATTGATCCTGCTGGCGCAGACAGGCATTCAGCGGCTGCTGGACGTCCAGCAACAGGCGCTCCGGGACTGGCGCCCGTCTTGACCGGAACCGTGGGCGCCGGGTACGGGCCGGGCCGTCAGACTTGATATCGGCGCAACATCAGGTAAAATGCAGACTCCGTGACGGGGCGTAGCGCAGCCAGGTAGCGCACCTGCCTTGGGAGCAGGGGGTCGGCCGTTCAAATCGGCTCGCCCCGACCAATCGGTCACCGCGGGAAAGGGTTTGCAAGGTCGGTGACTTGCCGGAAACGGGCTTTGAAGGAACGGTTCGACGCGCCAGTAGCTCAGGTGGATAGAGCAACGGCCTTCTAAGCCGTGGGTCAGGGGTTCGAGTCCCTTCTGGCGCGCCACAAATCGGTGTCAGAACTGGGTGTTTTGGTGAGTGTAGCTCAATTGGTTAGAGCACTGGACTGTGGCTCCAGGGGTTGAGGGTTCAAGTCCCTTCACTCACCCCAATCAAAAAGGTTGTGCGGGCCGCTAGCTCAGTTGGTAGAGCAGCTGACTCTTAATCAGCGGGTCCGGAGTTCGAGTCTCCGGCGGCCCACTCCCTCCTTCCCATCAAAAACCACCGGTCATCCGCGTCGTCCACCGGGGTCCTGTCCTGCGCGGTGTACAGCCCGAACGGGAGTTACCTTGACTTGCAGTTTGCGGGGTTGTTACAGGACACTGGCGTGCGAGAGTGGCGGAACTGGTAGACGCACTAGACTTAGGATCTAGCGGGCAACCGTGGGGGTTCGAGTCCCCCCTCTCGCACCAGCACAGCGACTCGCGACACCAACGGACAGGGGGCAAAACAGGGATGAAGTCTGAAGTCGAGGTAGTGACGGCTACCCAGAGAAGGGTGCGGGTGGAGGTTCCGGCCGATCACGTCGGGAAGGCGTTCGCCCGGATCTACCGGCAGGTCGGACGCCAGGCGAAGGTGCGTGGTTTTCGCGCGGGCAAGATTCCACAGCAGGTATTGCGCGGCCTCTATGGCACGGAGATCCAGGCCCAGGCCCTGTCCGAGCTGGTGGAGGAGGCGCTCGCCGGGGTGATGCAGGACCAGGGACTGGAACCGGTGTCGGAGCCGCGGCTGGAGCCCGGCGAGCTGAACGAGGCGCAACCGTTCGCCTTCACCGCGGTGATCGAGGTGAAGCCGGAAATCGAGCTCAAGAACTATCGGGCCGTTCCCGTCGACCGTGTGCGCGCCGACATCGGCGAGGAGGAGGTGGAGCGCGCCCTGAAGGCGCTCCAGGACCGGAATGCCCAAGTGGAGGCAGTGGAGGGGCGCGACGAGGTGCAGGACGGAGACTATGTGCTGATCGACTTCTCCGGTTCGGTGGACGGCGAGCCGTTTCCGGGGAGCACGGCCGAGAACTATGCGGTGGACATCGGCGCGGGTCGCGCCTTGCTGGAGTTCGAAGAGGGGCTGGTGGGCATGAAGCAGGGGGTCGCCGGCAACATCGCCGTGGACTTCCCGGCGGAGGTCAACGATGAGCGGCTCGCGGGGAAGACGGCGAATTTCGAGGTGACGGTGCGGGACATCCGCCACAAGATCCTGCCCCCGCTGGATGACGAGTTCGCCCGCGACCACGGCGAGTGCGATTCGCTGGAGGAGTTGCGCGAAAAGGTTCGCGCGGAGTTGCAGAGCGAGATCGAGGCGTTTCAAAACGGTCCGTTGAAGGATCGGATCATGGAGCGCCTGATCGACGAGCATGTCTTCGAGGTGTCCCCGTCCATGGTCGAGCGGGAACTGTCGTATCTCATGCGCCGGGCCAGGAGCCAGAGGGAAACGTCGGCGCCGGAGGATCCGGAGCCGACCACGGACGAGCTCCGGGAAGAGCTGACGCCCCAGGCGGAACGCCGGGTCAGGATGATGTTGCTGCTGGAAAAGATTGCCGCCGCCGAGGGGATCGACGCTTCCGACGAAGAGGTCGACGGCCGCATCGAAGCCATGGCGCGGGCCAGCGGAGCGCAGGCGGCGTCGGTGCGCGAGCAGTACGGTCAGGCCTGGGCGCGGGATACCATGCGCTCCCAGCTCGTGTCCGAGAAGACGCTGGATTTCCTGTTGGAGGAGGCCGACATCACGCTGGTGGATCCTCCGGAAAAAGGTTGCTGACGAAAACAAAAGAGGCTAGACTTTTTGCTGGTGGCGTAGCCACCCGGGTTGAGACAACATGAACTTCATTCCTTTCGTCGTAGAGCAGACCGGTCGCGGAGAGCGCGCTTATGACATCTATTCCCGGCTTCTCAAGGACCGCATCGTCTTTCTGGGGAGTGCTGTCGTAGACGAGGTGGCGAATCTGATCACCGCGCAGTTGCTGTTCCTGGAATCCGAGGATCCGGAACGCGACATCTACTTCTACATCAACTCCCCGGGCGGCTCCGTCACCGCGGGTCTCGCCATCTACGACACTATCCAGTACATCCGCCCGCAGGTCTCCACCGTTTGCCTGGGTCAGGCAGCGAGCATGGGAGCCGTGCTGCTCGCCGCGGGGGAAAACGGCAAGCGCTACGCGTTGCCGCACTCGCGCATCATGATTCATCAGCCGCTGGGGGGCTTTCAGGGGACCGCGGCTGACGTGGACATCCAGGCCAGGGAGATTCTGAGGATGCGGGAGGAGCTCGGCGCCATTCTCGTGAAGCACACGGGACAGTCGCTGAAGAGGATCGAGCGGGACACGGACAGGGACCTGTTCATGACCGGCCAGCAGGCGTTGGAGTATGGATTGGTGGATGAAGTGATCACCAGCCGCCTTGACGTAACCACAAAGGGGTGAGGGGAGTTTCAATGCCAAAGCATGGGGATGATCGAACCGGCAGTCTCGTCTGTTCGTTCTGCGGCAAGAGTCAGGATGAGGTTCGCAAACTGATCGCAGGCCCCACCGTCTACATCTGTGATGAGTGCATCGACCTGTGCAACGACATCATCGCGGAAGAGTGTGAGCACGACGACGCCATCACGTCGTCCTCGGGCGTCCCGAAACCCGTGGAGATCAAACGGGTGCTGGATCAATACGTGGTGGGCCAGGATCCCGCCAAGAAGATTCTCGCGGTGGCCGTGCACAACCACTACAAGAGAATCGACAACCAGATGCTGGCGGGGGACGTGGAGCTTCAAAAGAGCAACATCCTCCTGCTCGGTCCCACGGGCTCGGGCAAGACCTTGCTGGCGCAGACGTTGGCCCGGCTCCTGCAGGTGCCCTTCACCATCGCCGATGCCACCAGTCTTACGGAAGCCGGCTATGTGGGTGAAGATGTCGAGAACATCATCCTCAACCTGCTGCAGTCCGCGGACTACGATGTCGAGAAGGCCCAGCGGGGCATCGTTTACATCGACGAGATAGACAAGATTTCGCGGAAGTCCGAGAACCCGTCGATCACGCGGGACGTCTCGGGGGAAGGGGTGCAACAGGCGCTGCTCAAGATCATCGAGGGCACCATGGCGAGCGTTCCTCCCAAGGGCGGCAGGAAGCACCCGCAGCAGGAGTTCCTTCAGGTCGACACCACCAATATCCTGTTCATCTGCGGCGGCGCGTTCGTCGGCATCGAGGATATCATCCGCAAGCGCACCGGGCGCCGTCGGCTCGGCTTCGGCAGCAACGAGATGGACGTCGAGGTCCGTCCCGACACCCGGGTCGTCCATGATGTCCAGCCCGAGGATCTGCTCAAGTTCGGCCTGATCCCGGAGTTCGTCGGCCGCTTGCCGGTGATAGCCACGCTGGACGAGCTCAATGAAGAAGCGCTGGTGCAGATCCTCAGAGAGCCGAAAAACGCCCTCACCAAACAGTACTGCAAGCTGTTCGAGATGGAGGGTGTGCATCTCAACTTTACAGACGAGGCGCTTTGGGCTATTGCACGGGAAGCGATGAAGCGGAAGTCTGGAGCCAGGGGCCTGAGAGCGATCATGGAAAACACCATGATCGACGTGATGTACGAGATGCCTTCTCAGCCCAACATCAAGGAAGTGGTCATTACCGAGGAGGTGATGGCCCGGAATGAACCTCCTATGGTAGTGTATTCGAAGGCGGCGGAGAGCGCGTAAGGGGAGGACCCAATGCTATTTCGCAGCGACAAGAAGGACGACAGCGATCAGGGGATGGACAACACCGTGCAAGCGCCGTTGCTGCCCCTGCGGGACATCATCGTCTTCCCGCACATGGTCGTGCCGCTGTTCGTAGGGCGGCAGAAGTCAATCCGGGCGTTGGAGGAAGCGTCCCGGAAGCAGACATCGATTTTTCTCGCCTCCCAGAAGGATGCCAGGACCAACGAGCCCGGCGAGGATGACATCTACCCCATCGGGACGCTTGGCAGCGTCGTGCAGATGCTCAAGCTGCCGGACGGGACCGTCAAGGTCCTGGTCGAGGGGAAGAAGCGCGGCAGGATCGCGCAGTACCTGACTCATCCGGAGTATTTTCTGGTGGAGGTGGAGGAGTTGGACGACGTGGTGGAGCAGGGTACGGAGGTGGGTGCGGTCGTGCGGGAAGTCCACAGCGCCTTCGAGAACTACGTCAAGGTCAAGAAGAAGATTCCCCCGGAGATGGTCATGTCCGTCTCCGCCATCGAGGAACCCGGCAAGCTCGCGGACACCATCATCGGACATCTCGGAATCAAGCTGGAGGAACGGCAGGTTCTCCTGGAGACCATCAACGCCGGCGAACGGCTCGAGAAGGTGCTGGGCCATATGCGGGCGGAGATCGAGATTCTCGAGGTGGAGCGGCGGATACGTTCGCGCGTCAAGAAGCAGATGGAGCGCTCCCAGAAAGAGTACTATCTGAACGAGCAGATGCGGGCGATCCAGAAAGAGCTCGGCGAAAAGGACGAGTTCAAGAACGAGATGCAAGAGATCGAGGAGAAGATCAAGCAGAAGAAGCTGTCCGCGGAAGCCAAGGAAAAGGTCGAGAAGGAGCTGAAAAAGCTCAAGATGATGTCGCCGATGTCCGCGGAAGCGACCGTGGTCCGGAACTACATCGACTGGATACTCAGCCTTCCGTGGGCCGACTACACCGAGGACAAGCTCGACATCAACGAAGCCGAGCGGGTGTTGGAAGAGGACCACTACGGGCTTGGAAAGGTCAAGGAGAGGATCCTCGAGTATCTTGCGGTTCAGAGCCTCGTGGGCAAGATCAAGGGCCCTATCCTGTGTCTGGTGGGTCCCCCGGGGGTCGGCAAGACCTCTCTCGGGCGCTCCATTGCCCGCGCCACCGGGCGTAAGTTCGTTCGGGTGTCGCTGGGCGGCGTGCGTGACGAGGCCGAGATCAGAGGACATCGGCGCACCTATATCGGCGCGTTGCCGGGGAAGATCATCCAGTCCCTCAAGAAGGCCGAGTCGAGCAATCCGGTCTTTCTCATGGACGAAGTGGACAAGATGTCCATGGATTTTCGCGGCGATCCGTCGTCGGCGTTGTTGGAGGTGTTGGATCCGGAACAGAACCAGGCCTTCAACGATCACTACCTGGATCTGGACTACGACCTCTCCAAGGTCATGTTCATCACCACGGCGAACACCCTGGATGGTATTCCGCGGCCGTTGCAGGACCGCATGGAGATCATCCGGATCGCGGGCTATACGGAACTGGAGAAGCTGAATATCGCCAAGAAATACCTGGTGGTGAAGCAACGCGAGGCCAATGGGCTGAAGGACGAAAGCATCGCCGTGTCGGACAGCGCCATCGTGGGCCTGGTGCGGCACTATACCAGGGAAGCGGGGGTCAGAAATCTGGAGCGCGAGATCGCCTCCATTTGCCGGAAGGTCGCCGTGGATGTCGTGAAGAACGACCGCACGGCCAAGACCACCGTGGGGGGCCGGAACCTGGCCAAATACCTGGGCCCCGCGAAATTCCGCTACGGTCTGGCCGATGAGGAGCACAGGATCGGCACCACCACGGGTTTGGCCTGGACCGAGTTGGGCGGCGAGTTGCTGTCCACCGAAGTGTCCGTCATGCCGGGCAAGGGTCAACTGACCATCACCGGGAAGCTCGGTGACGTCATGCAGGAGTCGGCCCAGGCGGCCATGAGCTACGTGCGTTCACGGGCGCAGGACCTCGGGTTGGACAAGGACTTCTACCAGAAGAACGACATTCACATTCATGTCCCCGAGGGAGCGATACCCAAGGACGGGCCGTCGGCGGGCATCACCATGGCTACATCGTTGGTATCGGCGTTGACGCGTATCCCGATCTATCACGATGTCGCCATGACCGGTGAGATCACGCTCAGGGGAAATGTTCTGCCCATAGGCGGGTTGAAGGAGAAGGTCCTTGCGGCGCACCGCGGCGGTATCAAGGCGGTCCTCATTCCCGAAGAGAACAAGAAGGACATCAACGAAATTCCCGCGACCATCCTGAAGAGCGTGGAGTTGATCCTGGTCTCGCACATGGATGAGGTGCTCAAACGGGCTCTCGTGGTCAGTGATCCGGAAGCGTTGTTCACACCCCACGATCTGGACGATGCGACGGCCGACGCGCCCGCGGGGTTCCAGAAGAAGGACACCGAGTCCAGGCCCAGTCTTCCCCAGTGACGGGTGTCCTGTCCCCATGAGCATGGGGGACAGGACACCGGTGCTCCGGGCGGTTAGCTCAGTTGGGAGAGCATCGGCCTTACAAGCCGGGGGTCACAGGTTCAAGTCCTGTACCGCCCATTCCCTTGTGTCGCCCGCCGGAGTTGCATTCTCGTCGGATTACAGCTATAGGTTATTTCAGTCGGGGCCGTAGTTCAGCTGGTTAGAACGCCGGCCTGTCACGCCGGAGGTCGCGAGTTCGAGTCTCGTCGGCCCCGCCATTAGTGTCCCGTCCCTGAAGTCCTGCGCATCTTGGCGCCAGGACTTCAGACACCAGTGTCGTGTCCCGTAAATTTCTGCGATAAGTTGCGCAGGATTTTTTGCTGTCGGCAAGGCGCGATGACGAGCAGTGGCGGACACCACGCGAGGAAGAGCAACGCAGCCGACGGCGAAAATGACCAGCAAATTATTGCAGGAATTTACGGGACACGACACTAGGTAGCAATAACAGCATGCGAACGGTTCAACTGACAAAGGCGGAGTCCCTGGCTCAGCGTCGCTGGTACATCATCGACGCCGAGGGCAAGGTGCTGGGACGGATGGCGACCGAGATCGCCAGGGTGCTGCGCGGCAAGCACAAGCCATCCTTCAGCCCCCACGTGGACGCGGGCGATTTCGTCATCGTGGTGAATGCCAGGCAGGTCAAGTTGACCGGGGCCAAGGAGACGGACAAGCGCTACTATCGCCATACCGGGTATCCCGGAGGGTTGCGGGTTGCGACTCTGCCGGAGATGCGCGCCAAGAAGCCCGAGGCGGTGGTGCGATTGGCCGTGAAGGGCATGTTGCCGAAGAACCGGCTCGGGAGAGATCAGCTCAGCAAGTTGAAGGTCTACGGCGGTCCGGAGCACCCGCATCAGGCGCAGGTGCCCGAGCCTCTCGAGATCTAGGCAGAGATCGACATCATGGCGGATGAGTTCATTTACGCGACAGGCAGACGAAAGACCTCGGTTGCACGGGTTTATCTGAGGCGCGGCAACGGAGATATCCGGATCAACAACCGGGTGCTGGAAGACTACTTTGGTCGTGAAACGGCCCGGATGATCGTCCACCAGCCCTTTCACGTGACCCGGACGTTGGGGGATTTCGATCTCGTCGTGAACGTCAAGGGCGGTGGAATTTCGGGTCAGGCCGGCGCCATCCGGCATGGAATCACCCGGGCGTTGATGCAGGTGGACGAGGGCTATCGTACCCCGTTGAAGAAGGCCGGTTACGTGACCCGCGACCCGCGCGCGGTGGAGCGGAAAAAGTACGGCCGGCACAAGGCCCGCAAACGGCCCCAGTTCTCCAAACGCTGATCGTTCGTCTCCGCGGGCGGTTTGAAACCCGCCCTTGCTCATTCGGAGCCTGTGTAGAGAAACAGGCTGAGCGTCCCCACCAGCAGATTGGGCAACCAGGCCGCAAGCCAGGGCTGTATCGCCCCCGCCTTGCCCAACGACACGCAGAAGCCAAGCAGCACCCAATAGGAAAATCCTATCGCGACGGTCAGTCCGAAGTTCAGGACGAGATTGTCCTTCCTTCCCGGTTTCGCCGCCAACGCCACCGCCAGGAGAATCGTCAACGGCGTCACCAGCGGGATCGCCGCCTTGGTGTGCAGGTTGACGGTGTCCCGCACCGTGTCGACCCCTTTTTTTCGCAGGTCATCGATCCGGGCGCTTAACTCGAAGTAGCTGAACTCGTCGGGCGATCGCGCGAAGATGCGGAAGTCGTCGGGCCGTTCATCGAGCGGGAGCGTTGCGCTCAAAGACCGCCGGCTGACCGCCCCGCCCTCCAGGAAATCCCATTTCGTGCCTCCCTCCGGCGCCCAGTGATCGCCGTTCCAGGTCGCTACGGGCACCTCGATGAGTCCGTCCAGTTTGAATTCCGGGGTGAGCCGGTAAATGACCAGCCCGCGAAGCCTGTTCCGGTCCGTGTCGAAGTCGTCGGCCCGAATAAAGTCACCGTTGCTCCGCATCCAGATCTCCTTGTTGCCGAACACGGATTGCAGTTTCTTTTGGTGGACCTGCACGTTGTAGATGTGCTTGGCCTTCCCGGTGGAGAAGGGTACCGCGGTTTCGTTCCAGAAGAACGTGGCGATGCTGATTCCGACGGCGGCCAGGAGCAACGGCACCGTTATGCGGTGGAGGCTCACCCCGCAGGCGCGCATGGCCACCAGTTCGTGCCGCCGCGACAGGGAGCCGAGGGTCAGGAAAGCGGCGAACAGCGCTGCAAAGCCGATCCCGCGGGAGATCAGCAGGGGCAGCCGGTAGATGAAATACTGAGCAGACGTCGAGAGTGTCGCGTTGCTCGCCATCAGGTTGTCGACACGGTTGAAGATGTCGCCCACCATGTGCAACAGAACGATCCCGGCGAGCGTGGCGCAGAAGACGCGCGAGAACAGCCTCAGCAGATACCTGTCGAGTATGCTTCCCAGGTGCGGAGTCAGAAGGGGGCCCTTGGAGCGGGTCATCTCCTATGGACCTCGCGGCGTGTCATGAACCTCGCCCCAGGGCTTGAAGCGTGTCCCGCACCGTGCGGCGAAACGGTGGCCGTGATTCCTTCAACGCTCTGATGAAAAGGTAGATGGAGATCAACCCCACCAGAATGTTGGGCAGCCACAATCCCAGCCCGGGCGGAATCTTCCCGTTCTCCGCCATGGCGGTGCCCACGGAAAGCAGGGCGTAGTAGGTGAACAGCCACGCCAGGCATGAGGCAACCCCGTGGGCACGCCCCGCCGACGGCCGACTCGGTGTCAGAACGATGGCGATCCCGAGCACCGCGAAGATCAGCGGTGCGAACGGGAAAGCGAATCGCCGATGGGTCTCCATGATTTCCGGTATCGCGCTTGCGCCCCGCGCGGACTTCGACCGGATGGTTTCGCGCAAGCCGCCGAGTGACATGTCCTCCGGCCCCCGCCGTCCCGGCGCCAGCGGCGACAGCAGATGATCCAACTCGAGATGGAGGTTGTAGACGTTGAACGATGTCCGGCTGAAACCGGCACGCTCCGTCCGCCGCTCATGGATCATGCCGTCGTACAGCCTCAAGCCGATGGAGTTCGCGTCGGCAAGTAGCAGCGCGACCCGCGCGATGATAAGATTTTCGGTGTTGCGGTCCCTTTGGTCGACGATCAGGACGCCCTGAAAGGTGTTGCCTGGCGGGACCACCCGGTCGACGTATATCAGCACGTCGGGGAAGACATCGTTGAACACCTGTTCCTTGAGCAGCGATCCGGCACGGCTCTGGGCGATGGCGTAAAGCTCCTGCTTCACGGCGAGGTTGGCGGCGGGCCGGACGAAAACCGACAGGCCGAGGCTCAGCAGCGATACCACCAGCGCGACCAGGCCCACGGGGATGAGGAAATGGAACGGGCCGACGCCGCACGCCTTGAAGGCCAGCGTCTCGTTGTCTCGCGAAAGACGGCCGCAACCGTAAAGAATCCCCAGCAGGAAGGCCATGGGCAGGGTCGTCTCCAGCAGGGTCGGCAGGATCAGTCCGAACAGTTTCGCGACCTGGCCGGCCGGTACGCCGCGGCTGACCACGAGTTCGACAAGGCGCACGATACGGCCGGCAAGGAAGACGAGGGTGAAGGCGAAGAGTCCGACCAGGAAAGGTGGGATGATCTGACCGGCTACATAGGCGCTCAAGGTCCGATGCACACCGGCAATGGTAGCTTTCTTTGATGAAATCCTCAATCCAGCGCGAGCATGGCGGCGGCCAACGGAAATCGGTGCTTGTCTACGGGATCCATCCGGTCCTGGAGAAGCTCCGGGCGGCGCCGGACGACGTCATTGAAGTGCTGGTCCTCCGGGGCAGTCGCGGCCCCGCGCTGCGCAAGGTGGAGCAGGCCGCCCGGCAGGAACGTTGTCGGATCTCGGAGATCGACGCCCGTGGCCTGGATGCCCTGACTCAAGGGGCGAATCACCAGGGGGTCGCCGCCCGGTTGGCGCCGTTCACCTACCGGTCGTTCGAGGCCCTGCTGGCCGCGTCGCACACCGCGGCCCACGACTGCGTGCTCTTTCTGGACGGAGTCGTGGACCCCCGGAACCTGGGCGGCATCCTGCGCACGTGCGAGGCCATGGGGGTCGGCCGCATCGTCCTTCCGAAGGATCGCGCCGCCGGGGTTACGGCGGCCGTGACCAAGGCCTCCGCCGGAGCTGTCCACCACCTTGATCTCTACCGTGTTTCGAACCTTTCTCGCGCACTTGCGGCGCTTCGGGATCGGGGTTATTGGGTGGTGGGGCTTGACGCTCAGGGAGAGAAACCGGCTTGTGACTTGGTCTATCCGGAAAAGCTGGCCGTGGTCATGGGTGGGGAGGAGCGCGGTATCCGGCCATTGATCCGGCGGAGTTGCGACTATCTGGTATCCATTCCCATGAACGGCCGGGTCGGCTCGTTGAACGTCAGCGTGGCCTGGGGTATGTTCGTCTATGAGTTGGCGAGACAACGAGTGCCCGTGGTTCCGGACCCGCCCCGTTGACATTCTCTCCGACAAATGCTTAATATCACGGTAATCTGTGTGGCCAACGTGTGCCCTGTTTCCAGAAAG
>Ga0209020_1001294_pt1 | contig 26028 bp, 25 predicted proteins | sample PinacodermBB_FD_187298 | JGI IMG/M metagenome (GOLD analysis project Ga0209020, IMG submission 187298) | Host-associated microbial community of the marine sponge Aplysina aerophoba from Gulf of Piran - sponge pinacoderm, lysed by bead... | ecosystem: Host-associated > Porifera > Sponge >... | reverse complement strand
AAGACCCGCGGAAGCCGCTTTGAACAGCACATCCTCTGGATAGTCACAGTCGACTCCACCGTCTTCGTTCTTGATACTAGCCTCACAATCGGCATCTATCTCGGGAAGCGGCACGTTCACGAGATTGTATTGGGAGACTGCAGCGGTCGGGGTCCACCAATAGAGGAGAATTGGCTCATTGGCCGAAACGCGTGCGTCCAACTCCGCAACTGTCGCTGCTTCCGTTCCCGAAAATATGACTTCGAATGGCAGTCCGAGGTTATCGATTATCTGCTCGTCGAACTGTGAATACGAAGGGTCAGTTCCCAAGAATCGGCCGTTGTTGCCGGTCTCAGTGGTAGCGAAAAGGTCGGCAGCTGCGCTGCTGCTGTACCCTTCCCAAGTTGCCAACTCGGGGTTTTCATCAATTACGTAATCGGGAACGAACCATCCGATTTTCCCTACGGTTCCCAACTCGCCGATATTTGTAACTCCGCCATCGTCAAAGAAAGCTTGCTCGGTTTCAGTAATTCCCGAAGGCCAGATCTCCAAAACGGCATCAAGCTCGCCGTCAGCGAGTCCTATATACATGGCCTCGTTCTCGTCAATGTTGATGACATCGGTTGGGTAACCAAGCTCGCTTTCGATTAGCTGACTGGCAACGCTGACATTCAGATAAGAAGCCGTCCACGGATTAGTGACCAACACAATCTCAGGTTTGTCCGCGTCGGCTACGGTGGTCGTGGTGACCTCTTCTTCCATCATCGAATCAGAGTCGCTGTTTGAAGCAGCGGTTGTCGTTGTTGTTGTTGACGTGCTGTCGCTGCCGCATGCGGCGGCCAACAATGCTGTCGCCATCAACAAAAATAGCAATTTCTTCATTTTCCCTCCAGGTATTTGCGCCACCACAGTGTGCGGCGACGTATTTGAGCAACAGCATACAAAAAAAACACGAAATGTCAATTGTTATTTGGTCCAATCTGCGCGCCGGGTTTCGTGTAGGGCGATAGCGCTGGCGATGGCTACGTTGAGCGAGCCGACCTTGCCGAGTTGAGGAATGAAAGCAACCGCATCACAGGCCATTAACGTGTCTTGGTGAACACCTCGGTCTTCATGACCGATCACCAAGGCAATATCGCCGGCGAGGTCGGTTTCGTGCAGAGGTGAAGCGTCACTTGTGAGTTCAAGCGCGACCACCCGAAAACCGTTGGCTCGGGCGGCGGTAACCGCGGCGGAACCCGATTCGACTTCGGTCCAACTCAGATATCGGGCGCTTCCCAAAGCAGTCTTGTCGACCTTGTTGTGCTCTGGTGAAGTACCTGCGGCGATCCACAGATTGTCAACTCGTTGCGCAGCCGCGGTGCGCACAATCGAACCAACATTGAAGGGGTTGGCCACACCATCAAGGATCAAAGCCACTCGGTTGGTGGTGCGTTTGCGCCAGGCTCGGTGTAGGCGTTTCATTCCAGTGCCATCAAGTTGCGTCACGAACTCTCCCATCTTGGATTGGGTGAACTTCAAGTATGCGGAAGCCCGAGCGGCTAACCAAGCGACTTGTTGGGAAGCCTTGTTCAGAAAGCCAGTGTTGCATCGAGTCGCTCCCCAAGTGTTTTTGCATGACCAGATGCGCTATCCCCGTTGCGCTGAGTCGGTTTAGCCACATTGCCAAACATGAACGCAGCGCCGCCTTGCCTATACGAATTGGTGGGTTAGACAAAATGTGATCGAAGCGAACGTTTGGGGGGACTTCATCAGGTGCTGCAACGGTGAGGCGCGCTTGCACGCCAAGATCGTGGGCGTTGAGCGCGGTCAGGTAACGTGCCCGTGCGTTTGTGTCGATTGCCCAAATCCGCCCTGTGATGCTTCTTAGTGCGGTGACGCATGCGATCGCGCCCCAACCACAGCCGAGGTCGAGCGTTGCGGAGTGTTGTGGCAGCAGCGAAACTTCGTTCAACAGGAGTTTCGTGCCCGGGTCTAGGCGATGCGCCGAAAACACGCCACGATCCGTGCGAAACTGCAAGGACATGTCCGCCAAGTTGACTTCAACGGACGCAGGCGCAGACCGGACCGCAGGTTCTTCATCGAAGTAGTGAGCTGCCACAACTTTGACCGTAGCCGAAACGCAACCCGATTTTGATCCGTGTCAACAGCAAACTCGCCGCTAAACTGCAAGCGTGAGAAGTTACGACATTCGTGTCATCGGCGACCCGGTGCTGCGGCAGAAGGCACGCGCCATAACCGATATTGACGGTGCGCTGGTGCGCCTAGCCGACAACATGATTGCAACCATGTATGAAGCCCCTGGGATCGGGCTCGCGGCACCGCAGGTCGGCGTTCAGAAACGTTTATTTGTGTGGGACATGGGCGAAGGTCCAAAAGCAATCGTCAACCCTGAAATCGTCGAATCGGATGGTGAATGGCTATATGACGAAGCTTGTCTGTCGGTGCCGGGTTTGTCTTGGGAGATTATCAGGCCCAAAACCGTTCATTTGATTGGCCACGACCTTCACGGCAACGAGATGTCCTTCGAGGTGGACGAACTAGAAGCCCGCCTCTTTCAACACGAAATCGACCACCTTGACGGCACGCTACTGATCGAACGCCTTGATGCCGACACGCGCAAGACTGCACTCAAAATGATTCGCGACCGTCAGATAACCAATTCCCTCGCCGCCGCCCAAAACGGCGGTTCAAAAAGCAACCGTTTTGGTACTAGGAAACCCAGCAAGAATAATTTTGATGAAAGTCTAAGGTTGCCGTGACACTTCCGCCAGCGGCGGAGATAAAACGCATCGTCTACCTCGGCACTCCCGTCACCGCAGTTGCGCCGCTGCGAGCGCTCAAAGAAGCGGGTTACGAAATCGTCTTGGTGGTAACCCGCCCAGACCGCCGCCGAGGGCGTGGTGCGCGGCTGCAACCAAGCCCGGTAAAGGTAGCCGCGCAAGACCTCGGGATAACGATTAGCGACAATCTGCAAGCCCTCGCCACAGTGGATGCCGATATCGCAGTGGTGGTTGCATATGGTGAGATTATTCCTGCGCCTTTTCTCCAAAGAATGCCGATGGTTAACATGCACTTTTCTTTGCTACCGCGTTGGCGCGGGGCCGCACCAGTGGAACGGGCGATACTGAACGGTGATGAAGTGACCGGCGTGTGTCTGATGGCCGTTGCAGAAGGTCTTGACACCGGGCCGCTTTACCGCCAAGTCAGAACCAAGATCGACGCAAATGAGGATAGCGAAATGCTCCAGGCACGGCTCAGCGCGCTCGGCACCAAGTTGATGCTTGAGGCGTTCTCAGCGGGGTTGGGCAGCCCCGAACCGCAGCAAGGGGAGGCAACGTATGCCGCTAAACTCACCAGCGTGGACCGCCACATTGATTGGCGGCAGTCGGCCCTGCAGATCATTCGTCAGATAAGGGTTGGGGGTGCCTGGACAACCTTCAGGGGGCAGCGTTTCATTATCTGGCGCGCCAAGCAAAGCGAACCCGTACCCAAGCGAGGAACACCGAACCTGGCCCCGGGATCCATCACCGAGCTAACCGTGGCCACGGGTGATGGACACATTGAAATGGTTGAAGTGCAAACTCAAGGTCGCACACGCCAGAGTGCCGATGCCTGGCGCAACGGCGTGCGGCCAAGGGCCGATGATCGTTTCTGGTAATGGGGACAAACGTCAGAAGGTTCGCCATTGATGCCATAGTGCGTATTGATGACGGCGCCTACGCCAATGTGTTGCTACCCAAAATGCTGGCTCGCACCGACCTCGACAACCGTGACAAAAGATTCGCCACGGAACTGGTGTATGGCTCGACGCGCCGCAAACGCGCGCATGACTACATAGTCGACAAGTTCCTAACCCATGACCCGCTACCGCTGGCGCGTGCTGCGTTGCGCGTCGGCACACACCAAATAGTGGAGTTGCAGACTCCAGCGCATGCGGCGGTATCAGCAACTGTGGAAGCTGCACCGGCCAAGTTTCGAGGCCTCGTCAACGCGGTGTTGCGCAAGGTATCGGCGGCTCACGAGGTGGGTATTTCCTTTCCAAGCGAAGCAATCGCGTTGAGTTATCCAGATTGGATTGTGGCGCGCTTGAGTGAAGACCTGGGCAGAGCAACTGCGCTCGAAGCGTTAAGCGTTATGAACCTTGCGGCACGTTCGCACTTGCGTCAGGACGGCTACACTCAAGACCCAAGTTCGGCGCAGGTCGCTAAGCAAGTCGCAGCACAAGCAGGGGATTTGGTGCTTGATCTCTGCGCTGCTCCCGGTGGAAAAGCAACCGCAATAGCAAGCAGGGGTGCCGCGGTTGTGGCCGTTGACAGCCATCTCGGGCGTGCCGGCCTACTCCAAGAAAACGTCAAACGTCTGGGTTATCACAGATCGCTGCAAGAAAGTGGTGTAGCGGTGGTAGTCGCCGATGGCACCAACGCACCTTTCACCAAGAACACTTTCGATGCGGTCTTGGTTGACGCTCCCTGTTCGGGGTTGGGTGTCTTGCGCCGCCGCCCCGACGCTCGTTGGCGAATCAAACCCCACGACATCGATGCTCTTGTGGTTCTTCAGCAACGATTGTTGTGTGCTGCTGCCGAGCTGGTGGTCGTGGGGGGAAGTTTGATTTACAGCGTCTGCACGCTTACCCGCGCCGAAACCAACGGCGTGTTGAACGACACTGCGAGTAAGTTGAAAACGCTTGGATTCGAGCTTAGCGAGAGCGCAATGTCGCTTCCCACAGTTGCTCAAGACGGCATGTTTTCGGCGTGTTGGACCCGCAGGGTTGCCGCGTCGTCTATATCTTCAAAACATGACTAAACACTCAGAACACCAACGAACTCAAGACAAAGAGAAACTATTTGCGAAGATACTCACTGTCTCTGATGGCGTGGTCTATGGCACTCGCCAAGACCGCTCCGGAAAAGCCCTTGAGGGTTATTTGGCGGCTGCGGGTTGGATTGTCGTTGAACGCCGGATTAGCGAAGACGGTACCCAACCGGTGGCCGAGGCGTTGCATCAGCTCGCCACTGATTTTCATGGTTTGATCGTGACGACTGGCGGCACCGGTTTTGGGCCTCGTGACCTCACCCCTGAAGGCACCCGCGCGGTGCTTGATCGTGAAGCGCCGGGATTAGCTGAAGCGATGCGCTTAGTCAATCCTTTGGGTCGGCTCAGCCGCGGTTTGGCCGGCACCCTCAACACCACTTTGATTATCAACACGCCCGGTTCGGAGAAAGGCTGCGTGGAAACCCTTGAGGCCGTCGTTGATGTGTTGCCTCACGCGGTCAAATTGTTGGTCGACAACGCCGACCCGCACCCCAACCGCAATCACAGTTAGCGTGATGACAGAACTCGCCCAAGATGCAGAGCACATGCGAACGGCAATCCGAACCGCTTGGCAGGCGCGGCATCGTAGTGCGCCCAACCCTTGGGTCGGAGCGCTTCTGGTTCAAACCGATGGTCAGACTTTTGCGGGCTCCACCGACGCTTACGGCGGCGCACATGCTGAAGTTGTGGCCCTGCGTCAAGCACCGCAACCTCAAGGTGCCACCCTCTACACCACGCTTGAACCCTGCGACCACACGGGACGAACCGGCCCCTGCACCGAGGCCATAATCCGAACTGGAGTTGCACGTCTGGTGCTGGCGCTTCAAGATCCAGATCCGCAGGTGTCGGGCGCTGGCATCAACCGTCTACGTCAAGCGGGAGTAGAGGTGTTGGTTGGAATTGGCGCGCCCGAAGTGCAACATCAGTTGCGCCCTTACCTGCACCATCGCCTTAGTGGACTGCCATACGTGGTGCTGAAATTAGCAAGCACTCTCGATGGTCGTAGCGCTGCCACCGATGCGACATCACAGTGGATAACGGGCAGACCGGCACGGGTTGATGCTCATAAATTGCGAGCGTATTCGTCTGCCATCGTTGTTGGGGCAAGAACCGTGCGGGTGGACGACCCGGCACTCACGGTGAGGCTTTGGCCCGAAGAAAACTCAAGCATTAACTGCGCTGAGGTTACAGATCCGTGGCGCGTGGTGCTTGGTTCAGCACCCAAAAATGCTAAGGCGCAACCTTGCTTGAGCTGGACTGCCGAGGTCACCGAACTGCTCCATCATTTAGGCGAGCGTGGAGCCATACAGGTGTTGGTGGAGGGTGGGGCAAGCGTGGCACATACATTCCATCAAGCGGGTTTGGTAGACCAATATGTGCTCTATCTGGCGGCAGCGCTGATGGGTGGCGATGACGGAACGCCTTTGTTTCGTGGAGTTGGCGCCAAAACGATCACCGAAATCTGGCGTGGGCAGCTAGAAAATGTCCAACGCCTTGGCGACGATTTGCGGATTGATGTGGTGAAATCGTCACGTTAGTTTCGTTTGCGGCGCTAACCTCAGCGTGGTGTTAAGGCTGGTTTTACCAAAAGGTTCCTTGGAAAAAGCGACGCTTGAGCTTTTTGCGGCTGCCGATCTCAATTTGGAGCGTTCCTCAGCGGTTGCTTATAGGGCAACGATCGCCGATCCGCGCATCGAGTCGGTGCGGATTTTGCGTCCTCAAGAAATCCCCAACTATGTGGCCGACGGATTATTCGACTTGGGCATCACTGGACGAGATTGGATCGAAGAAACCAGCAGCACCGTGGTAAGTCTCGGCGAGCTAAAATACTCCAAAGCCACATCACGACCTATACGCATCGTCTTGGCCGTTCCCCAAAATGCGCCTTGGCAAACGGTTCGTGATCTCCCTGATGGCGTGCGGGTTTCAACGGAATACCCCGCGATCACGCAACGTTTCTTCAAAGAAGCTGGTGTTGAAGCGGAAGTGTTGCTGAGTTACGGAGCTACCGAAGCGAAAGTGCCAGACATAGTCGATTTGGTTGTCGATATAACCGAGACCGGTCGTGCGCTGCAAGCCGCTGGTTTACGGATTATCGATACCCTCTGCACTTCCTACACCGAACTAATCGCCAACCCGCAAGCGTTTGCCGACCCCGAAAAAGCGCATGCCATGCGTCAAATCAACACACTCTTGCAGGGTGTGCTTCACGCTCGCGGCAAGGTTCTAGTCAAAATGAACGTGCCGGCAGACCAACTCGACGAGGTAATCGCCTTGCTGCCTTCAATGAAAGCCCCAACTGTCAATGAGTTGTTTCGCAGTGCTGGTTATGCGGTCGAAACGGTTGTTGCCAAATCCGCAATCAACATTTTGATCCCCGCGTTGCGTGACCAAGGAGCCAGCGACATCGTGGAAATCCCGATCGCTAAGATAGTTGCCTGAAAGTCATCGCCCGTTGTCGGAACTTTGTGACTGCGCTTGTGTCTGTTGTTTGAGGCGCACAAATGCCACACGAATCTGGTCACGCGCGTTTACCACCGTTGTTTCACCCTCGCCAAGCCGCCCAACCATCTTTTCAACAATGGCGTTCAGCGCATCAATAGCTATGCTAGCTTCAGCGAAGTTTGGAGTTTCGGTGGAAAGATGCAAGGCAGCTAGCTCATACAAGCCCATGGCGTGGTTAGCCACGATCGTGGCTGCGGGCGTTTGCAGCATTCGCTCACGGGCTTGCGCCATCTCTTTGACGATCGCTTCGGCGTTGGCACGCTCTTCGTCACTCAAGTCTTCTAGCTTGACCCCATCGGGCAAAGCAGCAGCTATAGCATCATCAAGGTTGGTTTCTTGGCTTTTTTCGGTAGAGGTTTTTTTGGGGCGATCCACACGGTGTTCGCCTGAAGGTGTCCACAAAGTACTCACGCTGATACGCTATCGCCAACTAACAAAACTGGATGGTCGGAATTACATCCGATTTCCAATACACGACGGAGGTTTCGTGCTCACAAGGAGCCTAGGGCGATAGCACCGCCAAACGAAGAGCCAAAGATCAACGAACTGATCAACGCCAAAGAGATCCGACTGGTCGGTCAGGACGGCGAACAAATTGGTATCACAACGCTAACTGAGGCACTCAACCTCGCACGAACCGCTGACCTTGATCTTGTTGAGGTGGCGGCGAAGGCTAACCCGCCAGTGTGTCGGATCATGGATTATGGAAAATGGCGCTACGAAGCCGACCAGCGTGCCAAAGAATCCAAAAAGAAGGCCTCGAACTTGACGGTGAAGGAAATGAAATATCGTCCCAAGATTGGGCCTGGCGACTTTGAGACCAAAACCCGTAAGGTATTTGAGTTCCTTGGTGGAGGACACAAGGTTAAGGTCACTATCATGTTTCGGGGTCGCGAAATGCAACACCCCGAACTTGGGCGACAGATACTAGACCGGGTTTCCGAAGCCGTGGCCGATGTTGGCAAGGTTGAGTTTCAACCGCGTCAAGATGGGCGCAACATGGTGATGGTTTTGGCCCCAGACAAGCGGGCACAAGCCCGTCGCGAGCAACAAAAACGCAAAGCGGCGGAGGCCTTAATCGCCAACGGCGATCCCTCAACCACTCTGTAAACCACAAACGAGTAATCTTTCGGCGCTTTTGCCGCAAGATTGCCGCAAGATGCTGATAAAAAGAGAACCGAGAATAAAGAGAACCGAGAATTATTATGCCGAAAATGAAGACACACAAGGGCGCGCAAGCCCGCTTTAGGCGAACCGGCTCAGGCAAACTGATGCGGCGCAGCCAAAACAAAAACCACATACTTGAAAAAAAATCGCCGAAACGCAAGCGTCAGTTGCGTAAACCAGCATCCGTCTCAGCGGCTGACAAAGCACGCATTCGCGACCTCGGCGTTTGAAACACGTCCGCTAGGTCACAGGAACTAACGAAGGGAACTAAATATGGCTAGAGCAAAACGCGCGGTTCATGCTAAGAAGCGCCGCCGGGTGGTTCTTGAGCGAGCTAAGGGGCATTACGGCAATCGTTCTCGCACTTTCAGATCAGCCAACGAATCGGTGATGCATGCGGGCAACTACGCATTCCGAGATCGGCGTGCCCGCAAGGGTCAATTCCGCCGCTTGTGGATACAACGAATCAACGCCGCGTGTCGCCAAAACGGCATCTCCTATAGTCGTTTCGTTGCTGGCTTGAAAGCCGCTGAAATTGATGTTGATCGCAAGATGCTTGCAGAGATTGCTATTCACGACCCGGAAGCTTTTGCTGCTTTGGTTGCAACCGCTAACGGAGCACGATCTGTCACAAGTTGACGGGCGCACGGGGTTTACGGTGCTAGAGGAAGCAACCCGCATCGGCCCAAGAAATCCTCGGTTTACGGAATTGCGTCGCTGGGTCAAGAGAGGTGAGGCGGGTTCAACTACTTTTGTGTTGGAGGGAGAACGCAACCTCGCCGAAGCACTTGACGCTGGCTTGCAATTGTTGACGGTGGTGGTACCCGAAAGTGCAGTGTCCGACTTTGCGGCTTCACCATTGAGGCAACGCCTCCCCGCGTCAGTGGAAATCTTTTTGTTGCGTGACGATGTCTTCGCGCGCTTGGCACCGTCAGTAACGCCACAACCACCGTTGACGTTTGCTAAGTCTCCTATCGCTCAACTCCCAGGAGAATTATCGGCAAATGACTTTGTGTTGGTGTTATTTGAGATAGCCGACCCGGGTAATCTCGGCACGCTCATTCGGGTAGCCGATGCCATGGGCGCAGTTTGCGTTGTGGTGGTTGGTGGGGCAGACCCGTGGCGTCCGAAATCGGTGCGTTCCTCTGCTGGTTCGGTTTTGCGTGTTCCGCTGGTGTGCGAAACCGTGCTGAGCAAAGTTCTGTGCGACCTGCGAACCGCTGGAGCGAAGATTGTGGGAACGGATGTGCGTCAGGGGCTCGCGCACGACAGTGGTGTGCTCAAGAAACCACTGGCGCTTGTGCTGGGCTCGGAATCTCAGGGCCTTGACCATGCTATCGATGCTATCGATCCGCTAGTTGATGCTTGGGTTCGTATCAAAATGGTCGGTGATGCGGATTCGTTGAACGTGGCGATGGCCGGCACCTTGCTCGCTTATGAGGCCAGCAAATCGGTGTCTTCGGGGTGATCACGGATATAGGCAGCGGCGAATGGGCACAACGGTTGGATCGTCTGGTTATTGCCACGCAAGTCATCAAGCATTCCCCGAAGTAATTTGGCGGCCATGCCCTGTCCACGCTTCTCTGGCTCGGTCGTGACATGTGGCACAATTACGGTTGTTCCGTCAATCTGGTAATCGGCGATTGCCACAACCCGCCTGTCCACAACCAATTCGTATCGGTGGCGTGCTTGGTTATTTCGAACTTCATAGTCCACGAAGCAAGTATCGCAAATATTGGGGGACAATGCGCCGCTGACCGCGTAACCTAATCGGTTGATGATTGAGAATCTTCGCCAGGTTGCTGTTCTTGCTAAGGCACGGCTAGCCGAAGCTGCCGACCTTGAAACTCTAGCGAAACTTGATGTTGAGTTTCTGGGGAAAAAATCGGCGGTAGCCATCGCTAAGCGGCAAATTGCCGCGCTCCCCGCCGAGCAACGCAGAGATGCCGGCCTCGAAATCAACGCAACCCGCGCCGAAATCACCAAGGCGCTGGGAGCGGCGCGCCACCGTCTAGAACAAACGGTTTATCAAAAGCAGTTAGAAGACGAGCGGCTTGACCTGAGTGAATATCGCCATAAGCGGCGGCCTGGTTCGTTGCATCTAGTCACCCAAGCTCGTGACCGGCTTGAAGACGTTTTCGTGGGTATGGGTTTCACGGTTGCTGAGGGCCCCGAAGTGGAATCTGCGTGGTACAACTTCGAAGCTCTCAACATCCCCGAGTGGCATCCGGCGCGCGGTAGTTTCGACACCATCTTTGTTGAACTCGGCGAACCCGAAGAAGTAATGTTGCGTTCCCATACCTCGCCAGTGCAGATACGTACGATGGAGAATCAACAGCCACCGATTTATATTGTGGCACCGGGCCGAACTTTCAGGACAGACACCGCCGATGCAACCCATTTACCCGCTTTCAATCAAATCGAAGGTCTCGTTGTCGACCGAAACATAACTATGGGCGACCTTGCTGGCACTATGGACGAGTTCGTGCGTACTTTCTTTGGCAGCGAGGTCAAAAGTCGCTTTCGGCCTTCATATTTTCCGTTCACCGAACCCAGCGCCGAGTTTGATATTTCGCGTCCTGATGGCACTTGGTTGGAGTTGGGTGGATGCGGGATGGTGCATCCCAATGTCTTGTCGAACTGCGGGATTGATCCCGAAAGGTGGCAAGGTTTCGCGTTTGGTTTTGGGATAGACCGGCTCGCGGTGTTGCGTCACGAACTTGACGACATTCGCGAGTTGGTCAACAACGATGTGCGCTTCCTAAGGCAGTTCTGATGAAGGTTAGTTTGTCTTGGCTCCGCGAGTTCGCGCCCGATATTAGTGGTACGCCGGAAGAACTCAGCGAAACCTTGTCTGCGCTCGGTTTGACCGTTGAAGACATGGCGATCACCGGTGATGTTGTTGATGGTGTGGTGCTCGCCAAAGTGCTCAACTTGAGGCCGCATCCGGCAGCCGACAAGATCCAACTTGTCGACCTTGACGCTGGTTCCGGAGTTGCGAACCAAGTGTGTTGTGGAGCTTTCAACATGTCTATTGGCGATCTGGTCCCGCTTGCTACCCCAGGCACGGTGATGCCCAACGGACTAAAGATTGCCGAGCGAAAGATGCGTGGTGAGGTCTCCGCGGGGATGTGTTGTTCTGGTGCCGAACTCGGATTAAGTGATGACCACGAAGGCATTCTCATTCTCAACGACCGGGTGCTACCCGAAGCGGAACTGGGTATGCCGCTAGCACCTGCTGTTGGCTTAGAAAGCGATGTTTTGTGGGATTTGGAAGTCAACGCTAACCGCCCCGATGCTATGTCGGTGGCTGGAGTCGCCCGTGACCTCGCCGCAGCCTTGGGCATCAGTTTCTCGTTCCCCGATTATCGAGTAGCTGCGGGTAGCGCCGCTAGCAACGAGACCGCTGAAGAATTATTGAACGTTGAAATCCTTGATCCACAGGTTTGCGGCCGGTTTTTGGCCACTGTGCTGCGCGGCGTGTCCGTGGGCACCTCTCCACAATGGCTCGCCGACCGGTTGATTAGCGCCGGCATGCGTCCGATCAATTCCATTGTCGACATCTCCAATTACGTGATGCTTGAGTTGGGTCAACCGAATCACACCTTCGACCTTGCCACGATCCCAGATGGTCATCTGAAGGTTCGGCGTGCAACTGCTGGTGAAACCTTGACAACTCTCGATGGTGCCGTCCGCGAACTCACCGCTAATGACGCGGTGATCACCAATGGAGCGGATCAAGTCATTAGCTTGGCGGGTGTCATGGGCGGTGCAGCCACAGAGATTTCAGCATCAACAACTGATGTTCTACTTGAAATGGCATGGTGGGATCCGCCAACCATCTCGCGCACTGTCAAGCGCCTCAACTTAGTCAGTGAAGCGTCCAATCGTTTCCGCCGAGGAGTTGATTGGGGCAGCAATATGCTGCGCGCCTTGCAGCGCTTCATCCAACTCGCTTCACAACTTGGAGTGGTTGCTGTTGACGGATTCGTGGAGGCTAAGGGGCACACGGTCGACAACGCACCGCGCAAGGTTCGCAGCGCCAAGATCAATGGTTTGCTTGGCACGGAACTGAGTGCCGTGGCGATGGCCGAGCATTTGCAATCCATTGGCTTTGGGGCCGAGGTTGTGCAATCCGAGTGCGCTAGCGAAGATCTGTCGGTGACAGTGCCAACTTGGCGTTGGGATACAGCGACCGAAACCGATATAGCAGAGGAAGTCGGTCGGTTGTATGGTTACGAGAACATTCCTCGAACCGTTCCGAGGGGTGAGCTTCCTGGAGGTCTTAGCGATTATCAGGTTCGGCGTCGTCAAGTTCGCCAAGCGCTACTCGGTTACGGATGCGATGAGACTATGCCACTGCCGTTTCTTGAGGCAGCCGACTTGACGAAAACGCAATTGGCCGACAATGCGCTGGACAATGCGCTGAGGTTAACCAACCCAGTAGCGACTGAACAATCATTGTTGCGCCCGTCTTTGCTCCCCGGCCAACTCAAAGCCATTGCCTACAACCAGTCGCATCGCAACAGCGATGTTCGTTTCTTTGAAATCGGCCATGTGTTCTTGTTGCCCCCAGCGTCTCAGTTGCTTCCAGACGAACGAGAGTATTTGGGCGTGGCGCTGGCAGGTTGCGAGGCCCCCGAAGTGGTTGGCGCGCTCGACCTTTTAGACAACACGTTGGGTTTACCGAACGTTGTTTTGCGTGCGGCCGCACCTGCGGGTATGCACGCAACCCGCTCCGCTGAGGTGGTGGTGGCGGGCAAGGTTAGGGGAGTGGTTGGCGAGGTCGACCCGCAAGTGCTCAAAGGTTTCGGTATTGCGGGCCGGGTTGCCTGGCTTGAAGTTGATCTGGGTGCCTTGCTCAAGGGACCTCGCCGTAGCGGTAAGTACCAACCCATTTCAAAATATCCCTCGAGCGATGTTGATTTGGCGTTTGAGGTTCCCGACAAGGTGGCTTCGGCTGACATTGTTACTTCGCTTCGCAAAGCCAGTCAGGGCCTGCTCGTAGGCGTGGAGTTGTTTGATGTTTACCGCGGTGATGGAGTCGCTAGTGGTTCTCGAAGTCTGGCCTATCGTTTGCGTTTTCAAGCGAACGACCGCACGTTAACCGATGCTGAAGTTGCTTGGGTTCGCCAGAGTTGCGTCGAGGCTGTAGCTAAACGCCACCAAGTGTTTTTGCGAAGTTAGTTAGCCATGTTTGCATTTGCGCTAGACCGTCTAACATTTTTGTGGTAACCTTCGGGTGTTACCGCAGACAAGGGGGATCCATTGACCGAGACCAGAACCAAGGCTCAAGCGAATCTGGTGCCTCATTTCACGCGCGGGGATGCCTGGCGCAAACACGATGTGGTGGTCATTGAAAGAGGCGAAGGTTGTTATGTGACGGATACTGAAGGCAACGAATATCTTGATGGGTTGTCGGGATTGTTTTGCACCAACATTGGCCATGGGCGCAGCGACCTCACTGCCGCAGCCGCCAAACAGATGGACAAACTAGCTTTCTTCCCGAATTGGAGTTTCGCCCACCCCTCCGCCGCCGAAGCAGCTTCAATGATCGCTTCCTTCGCGCCGGAAGGGCTTGATCGAGTGTTTTTCGTCAACTCAGGTTCGGAGGCGGTGGAGTCGGCGCTCAAGTTTGCGCGTTGCTACCACCTCGCGAATGGTGAACCAAACCGCCATAAAGTGATCGCCCGGCGCTGGGCATATCACGGCACCACGCTCGGAGCGCTTGCGGTTACTGCTATTCCTAGTTTCCGTGATCCTTACGACCCGTTGCTTGGCGGTTTCGTGCGTCACGTAGAAAACACACTTGGCTATTCCGATGATCAAGGTGTGCCGGCACGTGAGTTGCCTTGCGTAACCGCGATTGAACAAGCGATCCTTGAAGAAGGCCCCGAGACGGTGGCCATGGTTATCGCTGAACCAGTCCAGAACGGTAGGGGAGCACTCGTCCCACCTGCTGGTTATTGGCAAGAGCTCAGGCGGATTTGCGACACTCACGGGGTGTTGCTATGCGCCGATGAGGTAATCAACTCTTTCGGCCGTTTGGGACACTGGTTCGGAAGTATACGTTTTGGCGTGGTACCCGACATGATTACTTTCGCTAAAGGTGTGACTAGCGCATACGTGCCCCTTGGCGGTTTGGTGTTGCGTGGTTCGTTAGTGGAAAAGGTGTGGGACTCGCCCTCGGCAATGTTCGCCCATGGAGCGACGTTTGGTGGTCACCCGGTGGCAACGGCAGTAGCGATTGCCAACATGTCGGTGATGCGAGATGAAGCTATTCCTGCTAACGTGTTAGCTCACGAAAACCGACTCAAGAGCGGCTTAGGGGCATTAATGAAAACTCACAACTGTGTGAAAGATGTGCGCGGCACAGGATATTTCTATTCTGTGGAGTTGATGCGAGATCGTCGCAACTCGGTAGACCTCACCGAAACGGAATTTGCCCAGCTGCTGCCGGGTGGAACATTGGAACGCTTCGTGCGCGAAGCCCGAGTGCTAGTCCGACCAGATTCCCGTGGTGCCGCGATGTTAGCGATTGCCCCACCACTTGTGGCCGATGCCACCGTGATCGACGACCTGCTCCGCCGGGTCGACCAAGTGCTCGACCGCATCAGCGGTTGGCTGAAGGCCTCAACATGAGGCCCCAAACTACCCATTGGAGGGAAATCAAATGAAACGACTATTAGCGTTGTTGATGGTGCTCGGCCTTGTAGCCGCCGCCTGCGGCGACGACAATTCGTCCACCAACGAAACCACAACAACCACAGCGCCAAGCACCACCACTGCTGCGCCGGCCCCAACGACTACTGTTTTAGACACCGACCTTGACGAGTTGAATATTGCGTATTTCTTGGAATGGCCGACCGCGAATCAGGTTGCACAGTTTGAGAAAACGTATGATGACTATATGGGTATTCCTGTGAAGTGGACAGCTTTTGCTAGTGGTGGGGATATGGCCCAGGCTATGGAGAGTGGCGATATTGATATTTCCTATTCTCAGGGTCTTACACCGTTCGCCAATTTTGTGACCGGTGGAGCAGACCACCTCTTGGTTGGTGTGGCGGTGACATATGCTGACGCGGACAATTGTGTGGCAAACCCCGATCTTGGGATCACGGCTGAAAACGCTGCTGAGAAGTTGAACGGGCAGAGCATTTACACTCCGCTTGGCAACGTCACGCATTTCAAGTTGCTGAAGATGCTCGAGCACCTCGGTGTGGACACCAATTCTGTTGAGTTGATTCAATCCGAAGGTGGGGCAGCCGCGGTTGCTGCTTTGGATTCTGGTCAAGTCGCATTATCGTGTGCCTTTGGTGGGTCAGTCAACGCCATGATCGCTAATGGCGGTAATTTGTTGATGACTGGTGCGGAGCAAGAAGCGATTGGTATTCGCGTATTCGACATAATTTCCACGTCTAAGAATTTCGCTGAACAATATCCTGAGGTTCTCACCGCGTTCTTGCAGGTTACTGAAGATGCCAATCGTGCTTACAATGAAGATCGTGAACCATTTATTGACACGATCGCGGAAGCTGCGGATATGGATCGCGAAGCCACAATTGATTTGCTTGACGCTTTCGGTTTTCCCGAAAAGGATGTTCAACTTTCTGATGCTTGGCTTGGCGGGACTGTGCAGGACACGATGAAAGAACAAATGGACTTTTTCGTAGCTCAAGGCGAAATCGATTCAGCTTTGCCGAGTTACGACCCATTTGTTGACACCAGTTTCCTAGAAGCAGTAAACTAGGCATATTGTGAATTAACCGATCATGGCGAGCGCCCAACACCCATAAGGGGAGAGATGGATTCAATCATCCGAGGTTTAGAACAAGTATACAATTGGATTACTTTTGGGGTGGCTAGGGGTGCCTACATTTCATCATGGGTGCTTTTCGCGATTGCCGCGGTTGGAGCGCTCGCTATGACGGTTGATCTGCTGATCACGCCTTCTCGGCGATTCAAAGCAGCAGATCATTCAGCACAACCTCGTGATGGGTTAGTGCTGATTGGCCAAATATTGGCTGGAATAACCTTCCTCGGTGGCGTTGTTCTAGCGTTCCGCGACACCGCGTCATTTTGGCAGCCGATTGCGGCTTTGTTGGGTGGGGCTTCGCTGCTTGCCTTGTTGATCACCTTCCAACGAGCGAATTCCCAACGGCAGGCAACACTTGCCCGCTATGTCTGGCTTGCCTTAGCGGCCAGTTCCGTGGTGGCCGTTATTGTTGCGTATCAGCAACGCAACGACTCGTCAATCCCTTTTCTTGGGCTAATTTTTGCAGTCTTTGTGATCGCTCGCGCCTGGTTTTTCTTGGCTCGTCCAGAGGTTCATTTTGACGCTACTGACCTTGAGGTTGCGCGAGAATCAAGAACAGAGAGCGCGCTGGTGGTCGATAAGTTAGGTATGGTCTATGAGCTTCCCGATGGTGGGAAAGTGGAAGCTCTCAAGGATGTGAGTTTCACGCTTGAACCGGGTCGTTTGCTCACTTTGCTTGGGCCTTCGGGATGCGGCAAGACCACGCTGTTGAATATTCTCGCAGGATTTTTGTCGCCAACCGCAGGTGTGGCGAAGCTTGGTAGTGAAGTGATACTCGGGCCTAGCCAAGAGCGGGGCATGGTATTTCAGCAGGGTGCCTTGTTTGAATGGCTAACGGTGAACGACAACGTTGGTTTTGGTGCACGCATGAACGGCCGTTCGAGGCCTGCGTCTCGTGAAGCGGTTCAAGACCTTCTGCGCATTGTTGGGCTTCAGGAATTCGGAGAGAAAGCCGTCTACGAACTCTCAGGCGGCATGCAACAACGTGTGGCGTTGGCTCGTTGCCTTGCTAACGACCCCAAAATAATCCTCATGGACGAACCGTTGGGTGCCCTAGATGCGCTGACCCGTGAGAAGATGCAGGGTCTAGTTCTCAACCTTTGGAATGAGACTGGTAAGACTATCGTGCTCGTTACCCATAGTGTTGAAGAGGCGCTCTATTTGGGAGACCAACTGTTTGTGATGGCACCAAGGCCAGGTCGCATTGAGCGAGTTTATGATTTGCCATTCGCTGAGCAAGCGTTAACTGCCGATGCGCGCGAGTTGAAAACAACACCAGAGTTCATCAGTACTCGTGAAGAAATATTGTCGATGATTTGGGAGATGGAAGAACAAATCATGGGCACAACGGGAGGTGAAAAATGACCGTTATATCGATTGGTCAACGAAAGAGGTGCATTCATGGCTGAAGGTCCTGGTGGTCACGCAATAAGCGACAACATTGACCAACAAAATCGTCTAACCAACTGGCCGTTTAATTGGTTGTTTCGCAAGAAAGGTGCGGACGCTCGCAAGACAGTGACGTTCGGAGACGCGTCAGAGGTGAGCGGTGCATTGCTGTGGACAGTTGCGAGCGTGGTGTTTGTTTTGGCACTGTGGTTTGTGGCTACCAACGTATGGGGTTTGCCTCAAGAATGGCAGAGTTACGGAGACGAGGTGCGAGCAGGTCTCGAAGAAGACGAAAGCTACGTCCAACGCGACCTTTTGCGCGATTGCGATAACCATGCCACTAACCCGCAAGATTATCCGGCAGATCTACCATCGTGTTCATACCAGCAGTGGCTCAGCGAATCCACTTTGCCAACTCCGTTAGCCGTTTGGGACGAAGCGATAGATTTCGCGGCCAACGGTTACAGCGGGTTTACCATGTGGCAACACTTGTGGTTGAGCTTTAGTCGGCTCGCAAAGGGATTGTTTTGGGGAGTGGCTTTAGGAGTACCGATTGGTTTGGCTATGGGTTTATCTAACCGGTGGCGAGGGATTTTTGATCCAATAGTTGAATTGTTGCGACCGATACCACCGCTAGCACTAATTCCCTTGTTTATCATCTGGTTCGGCATCGGCGAAGAAGGAAAAGTCAATCTCTTGTTGTTCGCAGCAATATGGATTATGGTGATAGCCGCGCGTTCCGGAGTGTTAGCAGTGAACACAACTAAGGTTCACGCAGCGTATTCGCTGGGCGCGTCCAAAGCGCAAGTGTTGCGCCATGTGATCCTCCCCAATGCATTGCCAGAAATTTTTACCGGCTTGCGCGTAGCGATCGGTGTGTGTTGGGGCACATTGGTGGCTGCTGAACTGCTTGGTGCAAGTGCGGGACTTGGCTTCACGATATTCAAAGCTCGTCAGTTTCTGCTGCTTGATTTAATGCTCTCAGCCGTGATAGTTATTAGTATCTTGGGCGTGACGATGGATGTTGCGATGCGTATGGCCGAACGGAGATTGATTCCGTGGCGCGGGAAAGGTTGATGCCGGAGGGCTTCCCTGATGCGAATTGCGAGATTGAAGAAAATCGCGCCATACCGAAGTAAGCGCGAGGTCGTTGTGTCCAATTTGGTAGCCGTTCTTCCTGTCTTTTTGGTGGGGAACGCAATAACCATATTTCCGGATCAGCTTGGAGATCGGTTCACCGGGTTGCTGCTTGTGGGGGTCGCTGGGTTGGTGTCATTGTCGATACTTGGATGGTGGTTTTATCTGGGACGGGAGCAGTTTCCTTTGCGATCTGATGCTGGATCTGTGCCGTATGTGCCGCGGTCACTGCTTCGGTTAGTTGAAGAACGCGATGCCGCGGTAATGGGAGCGTCTTTTGAGGGCTCGTTCGTGCCTGCGCGCGATGGTTCACACACGCGCGAATTGCTACGTACTCTCCTTACTCGGTACCGGAGTCGCGGTGAAGTTGTTGCGTTCGGAGTCCCGTTCATTGCGGCACCTATGGTTGTGCTTATTCTGCTTACCGTATCGCCCCAACGTTTCGATGGCATCAGGGGAATCGTGCTTCTTGCATTGGGTGCTGCGGTATTGTGGTTTATGTTGCGATTTCTGTGGGTGTGCTTTGGACGCAAAAGGTTTCCCTTACCGCCCAATGCTCACCCCGGTCCGTATCTGCCTAAAAGAACGCTTAAACTTGTTGAGGAACGCAATACCGTAAGGGCAAGATTACAAGCGGAGACACCAGATAAAGTCTTTTAGGTGCGGAACGTTAACGACTTTTCGCAGACACGAGTACGGCCACATTCCTTTTGATTCTGTGGGAAGGCTCACGTTCAATTGCGGCACTCACTCTACTAACCATGAACTTGAACCCGGCGAGGGTTTACACCAGAACGCCTAGTGGGGTTACGGCTATGCGGTCGGCGAGGCGATAGGCGGTTTCACCTGGATGCACGATCAAGCCAGCGCGGAAACGTTCACCGAGTTGGTCTTGTAGCGCCGCGAGATGGCGTGCATCTCGCGTTGTTATCGTTGTGGACATTTTCACTTCAACCGCGATTGTGTCTCCGTGAGGCAATTCAGCAATGAGATCAATCTCACGGTTACCACCAGCGGATCGTAGGTGCGCGAACCTCCAGTTCAACCCTTGAGCATCGGCGGTAGACCCAATTTGACAGATGACCGCACTTTCGAAGAGTTCACCTAAACGGTAGCGGCGCTCACTTAGTGAGGTTGTAGTGTCGTAATGATCTGCGGCAGCGAACGCCGGGTCAACAAGATGACGTTTGGGGCGTTTGGTCAAACGTTTGAGTCGGTGGTTGGACCAACCGGGTAGTTCCTCAATCATGCCAATACGGTTTAGAAGGTCGTGGTAAGATTCGCCACTGGCTTTTGAAATCTCGGCGGCGGTTTGGATCGCGCTGTGTTCCGCGTTGGTACCGACCGTGGCAGCATAGGAACGCAAGTAACCCCGTAGTTTGGTGGTGTTGCGCGCGGAACTGGTGACTTCTGAGATGTCGCGCGACATTGCTAGGTCTAGGTAGGAGCGGATTGCTTCTTGATGATCAATGGGGTGCATATCAAGGTAACCGGGTAGACCCGACTCGACTGTGGGTGCAATTTGTTCTTCGGGCGAGAAAGTTGACTGTGCCCCGCGTACTGCGTCGATACCATGTTCGGCTAGGTCGCTGAGCGAAACCGTTGGGGTTGTGCCGCGTCTTTCGCTGAGGGTCATTGGTCGTAGCCGTGTGGTAAGAATGCGTCCTGCTCCAGCGTGAATATCGGCAGTCACGGCAGCACGGGTTGAACCGCTTAAGATGAATCGACCGGGCGTGCGGTCATCGTCAATCATGCGTCGAACCGAGTCCCATACTGTTGGGACTCGCTGCCACTCGTCTATTAGGAGTGGCCTTGGTAAGTTTGCGAACGCCGCTTCGGCATCGGTGGCCACCATCGCTGCAACCGCTGGGTTGTCTAATCGAAGCGTGGCTGCGGCTAACCTTGTTGCGGTTCTGGTTTTGCCTACACCTCGGATTCCTTCGATTAGTAGTGCCGGGTGAACTTCAAGTAACCTTTTCAACCTTTTATCGGCGTGGCGGGTTAGATACGTCATGCATAAAAGGCTAACAGACTAGCCGTATTATGGCTAATACATTAGCCTTTAATGCAAGCGGGTGGTGCCGACCGTTCCGGGCTGCGAACCTCACGATTGCTGTTACGCTAGCTTTTATCTGCAGTTATCTAACCGGTGCCTTCACACTGAAGCACCTAAGAACAAAATGAATATTCTTGATGCTTGGCACCATCAAGTTCGGGCAAATCAGCAGCGCATTATTTTGGCTGATACACACGACCAGCGCGCTATTGATGCGGCCCAGCATCTCGACACCGAAGGATTGACTGAAACGCTGATAGCCGGCCGAGACTTCGGTTCCGTGGCCGAAATCGGCAATCAAATTGCTGATGAATACGTTGACCGTCTCAAATCCACTCAAGATCCCAACTCCACGAAACCACCACTAGATGTCGATGACCCGTTGGTTATGTCGGCGGTGTTGGTTCGGGCAGGTTGGGCAGCGGGGTGCGTTGGTGGCGCCAGCCGACCGACCGCAGATGTGGTGCGGGTCGCACTGCGTGTGCTTGGCGTGCGAGCAGCAACCAAACTCCTTAGCAGCTGCTTTTTGTTCGTGCTGCCCGATGGCAGACCAATCGCCTACGGTGACTGCGCGGTGGTGCCCGACCCAAGCGAACGGCAACTCGCCGCCATAGCGGTCTCAACCGCTGAAACCTTTGCCCAACTCACCAGTGAAGAACCCCGTGTGGCGATGCTGTCCTTTTCCACCAGAGGTAGCGCGCAGCATCGCCGGGTCAACAAAGTGCGTGATGCCACCACCTTGGTCAAAAAGCAGGCTCCACAACTCAAGATTGACGGTGAACTGCAATTTGATACGGCTTGGGTGCCTGAGGTCGCCGCAACCAAAGCAGCAGAATCCGAAGTTGCCGGCAATGCCAACGTGTTCATCTTCCCCGACCTAGATGCTGGCAATATCGCATACAAGATCACCGAACGGCTCGGCTCGGCGCGAGCTTTCGGGCCGCTTTTTCAGGGCCTCAACGCGGTGATGCACGACCTTTCGCGGGGATGTTCGAGCGAAGACATTGTTAACGTGGCGGTGCTGGGCGCTCTCCAAGCGGCGGCCATGCGCTCAACAGCGTTCAAGGTGGGTAGTCTGAGCCGATGACTTTGCTTGATGGTTGGTTTACCATGGTCATGTTGTGCGTGTCCGCGTTCAAGGGCGATAGCCTGAGCCGATGACTTTGCTTGATCGGCGGACTTTGGATTCAAGCCAAGTCATTGAATGCGCGGCTACTCTAGCCGATGCCGAAGGGTTCGAAGCGGTGACCCTAACCCGTGTTGCCGATGAACTGGGTGTCCGTCAACCAGCCCTTTATCGTCATGTAGACGGCTACGACGCGCTAATCAAATGTCTCGCTCTGAGAGGCCGCGAGTTGCTGGCTGATGCGCTCACTGAAACTGCCGTTGGAGTGTCGGGTAACGCTGCGGTTGTAGCTATCGGTCGAGCATGGCGTGCGCTAGTCAAAAAGCATCCTGGATTGTACGCGGCCACCGACCGCTACCCGTGTGCTGGCGACCTTGAACTCGAAGATGCCGTGGAGCGCATCGTGGCAATCGTGGCGCGTGCGCTAGCAAGTTTCGATTTAGACGAAGATGAACGGATGCATGTGGCTCGAGGTCTACGAAGCGCATTTCATGGATTTGCTCATCTCGAATCTGGCAATGGGCATCCCCATGAGCACGACCTAGACGATTCCTTTGATCATTTGTTGGAGTTGCTGATTGCGGGAATCCGGCACTTGGAAAGCGGTTTGCGCTAGGCACTCTCACGGATTCGTTATAGGCTCTTACTGTCGTTTTTGATTGGAGGAAACATGACCCGAATGACCCCTAGTGAAGCCTTTGTTGAGACAATGGTTGCCAACGGTGTGACCACCGTCTTTGGCATTATGGGCAGCGCTTTTATGGATGCGATGGATATATTCGAACCCGCAGGGATTGAGTTCGTGCCAGTGGTACACGAACAAGGTGCAGCCCACATGGCTGATGGCTATTCAAGAGTGAGCGGACGGCACGGCGTGGTTATCGGGCAGAATGGCCCCGGCATTTCCAACTGTGTTACCGCGATAGCAGCCGCTTTCTGGGCACACAGCCCGGTGGTGATAGTCACGCCGGAAGCGGGCACCATGGGCATTGGTCTCGGTGGTTTTCAAGAGACCAACCAACTGCCGATGTTTGAAGAGTTCACCAAATACCAGGGCCATATCAACAACGAGGCGCGCATGGCTGAAATCACCGCTCGTTGCTTCGATCGGGCGCTCGCGGAGATGGGCCCGACGCAACTCAACATTCCTAGGGATCGGTTTTATGGTGATATCAACGCGGACATTTCCACACCTATGCGTCTTGACCGAGGGCCGGGCGGGGAGCGCACCCTTAACGAAGCGGCTGATTTGTTAGCCAGCGCCCGGTTTCCGGTGATGATTAGCGGTGGTGGCGTGGTGATGGGTGACGCTATGAGCGAAGCAGTTGCCTTAGCTGAACGGCTCGCTTGCCCAGTTGTCAACAGTTACCTGCACAACGATTCGTTCCCCGCGAGTCATCCGCAATGGTGCGGACCGCTCGGTTATCAGGGTTCTAAAGCGGCGATGAAACTTATTGCTGAGGCCGATGTGGTTCTAGCGCTCGGCACCCGCTTGGGCCCGTTTGGCACTTTGCCCCAACACGGTCTCGAGTACTGGCCGAGGGAAGCCAAGATTATCCAAGTGGACGCTGACGCGAAGATGCTTGGTTTGGTAAAGAAAATTAATGTGGGTATCTGCGGTGATGCTGGCGCAGCTGCGAGCGCCCTCAGTTCGCGGCTCGTTGACCGTGAGTTGCTAGCCGACCAGAACCGCGCCGAACGGTTGCGTAAAATGCGGTCTGAGAAATCTGCTTGGGAAGCCGAATTGGACGACTGGACAGAAGAAACCGATGACTTCAGTGTTGATATGATCAAAGAAGCAGCGGCCGAGGAAGGAAGTTGGTTGCACCCCCGCCAAGCATTGCGGGAACTTGAGCGGGCCATGCCGCATCGAGTGATGGTTTCCACCGATATTGGAAACATCAACTCGGTAGCCAATAGTTATTTGCGTTTCGAGGAACCGCGTTCCTTCTTTGCGGCTATGAGTTGGGGCAACTGCGGGTATGCGCTACCTACCATTATTGGTGCGAAGAAAGCCGCTGATGATCGCCCAGCGGTTGCCTATGCTGGTGATGGAGCTTGGGCGATGAGCATGGTGGAAATTATGACTGCGGTGCGCCACGATATTCCTGTTACCGCAGTCGTGTTTCATAATCGCCAGTGGGGTGCAGAAAAGAAGAACCAAGTCGACTTTTATGGTCGGCGTTTCGTGGCTGGGGAACTTGAAGGTGGCGAAAACTATGCGGAGATTGCTGAGGCGATGGGCGCGTCCGGTATCCGTGTCGATCAACTTGATGATGTCGGCCCGGTGCTTGAGCGAGCCATTGATGATCAAATGACCAAGCGCCAGACCACTGTTATTGAGGTGATGACCACGAAAGAACTCGGTGACCCGTTCCGCAAAGATGCTCTCAGTCGGCCAGTGCGTTATTTGGAGAAATACTCCGACTACACCTGAGTTAGCCGGCCGTGAACGCTAAGGCGTTTTGTCGCTTCTCGCGTTGCCCACTCGGGCACCCAGTCGCCAGGGAATGGCAGCCCGTGCATGCTAAGGCTTTTTGTCGCTTCTCGCGTTTGAGGTTCGAGCGGGCGTGCGTGCGTGAGCTGCGGGAATCGTTATGTGTGCGGGCGGGTTTCTCCAAAATCAGTGTTGACATTCAGTTGAGTGCCTGGAGGATCGGTGTGCAAGTTGACCCTGTGGGTTGGTGGCCGACCCACCTCCCGAATCCACAGCAGCAACAAAGCCAATGGGCGTGTCTACTGGTTGTCGTTGGTTGATGCACTACACGGTCCACTCGCGACAACCCGACGACGGGTGGTTGGTCACGCTGCGGTGTCGTTAACGATCACGGACGACGACACGTCCACTCGGGACAACCCGACGACAGGGGGATGGCCACGCTGCGGTGTCGTTAACGATCACGGACGACGACACGTCCACTCGGGACAACCCGACGACAGGGGGATGGCCACCCTTGCGCGCGGATTTTAGGAAGTGTCGATGCCGTCGACCGGGTCGTGGCCGGTGGTTCGTGCTGTGGGGTGTGGTTGTTTGATGTGGGTGTATGTCTGTTTCTTTCGCTGAAGTTGCTCGCCATGTGCGAGTCCGGGCGCGTGCCCGGGCGCGTTTCGGATAGTTGACTGGGTTGCGTTGCTGGCGTCCGGTTGAGTCGAGTCTGCGCGGGTACGAGCATGCTCTGCCCGACCCGATGAGAAAGTCAAGACCCCACCTGACGAAACGGCCGATCGGCCGTTTGAGGGGTTACCCACCAAACCGCCCGCGAGCTCGCCCGACCCGCTGGTCGACGACGCATGTGATGCGGTCCTCGTCGCCGCATCCGACAAAACAGCCGGTTGCTCATCGGCTGGCCGGGTTGACGGTTCATCTGTTGAGACGGTCGGACGTTCACCCGATCGACCGTTTGAGGGATTACCCACGGAAAAGGCGGGGCGCTTATCGGTCGGGTGAGTTGAGGATGCATCCGTTGAGCCGGCCGGGCGTTCACCCGATCGGTCGATTGAGGGGTTACCCACTGAACCGCCCGCGCGCTCGCCCAACCCGCTTGCCGACGACGCATGTAATGCGGTCCTCGTCGCCGTATCCGCCAAGACGGTTGCTGGGTGGGTTGACGGTTCAGCTGTTGAGCCAGCCGGGCGTTCACCCGATCGGCCGTTTGAGGGTTCACCGCCAAAGCGGTGTGGAACTTACTTGATCCGCGGGTTAACGGCTCATCCGACAAGATTGTCGGGTACTTACTTGATGGGTGGGTTGAGGGTTCACCCACGGAAAGGGTGGGGCGCTCGTCTGATGGGTGGGTTGAGGGCTCACCCGACAGGGTGGCTGGGCGCTTGCTTGTTGGGTGGGTTGGGGGTTTGAGTTGGTATTTGCCGGTTTTGGGGTGTTTGTGGACTTGCCAGCCGTGGTCGTGGATTTTGTGGTGGCAGTCGTTGCACACTAACACGAGGTTTTCTAGGTTGGTGGGTCCGTTGTGTGACCACCAAATAATGTGATGCGCTTGACACCACAACGGGTTAGCACCGCAACCAATGCAGCATTGG
>Ga0209020_1001290_pt1 | contig 26095 bp, 18 predicted proteins | sample PinacodermBB_FD_187298 | JGI IMG/M metagenome (GOLD analysis project Ga0209020, IMG submission 187298) | Host-associated microbial community of the marine sponge Aplysina aerophoba from Gulf of Piran - sponge pinacoderm, lysed by bead... | ecosystem: Host-associated > Porifera > Sponge >... | reverse complement strand
CTCGCCACCGAGTATGGGACCAGGCTCTTTGCCTTCGGCATCAGCGGGTGTAACCGCGCCCATGTCTGCACCAGGCTCTACAGCCTTCTCTTCAGCAGCTTTCGCTGCCTCACCTTCTGGTTTCAGAGCGGCTGCCTTGTCGTCCACACCGAGCTCAGGTTCTTTGCCTTCAGCATCTGCGGATGGCACCTCGGCCTCGCCAGCACCGGGCTCTGCAGCCTTCTCTCCAGCAGGCTTGACCGCCTCGCCCTCTGGCTTCAGAGCAGCAGCCTTGTCGTCCACACCGGGTTCAGGCGCTTTGCCTTCAGCATCAGCGGGTGGCACTTCGGCCTCACCAGCGCCGGGTTCCACAGCCTTCTCTTCAGCAGCCTTCGCCACCTCATCCTCTGGCTTCAGAGCAGCTGCCTTATCGTCTATACCGGCTTCAGGTTCTTTACCAGCTTCAGGCTCTTTGCCTTCGGCATCAACGGGTAGCACCTCGGCCTCGCCAACACCGGGCTCTACAGCTTTTCCTTCAGCAGGCAGCGCAGCCATTCCCTCTGGCTCCACAGCTGCTTCCTCGTCCGTATCGAGAAAATCCTCAACGATATCAAGATCAGGCTCTTCTCCAGCAATATCAAGATCAGGCTCTTCTCCAGCGATATCAAGATCAGGCTCTTCTCCAGCGATATCAAGATCAGGCTCTTCTCCGGCGATATCAAGATCAGGCTCCTCTTCCATTTCTATTTCTATTTCTACAGCCTCTGACGGAAGAACCGACTCCTCACCACCAACTATCAAGTCAGGCTCGTCTTCCAGCCCCTCCAGCACTTCTGCTGCTTCTTTTTCAACTCCAACAGGTTCAACAGGTTCAACAGGTTCAACAGCTTCAACAGCTTCAACACTGGTGTCGTCCAGAACCTGGTCGAGCGCAGCTCCGGCTCCAGTGCCTGCATCCATCATGTCGACTACTGTTTCTTCTGTCTCTGTTGCCGCAATGTCTGTCAGCTTGCGGCAAACTTCCTGGCTTATTTGCGACTCACCATCCGTGCCACACGTATGCGTCAGTGCCTGCATTTTCAGAGCTCTGCGACCGGATTTGTAGCCAAGCCCCTCCCGGGCCGCATTGAGTAAATGGCCCCTGTCATAGTCAGCCAGCCAGGTAAAAAGCCCTCCCAGCTTCCTTTTGCGAACATACTGTCCCTTAAGAAAAACTGTTCTCGGCGTATCAAGCGAAATGAAGTAGCGTGTCTCGGGGCTGTACAGATAATCGGCATTACTGACCGGATCGGTGTAAAGCGAGTACCCGCGCCCTAAAATATTTTTCTCTTGTATTTGCAGCCCTTTCTTCTGCTGAGCTCGCTTCTTCGTATTGAAAAATCTGCCGGCCAGGTCGTACCACTCCAGACGTCCTGGATGCCAGGAACCTCCCGGTGTCAAAGAGTCATCGTAGGTGCCTTGCAGTGGGGCATATTGGGTTATCTCAGCACCAGCGGCATTGCGTGTGTAAGAAGCATAACCAAGATGTATTTGGTCAGACGGCACCTGCTCCTCATCGATTAAAAAATCGACAGCAGCCTCCACCGAAGGGACCTCTGCTGATGCAGATTTCAGGTTGGCGTGGTGACCCAGACCTTCTCCCCAGCCGCTGCCGAAAAAGTCGTAAGCCATCAGATGAAGACTGTCTACCCCAGCTGCAACAACTTGACCAATCTTCGCACTTTTGAGCTTTTCGACATCCGCTGGCACGGCAACCGAAATTTGCGTTTTCTTGTCCCGCTCCAGTGCGTCAAGAGCTTCCCGCAGCTCTTGTATCAGCAGGACAAAGTTGTCTCCATCCTCGGCACTGTAATTTTCAGTAGCCCCTGCAGAACCCGGATATTCCCAGTCAATATCTATCTGCCCGATAAAAGGAAAGACCCTCAGCAGCCGCACGACACTTTCCACAAAAACCTGTCTTGCTTGCGCATCGGCAGCCATCTTGCTGAACAGGCCGGAAAGACTCCAGCCACCTATGCTTACAGCCACAACTTTGTCTGGATTTTGCTCGGCAAACTGTTTGGCAAAACCCATCATCCCGGCATAGCCCTTCTGCCTCTCAGGGTCCACCCAGCTCCAGAACGCTTTTCCGCGTACCGGCTGCTGACCTGCAACACCAGAGGCAAGATCACCGGACCAATCCGAAGTCATTACCTCATAATCCTGGCGAGCACCGATAAACTCCTGATCGACTCCCTCCCCTTTATCATCATCAACAAGAGGAAGGTTGTACTCCCCTTCGCCTTTGCAAATGCCCTGCATAACAGAAATGTTGTCGCCACAAAGCCCTGCAAAGGACAGCACCAGCTTGTCATAGTATCCAGCGAAACGTTTGGGGTTCACGTTCCTGTCGTACTGACCCCAGTTGGAAATATAGGCAGACACCGTCGGCAGTTTGTCTGTGGCAGGGGCTGGGTATGTGTTGAAACAGGTTCTGGCAGCACGCACCGAGCCACGAATCAGGTCCGATGTTTCATCCAGTTCTTTTTGCCCACCCCCCCACTTGAAAGAGAGGGCAGTAGCCCGGGGGGACATCGACGTCTCCAGCTTGCTCACAGCAACTGCTGAGGCTTGAGCCAAACTCGCCTCAGGCTGAAGACTCAACGCTATAGCCAATGCCAGGGCACTGGGAACGGCACACCTCCCCGGCGGAATCAGACTGAAGGCCTGCGACCGGGAAAACCGACACTCGACGCCATCACAACCTTCAGGGAGAGAGCTCTTCCGCGACAAGCACCTTCTAGCAGACATCTTTCAGATACCTCCAAAGAGACGGAGCCGAGCCTGCAATCGGCTCACCTCTCGTTCATACACCACCAGTCTCTCCTGGGGATTCCCTACCTTCGCCAGCCTGCACGAAACACCTGGATCGGGAGGCACACCTCCTGGCGAGCACCGCCACCCGGACGCTGTGCGACCCACAAGGTCACACCCGGACCGACCATGCTCTCTGGCTGTCGGACAAGTTAGACCATATGGTTGGATTCGCAAGGCCATGAACTCCCACAGCTATGATTCCCTCATCCAGTCCATCAATACAATGCCAGAATCGCAGCGAGGAATTCTCTTTGACCACCTTTAAAAACGGACTCATCCCAAAGACTGCAACACTGGAATCCAGCCGTTTTTTTCCAGGCGCAGATATCAACGGCTCCCGCTGTGACTCACAGCAGAACAGCAGAAAAATTCAACAACTGTTTTTCTGTTTCCATGTGTAGAGTTCAGCGACCACACAAGGAAGAATTGCGCGCGATGAAGACAGTTACCGTCCACGGGATAAAGATAAAAAAGAAGACTCGCGCAATGGCAAGAAGGGGGGGGGAACGCTGCTGCCGCAGCATACATGGCCAGCTTTTCTGCGAACTGGGACGCTGCTACTGCGTGTGCAGCTGCAGCCGCGTGACACGGACGGGGCACGCATCAGCAGGTTCAGCAGCCTCGACACCCAGATCACAGCCACCGACAAGAGATGGCGCCTGCTGCCCCCTGGCCGGCAGCAACAGCCGGAGGAACAAACCACCACCTCTTTCCAACAACGTCCTGTGCTCTGAGTCCTGCGCCCTCGTCTAAAGCTCCTCTACCAGAATGCAGGCTGCTTGCTGGCGCTCAGTACCCCTGAGTTGCGGCCGCGCCTCGGCACAGGCACCGACCGCCCGTGGGCAGCGTGTGCGAAAGACACACCCGGACGGTGGATTGACAGGGGAAGGAAGATCCCCTTCGAGCATACAGATCTCTGCGGCTTTTGCCGCCTTCGGGTCTGGCACAGGCACCGCAGACATCAGAGCCTGGGTATAAGGGTGGGCTGGGTGGCTGTACAAAGATTCTGCGTCAGCCATCTCTACGGTATTGCCCAGATACATCACCATTACGGTGTCACTTATATAGCGAACCACAGCAAGATCGTGAGCAATGAACAACAGCGATAGTCCCATTTCCCGCTGCAGCTCTCTCAGCAGGTTGATAATCTGCGCCTGAATGGAAACGTCCAGCGCGCTGACCGGCTCATCGCAGACAAGAAGCCGCGGTTTCAGAATCAAGGCTCTGGCAATCCCTACCCGCTGGCACTGACCACCAGAAAACTCGTGCGGATAACGGTTGATCATATTCGGAAGCAAGCCAACACGATCCATCACCGCCCGGACACGCAGCTTCCTGTCATGGGCACTCAAATGAGGCTCATAGTTTCTCAGAGGTTCGGCGATAATATGGCCAATCGTCATCCTGGGATTCAGAGAGGCCAGCGGGTCCTGGAAAATCATCTGCACTTCTCTGCGCAGCTCATGAAATGCCTTTTTTCCCAAGTCTTGCAACGCGGTTCCCTGCCAACAGATATCACCGGAACGCACGGGCACCAAACCCACCAGAGCCCGTGCCAGAGTCGACTTGCCACAGCCAGACTCACCCACCAACCCCAGAGTGTGCCCGGCATCAAGATCAAAGCTGACCTTGTTGACGGCCTTAAGGCGAGGCACCGGCTGCCAGGGCCAGGTGCGCGCTTTGGGCAAAGGAAATTCCACGCACAGGTCACGAACACTCAGAAGGCTGTCCCGGGTTTCTGACGTCGATGAACAGCTGGTCATTCAGCTATCTCCTTGTAGTCGAACAGGTCCCGGAAGCAGGCTTTCTGGCGTTGCTGCGCAACCGTCTCCAGTGGCGGCACAAATTGGCGACACTGGTCCTGAGCATACTGACAGCGTTCGTGAAATGGGCAACCGGTGGGAAGCGCCAGCAAATTGGGTGGATTGCCGGGAATACTGGACAACTCCTCGCTGGTATCAGCATCTATACGTGGAATCGAACGCAGCAGCCCCAGGGTATAGGGATGGGCAGGGCGATAAAAAATATCGTCTACCGTTCCATACTCCATAGTCCGCCCCGCATACATCACCAGCACTTTGTCGCAGATACCTGCCACCACGCCCAGGTCGTGTGTAATCATGATGATGGCGGTATTGAAGTCGCGCTTGAGCTCATTGAGCAGCTCCAGAATCTGCGCCTGGACGGTAACATCCAGAGCCGTGGTAGGCTCATCAGCCACCAGCAACTGCGGCCGACACACCAGTGCCATGGCAATCATGATTCGCTGCTTCATACCACCAGAAAACTCGTGGGGATACATACGCATACGTTGACGGGCTTCCGGCATTTTGACCGCATCGAGCATGCGCACTGCCTCTTCGAAGGCGTCAGAGGCTGTCATTTTCTTATGGGTCACCAGAATCTCTGTCAACTGTTTGCCCACCCGCATATAGGGATTGAGCGCTGTCATGGGATCCTGAAAAACCATGGCGATTTTTTCAGTACGAATGCGGTTGAGTTGCGTCTCCGACAGCCCGAGCAGTGACTGCCCCTCAAACAGGGCCGTCCCACTGACGTGCCCGTTACCCGCCAGCAGTCCCATCAGTGCAAACGCTGTCTGGCTCTTGCCCGAACCGGATTCGCCCACAATACCGAGGGTTTCTCCAGCCCGGAGGGAAAAGCTGAGGTTGTCTACCGCAGTGACCTTGCCATCCGGCGTTGAAAACTGGATCTGGAGTTCTTTGACTTCAAGAAGATTCATAAAAATGTTCCTGGCTACTGGTGTGACGGCCTACCGGTCTTTCGTATCCAGCGCATCGCGCATCCCATCTCCTATGTAGTTGAAACAAAACAGGGTTACAGTCAGAAATCCGGCCGGGAGAATCAATTGCCAGGCGGCAACATCCATGGACTGGGCTCCCTCGTTGACCAGAGCCCCCCAACTGGTCATGGGCTCCTGGACACCCAGCCCCAGAAAACTGAGAAAAGACTCGAACAGAATCATGCCAGGTACCAGCAAAGAGGCGTAGATAACGACGATACCGAGAATATTGGGCACTATGTGGCGCACAATGACAGCGGTCTGTCGGCTTCCACACACGAGGGCTGCTTCAACAAACTCACGGCTTTTCAGACTGATGGTCTGCCCGCGGACTATACGCGCCATTTCCAGCCAGGAGACGGCTCCTATGGCAATAAAAATCAGCATCAGGGACTGACCAAAGAGTGTGACCATCAGGATGACAAGGAACATGAAAGGAAATGACTGCAGTATTTCCAGCACACGCATCATCATGCTGTCTACCCGGCCGCCGGTATAGCCCGCCACAGCGCCGAACAGTATGCCAATAACCACAGCAACCAGCGCACCCAGCAGGCCTACCATGAAGGAAATGCGTCCTCCCGCCAGAATACGCACAAACAGGTCACGTCCCAGTGCATCTGTTCCGAACCAATGGCTGTTTTCCAGAGTCGGCGGAACCGTCATGGCACTCCAGTCCATGGCGTCGTAGCTGTGCGGAGACAGCAGGGGGCCCACCAACACTGCAAGACCCATCAGGGCCAGAATAATCAGGCTGGCAACAGCCGCGCGATTTTTCATGAAACGGATGCCGGCATCCTTCCAGAGACTACGGCCTTCAATCTCAAGGGCCTGTGCAAACTGGACGACAGCTTCTTTGTCGCCAGCATCAGGAGTCAGGGTCATGGGCAGCTCTCCAATGAGAGGGTTACTGGGAGAGGTTTTCTGGCAAGGTGCTTTCTTACTGGCAACGCACTTCTCTACTGGCAGCGTACTTTGGGATCGATCAATCCATAAAGGATGTCAACAACCGCTGTGAAAAGGATGGTCAGAGCACCTATAACCAGGGTCAACCCCAGCACCAGGGAATAATCGCGGTTCAGGGCACCGTGGACAAAATGCTGTCCGGTACCCGGCAGTCCGAAGACAGTCTCCACCACGACCGATCCTGTAATCACCCCGACAAACGCCGGCCCCAGATAAGATACAACTGGTAGCAGGGAGGGGCGCAGGGCATGGCGCATGATGATAATCCGCCAGGGAAGTCCCTTGGCGCGTGCAGTGCGGATGTAGTGACTGTTGAGCACTTCGATCATACTGCCGCGCTGGATACGGGCTATGGAGGCCATATACATGATGGTCATGGCTGTCACTGGAAGTACGACATTGGCCCAGTGTCCGTGGTTCCATCCACCAGCAGGAAGCCAGTGCAGGTTGACTGAGAACACAAGCACCAACAGCGGCGCCAACACAAACGAGGGCAGCACAATTCCCGTCATGGCCACAGCCATCACGCAATAATCAAGCAGGCTGTTCTGTTTACAGGCAGCCAGTGTCCCTATAGCCACGCCCAGCACCAACGCGGCAATAAACGCCAGGGCTCCAATCCGCAGCGAGACAGGAAAACTGCTCGCCAGCAGCTGGTTGACCGTGTGGTCCGCATATTTGAAGGAAGGCCCCAGATCACCATGGGCCAGATTGCCAAGGTAATACAGATATTGCTGCCAGAGCGGCTTGTCCATGTGGTACATGGCCTTGATGTTGGCCAGAACCTGCGGCGACAGCTGTCGCTCACTGGTGAACGGCGACCCGGGCGCCATCTGGATCAGGAAAAAGGTAATGGTGACAAGAATCAGAAGCGTCGGCACAGCCAGTGCACAGCGCTTGACGATAAACTTCAGCATGACGCGACCTCGCCATTGTGTTCCAGGGTTCCTCCGGGCCGGATACCGGTCCGGAAGAAAAAATCGGGCGGGCAGACAGCAAGCCAGTCTGAAACAAGAGCGCAGGCCATCAGGACCAGGCCGCCTCCTGACACGGCCGCACCGTCACCCGTACTTTTGTGTCCGCCCTGCAGCCGGTACAAAGCCCAGGACCTGTGCCTGCCCAACTCAGGAGTGCTTCTTGATGTACAAGTCCTTCGAGTAGACAGTATCTTGCGGGTTTTGATCCGGGTATCCACCCACATGGGATTTGACCAGACGTCCGGTGACATACTCGTAAATAGGAGCGACAGGCATATATTCCGACAAAATACGCTCGGCTTGTCCGTAAATCTTCTTGCGTTTGCTGTCGTCAACCTCCAGCATGGCTTGCTCAAGCAATTGGTCGTACTCGTCGTTGCTGAAGCGCGAATAGTTGCTGTCGTTCGAACTGGTCATCAAATTCAACATGGTGAAAGCTTCGTTGTAATCACCAAGCCAACCGCTGCGCCCTACATCGAACCGCCCCTTCTGCATATTGTCGAGGAAGACTTTCCACTCCTGGTTTTGCAAGCGCACTTCGACACCCAGAACCTTTTTCCACATCTGGGCCACAGCTAAAGCGACGTTTTTGTGCATATCATCGGTGTTGTAGAGCAGTGTGAAAGACAATTTCTTCTTCGTGCCACTGCCGTAACCGGCTTCCTTTAACAACTCCCGCGCTTTTTGTTCACGCTCAGACTGCGTCATCCTGACCCATTCAGGCTCGAAGCCACTGAAGCCGGCTACAGAGGTCGGCGACAGGCCAATAGCCGGGCGCTCACCATGATTCATCACGCGCGTGGCTATGGCTTCACGGTCGATAGCATAGGTCAATGCCTTGCGCACCCTCACGTCATTGAAATGTTCCTTGCGCGTATTGAAGGTGTAGTAATAGGTTCCTATCTGGGGGCTGATCCGAATCTCGTCGGGAATTTCTTTGCGCAGCGCCCGGATATGTTGAGGGCCTGGCGTATGGTTGGTCATATCCACCTCACCGGCCTTGTAGCGATTCAGCTCGGCGGTTTCCGAGGTCAGAGGAAGCCAGGTCACCTTGTTGATCACTGTTTTTTTGTCGTTCCAGTAGCGCGTGTTGCGCGCCACCGTGATTTGCTCATTCACAACCCATTCTTTGAGCACATAGGCACCGTTGGATACCATCTTCCCCGGTGAAATCCATTGCTTGCCGTATTTTTCCACAATGTGGGCTGGCACCGGGAAGGTTGTCGGATAGGCAAGCATGCGAACAAAGAAAGAGACGGGTTGTTCCAGTGTCACCTGGAAGGTGTAGTCATCCAGTGCTTTGACGCCCAGTGCCGCCGGCGGCTCCTTTCCGGCCATGATGGCTTTGGCATTGAGCACACCGGGCATGGCTATATACCAACCATAAGGCGAGGCCAACTCCGGATCTACAGCACGGCGAAAGCCAAACACATAGTCCCGGGCTGTGACCGGCTTGCCATCAGACCATTGGGCATCCCTGCGCAGGTGAAAGGTGTATATTTGCCTGTCTTTCTGCGCGTTTTCCTGCTTTTGTGTTGTGACATCCCAGTGCGTTGAGCCCGCTGGAACGACGTTTCCGGCCGCATCCTGCCCTACCAGTCCTTCAAACAGGTCCACAAGAATATGGTGACCGGGAAGATCCTGCGCCAGTTGCGGATCCAGGCTGGAAGGTTCGGCCCCGTTACCCCTGACAAGGTGCTGGCGACTGTCCAGATGAACGCCCTCAGGAACCTCGGCAGCCTGTGCGCAAACGCCGACGTGAAAACACACCAGCACCAGGCTTGCAAGCAGTGTTTTTTTCATTGGACAGTGTATCTCCGTTTCTTACGGCTCTGGGACTGGACCAGACTGGCTGGTCATCAGCACCACCATTACGCTTTGCAAGGAGCCGAACCCAAGAAGGGTATTCCCCTGTAGGGTCTGCCACTCGTGTTCGTCTCGCAAACGCGCATCAGAATGGTAATGGCAATTGACTGCAACCGGATTGGTACAACCCGGTCTGACCCTGTATTCACCTCGCAGGGCTGAGGCACTGTAACGAATAGAGAGCGATGCGGCAAGCGCGAGCCAGGAGAGCATGGCGGGACCGACCTCTGGCACGGCTACCGCAGGGCCAGGGCTCTGGCACGGCTGCCGCAGAACCAGGACCTTGTACGCCGGGAGCAAAATTGTACGCTGGAGACAAAAGGGAAGCTGCTGGTATGACCGTACACATCCCAACTCTCTCACCAATGCACAACGGCACCCCTGGTGCCGGGGCGGCTCGCTCAGTCGCCTGTTGATCAGGAGTGGGAGCACCCTGCCGGGAGGGCGCCACCCTTTGAGTTTCTGATTGGAAGGGGCTCAGGCGGGACTCTTCTGGTGGACTCTGCTGCACAAGCGAGACGATTATCATCGCGCCCTGGATGGGTTTGGCCCATGCAAGACAACAGCCTGTGACAAGCAGAAAACTGACCCTGGTATTGAGTGGCCCGTGCCGCAGCGCACGCATCATCATGCCGTCCACCCGACCGGCGGTATAGCCCGCCTCTGACGCCCATTCTGTCGAACACTCTTGACGTAAAAACCGTCCTTTTCTGGACTCTCGATCAACAGCTTGCGCTACAAGACGACATCATCTGCGACTCTGTAGCAGCAAGCGTAAACAACCACTTCCCGATTGCACCCATACCCTGGACATTGAGAAAAGTCAGGCTCTTGCCGCTCACTGCCGGTCGGATCCATCCCAGATTACAAACGGGAGAATTCTGGATGGATCATCCGCACCAGTCCCTCCGGAACTTTAGTGCGTGCCCAGACTCCAAGTCTCTCAAGACTGTCCGGTAATGGTTGTTCGATGGCTACAGAACAAAGAACAACGCAGAAGCAGGCCCCCTTTTATGTTGCCATCAACAACCACGCCCCCCACGGCCGACTGCTCGCAACTGCCACAGAAAAGATTGGTTTCCCCGACCGACATTGTCAGCTTTGCGAAGCGTGCACTGACCATTCCGGCACAGCCTTGCGGTGCACAACAGCCGCTTGCGGACCGCCAGTGGCAGGCCGACTCGCAAAAAGAGCAGCTACCGAATTCGGCCCGACAGGAGCCCTCCAACTGGCCCGACCTGGTACTGGAGCAGATTTTCAAGGCTCTCAATCTCAGTGATCTGGCAGCCTGCCGTCAAGTGTGCCGCCGCTGGCACCAGATGGCCGCAGGTCACAGCCTGCAGACCCACTGCCTGCTGCAAACCTATACCCACACCCACAGGCTACGGATGGAGCGCGCGCTCTATTCAAACGTCATGCACACCAGCCGGACGCCCGGCTATGACAGCCCTGCTGTCGAACCCGGGAGTGCACCATCGGCCCACAGCAAGCCGTCACCACAGATGCTGTTGTACGGGGCGGTAAGCCGGATGGTGCAGGCCACCGCTTTCCACCCGGACCTGTGCAACCCAGGTGACCCGATGGAATCGTCCATAAAGAAACTCTTGTGTAGCCCGGATGGTCGGTGGATCGCCTCGCAGCAGAGTCAGATCTCGCGCACTCCACCAGATCGCCACCTTTATCTGTGGAAATCGGCTTTCACTCCCATCCATTGCCCCCCGCAATCCGTCCACCCCGATGCCCTGCACAACCCATCCCCTGGCAGCATAATCCTGCGCTCTTTCAGTCCAGACAGCCGCAGGCTGCGGGCCCTTTTCAAAAAAGGGGATGTACAAGTGTGGCAACAGCAGCCAGGAGGCTCATGGCATATAGTGCCAGGCGCTCGCCTGTTCGAGGGCAGCATCGCAGACCAGTACGCACGCAAGGCCATTGCCAGTCCCGATGGGCAGCACATGGCTCTGATGCTACGCGACCGCGTCCTGATTCATGGCGCAGGGGAAGCTGGCGACTGGGCCGTGCATCCGCAGTGGAGCAAGGTATTTCCCCCGCAAGATCACTATGTTCCCATGGATAACCCTGAGGTGGTCGGCATGCGGTTCAGCGATGATGGTCGTCATTTCGTGCTGGCATTCAAACGGCAGGCGTTTATTTGCACCCAGGTCAAGGACAGCGGCTGGAGCGAACAGCCAATCGCCCTGCCTGCCCCCTTCCGGGGCAAACCCCTTTTCGCTGCCAACAGCCGCTTGCTGGCACTGGCAGGCGGCTTCGACTCCCCCCAGGATCTGGCAGGCGGTTTCGACGCCGCCCGGGATCAGTCTGGCATCGTCAACATCCTGTTCTGGCACTTCGAACAAAAGCCGGATGGCCCACCAGAGTGGAAGCCGGCCAAAGCACTCGGCCGCCTGCAGCGCTCCGGCCTGGCGGCTCTCTACGACGCCAGAACCCAATACAAAGTTCCCATGGCATTCAGTCCTGACGGTCAGTTGATGGCCTTGCCTTACTGGAAAGATTGCGCAACAGTCTTCGTTGTTCCTGTCCATGGAGCCAAAGCCTGGGAAACCGGGGTCCCACTGACCTGCGGATCAGAGGCAACAGCAGCCAGGATCCGGGGAGCACAAACAAGCGCAACACAATCACATGAGCTGGTATCGTCCATGCGGTTCAGCGCCAGCAGCGAATATCTTGCCGTGCGCACCAAAGGCAATGCGCTAAAGTCGCTAACCCTGTGGCTGTGGCGCCGCTGCCCCACCTGGCACCTGGTGCTGAAGATAGACCAGCACAAGCGCCATGGAAAAATTCCTTTTGCTTTTTCTCCGGATGGCTGTCATTGCGTGGCTGCCACTGTCGCGGACGGGCGCCTCAATCGCATCAACGTCTGGGGTCCCGTCGCGCGTGGGGAGTACAAGTGCAAGTATGCGGCCGTTCTCCACAAAGAAATGTCGGTGGATAAAGTCATGTTCACACCCGATGCTACCCAGGTCCTGATAGCCGTGGCTGATGAGGGACCATTACTGCCGCCAAGGCCATCATTCGACCGGTGGTCCAGTGTCGGTCGCCTCCTGTGTGTGCACCTGGACCCGCAAACAACCCCGGGGCCCCCGCCAACAGCCTCACCGTCCTCACAGACAGCCCCGCAGGTACCACAGCAAACGGTCCTGCCATCACCACCCATGCTCTTGCCGGCATCTGAACCAGCACAGGATGCATGGCACCCACTACCCGATACTGGCGCCAGTATCGAACAGCTTACTGAGTCCTTTATGCGGCTTTTATAGATCCCGCTCTCAGAATCCCTGATAAGAAAGAAGCGTTTTCCACAAGCACAAGCCGTGTTGACTCCATGACAAGAGTTCCGGATACAGGCCGTTGCGCTGTGACGACACACCACTGATTGCGTCCCCGATGTCGGCACCACCGCCCCAGACCGCCCGCTCGCTTCCAGCCTCGCCCTGGAGTCCAGCAAGACGAGCAAGGGCAGAAACAGATCAACAACATAGGTAACAGCAGCTCAATCAGGCAGGGCCGGCCCCGGCATTGTGTACCGGTTCAGACACCGGCGATGAGACTTTTGACGGCACCAGATGCCAGTAGAAAAGCCGACTGCCAAAGCGAAAATCCTGATGCACGCCCCCCTCCTTCTGCACAAGATCCCGGCAAGATACCGCTATCAGAATCCGGGTAGCATCAGGCGTGAAAAGCAGCTTCTCAACCCTGGTGTTGCACGCAAGAGTGCGACTCAACTTGCACCCATAAGCCCCCCCGCTGACCGGACCCCAGATGCGGACGCTGTCCCGCCCCTCCAGGACATGGCTTGTCACACAGTGGAAACCATCCGGAGAAAAAGCAAATGGCACCCCGGCGCGGCGCGTGCTGTCGTTTATTCGCAGCAACATCTGCCAGCCAGAAAAGCGCCCCCACAGGGTGAGGGTCCCATCCGTACCCACAGCAAGATAACGACTGTTGGCGCTGAACTGCAAAGACAACACCGGTTCCCAGCTGTCCGGCTCCTTTGTTTTCGGCCTGTCCCGCAGCACAAATCCTGTATTCCAGGCCGCAGGTCCCGTGGTGACTATAACGCACACCTTTTGGCAATCCTCATGGTGGAGCAGGGCCATCAGCTCACCGTCAGGGCTGAATGCCACAGGAGCTTTGTAGCCGGTCCGGGGGTGGGCACTGGTGCACAACATCCGGTTGCGAAGGGCTCCGATTTCAGTCACATGCTCCCACCGCAGCGGGGCCGCTTCCTCTGACACCTCGCCCCAGCGAAAGAGCAGGATCGCGACAGGCACAGACAAGCCCTGCTCACTGTCGTAACAGGCTGTCAGCACCACTAAACGATTCTGCAAATCAAAAACAGGCTCTCCCCGAACCGGGCGTGAACAATTGCGCGGTTCCACCGCCCAGCTGTCGTCCCCCAACCTGATCCAGAACAGCGCATGATATTCAATCCCCAGCACAAAATGATAACCAGCATCACTGAACCCCATGACGATCTGATCAGGATCATACTCAGTAAAGATGCCATTACCCCAAGGCCAAACCTGCACCGACTCTGGCTCTGCTTTCCAGCCGCCCTGCCCCCCCTCACGATAAATCCGCACAGATCCCCGCAACACAACAGCCAGGTGTTTCCCGTCAGGGCTCAGCACTGACTTGTGCACCAGATCCGCAAACAAGCGAGTACTTGAGGCTGTATACCAACCGCCCTCTTGATGGGGCTGGCGTACTTCCACCATCCCATTCCTGTAAAGAACCCGCAGCTTGCTGCCGTCTGAACCGAAGGCCAGCTGGCAAATCTTTCTGTTCACGGTGGGGGGCCCGGGTCTGAACCCGATCGGAGCGGCAGCATCTTCCCATAAGTTGACTGTGCCCTTTGGCACCCCCCAGGCCTGTTGCACAGAGGCAATCATCCGTCCATCAGGGCTGCACAGCAGGTCTTGCATAAAGCCCGGGGACAAGGTGCTCTCATGGAACACGCCGGGATGAAAACACTCCGTCAGCAGCATCCGTTGCAGGGCACTGCACAGCAGATCCTGTGCTGTCCGCCCCCGGGCCACAGTGGCCGCCGGAACCCGTTCTGGCGCAGAGGCAGGGTTGTCACACCAGGGCATCAGATTGGTGCGCACAAGGTTCGAATCCAGAGCGCGCTCCATCTGCTGCCGGTGCCTGGGGGTGTAGGTCTGCAACAGCGACTTCATCTGTACATTGCCTGTACCCGCCAGCTGCTGCCAGCGACGACACACCTGACTGCAGGCCACCAGATCACCGATATTCAGCTCCCTGAATATCCGCTCCAGTATCAAATCGGGCCAGTGGGATGGCGATAAGACGTCCGGATGCAACACACGGGCGTCTTGCGTGCCGTCCAGAACACAATCGCGCACCATCAGTCCTGATGCCCCCCCAGTCGCAACAGCTTTCGTGGCTGTCAGAGCAGGGGGAGACGCCGGTCTCTGCTGCGGCAGGGGGGCACCAGCCAACGCGGTAGCTGTCGCATCATTCATAAACTTCCTCTACCGCCTTGTACTCTCAGGACTCAACACTCGGGAACCCATTCCCCCAACAATCTCCTCTTGCTTCGACAGCAGGCAGCACACAAAGTTCAGGGAGATATATGCGAGGACGGTAAAGAAAACCGGGACCTGACAGCTATGCATCAGCCGAAGGAAAAGGCAGTCGCCCTGCGACGATCAAAAGAAGATAAACATCAAAATTCCCGGCGAGAAGACCACTACCCAGTATCCCTTCCTGCGATCAACACACCGATAACACTTACAAAAGTAGACTGCCAAAACCTCAGGAAACACTGCAGAGCCCTACACATCATTGAAATTACGCGAAGTGCTCCGGGCGCGGAAGACACTCGTCATCGTCCGTCCCCGGAGACTGTGCGCCCGAAAGTCGGACGCACTGCAGCAGTGATGACAAAAGACTTTTTGCCCTTTTCTCCGAATGTTGTCAGGTTACCCGACCGGTATGTAGACACAAGGGGACCTCCCCACCGTCATCCTCGTGTGCTTTTTCGTCCAGAGAAGGCGAGATATTTACTGCGGGTGCTGGATTCCACCTACGGGAAATGACAGAAGTACGCAAGGATAGAGGGACAGAAGGGGAGAAGGACAAAAGGACAAAAGGACAAAAGGACAAAATGGCAGAATGGCAGAATGGCAGAATGGCAGAATGGCAGAATGGCAGAATGGCAGAATGACAGAATGACAGAATGACAGAATGACAGAATGACAGAATGACAGAATGACAGAAAAGGCAGAAAAGGCAGAAAAGGCAGAAAAGGCAGAAAAGGCAGAAAAGGCAGAAAAGGCAGAAAAGGCAGAAAAGGCAGAATGGCAGGAAAGGCAGAATGGCAGAATGGCAGAATGGCAGAAAAGGCGGAATGACGCACCGGCAGCCAGGACATTCAAGCCCTACTCTTCACCTCTTGCATGGTTTTTGTCAGGTTCACTGAGCAATATGCCCACACACAACGGCACACACCTATATCAGCCCCCAAAAGTCGCGCGCGAGGGGACAGAGGCTGAATCTCACTTGTCACTATGATGATCTAAATGACAGAAAGCCCTGTCAGCAGTATTCACACATCCACAGAAAACCTCGAAGAACCTGGAAAAACAGCTGGCTCCAGAAAACTAGTGCGCATTTTGACCAAAAGGAAAAAGTCTCGGCAACCAGCCTGCATATCCAGAGGCCTTCTCCTGTCCACAGGGCTCTCCTGGAACATCCTCCTGGCTTTTATCGCCAGTTATCACTGCTTGACATCCCTTTTCCGGATCACATCCCCACAACACAAGCCCAAGAGGCTGGCAGACAGGCCAAGCCCGCCGCCCCTTGCGAATTCTACCGGGGGCCGACGAGAACACAGAACAAGCGATGCCTCAAAGAAAAGGAGCGGGGGGAGTCAGCCTGGCGCTTCTCAATCTCAGCAGACATGACAACTAACGCGCACGATACGTAATACGCCCCCTGGTGGGATCATACGGCGTCACTTCTACCTTGACTTTGTCCCCTTTCAAGATTTTTATGAAGTGTTTACGCATTTTTCCGGCAATGTGGGCAATAAGAAGCTGGCCGCTCTCATCAACTTTGACCCGAAACGTTGCGTTGGACAGGGCCTCTGTTACCGTCCCGTCCCATTCAATAGGCTCTTCCTTTGCCATCAGGCTGCCACCTCGCAAATATCTGTTTCATGTAACATGCCTGATACTGTTCTCATCGGAGTACGCCTCACACGTGCAGCAAAAACGGTGGTGCATTCTGCACGAAAGCCAACCGTTTGGCAAAACTTCTTGCGTTCACGCTATTTTCCTCGCCTCCCCTACAAGGCCATTTCCACCACAGACTTTATTTCCGGGAGGAGTTCTGGCTTGCACCCCGTGCAACGCTCTCTCTGCCTTCCTGCGACAGAGCCTCCCCCCCGCGTGACTCAAATTCCCGTAGCGCCTGGGCGGTGACCAAACGCCCGACCTGCACCATTTCTTCCGCCCGGTGAAACTCATAGAACCGACACTGGTTTCTGGCAACAGGAATAAAAATATCCGGCGCGTAACCCGCTATTTTATAGCGCACTATGGTCTCCTGCATCACTTCCAGTGACTGGTTGAAAAGATCCAGCATGCCCGAGCGCACCACCAGCGTGTCTCGATTGTCCGTCACTGCCGCCTCTGCCTCACCCGTTCCCCCTGTAAACGGGCCTTCCGATGAGGACATTTCTCTCCCGCTATATTCGCGGGCACGCCGGAACAAGCCCCGGAACCAACGGGACGCCGCGCGCTGCTGAAGACTCTTCGCTGGTGGAACCTCACAATCAAGCTCAATGGGTGCAATGTCAGAGTTAAGATCCACTGCCACAATCAGGTCACTGTGCACAGACACTGTCGGCGCGATGGGAAGCGGATTGAGAACACCCCCATCTACCAGCGTGCGTCCGTTATAGACAACTGGCGCAAATAAACTGGGGATGGCAATGGAAGCCCGGATCGCCTGCAACAAATCACCGTTCTGAAACCAGAGCTCCTTGCGGGAGTCAAGGTCTGTGGCAACGGCTGTGAAAGCGATGGGCAAGTCTTCAATGCACAGGTCACCAATCATTTTCCCTATAACATCAAATATCCTGTCACCACTGATGACCCCCGGACTACGAAACGATACGTCCAGAAGTCGAATCACATCCAGGTAGTTGAGCTCTTTTACCCAGTCGCAGTAGGCATCCAGACGACCCGCTGCAAAAATGCCTCCCACCAAAGCCCCCATGGAACTGCCAGCCACAGCCTGTATTTCATAGCCCTGAGCCAGAATCTCCTGTATCACGCCTATATGCACATACCCCCGGGCGCCACCACTGCCCAGAGCCAGCGAAACAGTTTTTCCCATGCCTCTTATGCTCCCCAGTACACACAAATCGGATCCGCGTCCAGAAGACAATACAAAACAGATAACGGATAACCTGCCAGAACCCCGGGTGATGAACGCCGCAACACAACAGCAGCTATGCCAGCCAGGGACAGTCTCCACCCTGTAGCCCCATTGCCACAGGCCGTGCTTCCCGTTTCCTGATCACAGCGCTTCTCATGCTCGCTGTTCACCCGCCTGGTGAGCGGCCCCATCAGACACGCCCACTCTCAAAGGCAGCCTCATTACCAGCAAACACGCCAGCACAATACCGACCGGCAATGTGTACAAGGTCAGCCTGTAGCTCTCCTGGTTGACGGGCTCGAAAAAACCCAGCAGAACACCAATCAGCGGTTGATAAAACAGGGAGCCGACCATGACACACACCGAATTGACAAGCGCCAGCCCGACAGCCAGCTCCTTTCCTGAAAACCAGTGTCGTAGCAGAGTGAAAGGCAGTATGTAGCAGGACGAAACAGCACCCAGCAGGAACATCAGCAGATAGTAGAATCCAGCCGAAAAGCTGCCGGATATCACAACAACCAGCAAAACAGCGGTCAGCAGCCCAAAGCCAATCATGGTCCGGCGGCCGCTCCACCGATGATCCACCAGCCAACCCAGCGCAGGAGCCCCCATGGCCGTACCCACAAAAAGAAGACTCACCATCAGCCCCGAATCGCCATTCACACCAGGCATGCTTTCCAGAAAGGGAATCGCCCACAGAGCCCCGAACGCGTTATCGATAGAGAACAGAAAGCCACTGAAGAAAGCTATGCACCAGATATCAGAATTGCACAGCACATTCCGCCACCCCCTTCCATCGGCCTGCTCTTGTCTGTCACAGGGGTTGTCGCGCTTCTCCCTCGGCATGCTGATACCCCCCAGCGCGGGAATGATCGACAAGAGCGCCAGCACTTCCATAGCACCTCGCCAGCCCCAGTCACTGATCGCGGTCGGAAGCAGCGCATCGCCCAAAGCCGCGCCCAACATCCCGAACGCCTCCATGCCAGCCGCCAGGGCACCAAACAGCCGCGCCGGAAAAAGAATTTCAATGGTGCGCAGAAAGCAGACAATGATGGGAGAGGCCCCCACTCCCATCAGCAAGCGCCCGACCACCATGGTGGAAAAACTCTGCGCATAGGCTTGCACCAGACAACCAACGACCATCAGCAGACTCGACAACATCAGCAGGCGTGCCCGCCCGAACGACGACATCAGATAGCCCGATGGCACCTGCAACAAAACATAGGGAAGAAAAAACAGAGAGGACAATAATCCCAGTTCTGTTTCATCGCTGCCGAGATCCGCATGAAGCTGAGGGAGCATCAGGCTGAGCGCGCCCTGAAGCGCGAACTGCAAACCGACAGCCCCACCCAGAACCAGATAAATCCACACCCGACGCACAGACGCCGCCTCCAGAGTCGAACCAGGCTCCTGCATGAAAACAGTGCCTCCATAAAAAAAAGAACGATGCAAGCCACGAGGCTGACTCAAAGACAGCACTCATAGCGAAATAGATTCAACAGGCGGACAGAGACAGGACAGAGGAATCACAGCGAGCCGGTACACCTGAGGGTTGTCGAATGCCCACAGCCCGAGCAGGTTCACCCTGGAACGGCTCTCACTCTGATTGGAGGCGCAGGACAAGGGAGGTCTTCACCATAATCATCCTGAAAACAACAGCACAGGGCTCACTGGAGGCGCCCGCCGCAGCTTCAGAAAATTTTCTTCCAAAACCGTTCTGCCGCAACCTTTCTTCAGCAAGGTTTCTCACGGAACTCTTCTGCCGGAGCCTTTTTCCCGGATTTCCCGGATGTCCCTGAAGCTTTTTCAGGAACTTTTTTTCAGTAAGGCCTCTACCGGAACTCTTCTGCCGGAGTCTTTCTCCCGGATCTCCCGGAAGCTCTTTTCAGGAACCCTTCTGCCGGAACTTTCCTTCAGTTCGGCAAGGCTTCTCCCGGAACCTTCCCTCAGCAAAGCTTTTATCGGAGTCTTTCTTCGGGAGTCGGTCTTCCGAAAGACTTCTCCAGGAACCTGTTCCCCAGAAGCTTTCTTCCAGAACCACTCTTGTCCCCTCCTTCAGTAACTCGTCAGGGACACTTCTACTCCCGAAAAAAGCTTTCTGAAGACCGAGGACTCCTCTCTGAAGCACCTTCAGCCTGCGACTGCCCGCAGCACAAAGCCGCAGGACAGACGTGTCAGGCAGACCAGTCCTCAGCCGAATCCATAGCAGGAAAGACAACCAGGAAGTTTCAACCAACGGACAGCACCGCCACATAAGACTCCTCCACCTACAAGCCCTATCCGGCGGTTTTCTCTGTCAACTCTTTTTACAACCAAACAAACCCACTGCGCGTCCTGAATCGGCACACCACCACGCCCGAAGCCCTCTCACACCGGAATCATACTCTTCGTGGGTATGGGTACAGGCACCGTTTCCAGGCAACTTCCAGGTCGCCCCCATGAAATTAACTGTGCAGCCTTCGTTATTGTTCTCGTTCCGCGCCTCATCCCAAAACAGTTACCGCAAAAAAAACAGTCAGGTCTTCCCTGTACCGGCTTTGCTCTCCTCTTGTCCTTTCGGTCCTTTCTCTCCGGTACCACCTATGTCACAACTGGGACAATCGGAGAAAGGAAACGGCTTGGTGTCACCGTGAAAGCTGACAAAAACAGCTATCTGATACAGGTAGTTCGTCAGGGCCGCAGTCAGCTTGTGGACATTCTGATTCGGCTGCGATGTGACCAGCACCATCACTGTCTGCAGCAACACAGAGAGCAACAACAAGTTCAGGGATACATAACCTGCCACACAGAACAGCAGCATGTACAGAATACGCATCCAGACAGATTTGCAGAGAACTCGCTCCTGCAGGGAGCCATTGCTTGCATCGGACTCACTCATGGTTACACCTCTTGTATGGATTGGCGCGGCACCAGACATTCGCCGCCTGTCGGCAGACTGAGTTCTGTATCAGCTTTTTGTTCCCAAATTGCCATAACATCCGCAACATTCCTGACACTGCCTCCCCCCACCACGACGGCATAAAGACCTTCGACTATGGGCATGCTGACCCCCAGCTGAAGCGCCTTGTTACGCACAAGCACCAGGGTGTCGAGCCCTTCGGCTACCTGCCCCAGCTCCTGGCCAATTTGCTCCAGGTTCTTTCCCTCTCCCAAGGCATAACCCACCCGGAAGTTGCGACTCAAGCGCGACCCACAGGTCACGATCAGATCGCCAACACCCGCCAGACCAAGGAAAGTTACAGGATCAGCACCCAAAGTGACGGCAAAACGCGTCATTTCGGACAGACTACGCGTCACCAGCGCACTGCGCGTGTTGTCTCCCAACTCAAGCGCACTCGCCAGACCGACCGCGATAGCATAGATGTTTTTCAGGGCTCCTCCAAGCTCCACGCCACGGTAATCGGTACTGCTGTACACGTGAAAGCTGTGACTGCGCAAAACCTCCTGCACCGAGCGACAAACTTCGCTGTGCTCGCTGGCCACAACAGTCGCGGTCATATGGCCATCCATCACCTCCCGCGCCAGATTGGGACCACTGAGAACCCCTGTCCGGGAGCCGGGAAGCTCACCGGCCAGGATGTCGCTCATCAGATGAAATCCATTCGCTTCTATGCCCTTGGCAGTGCTCACCACCATAGCCGCGCCCACATAGGCTCCCAGACGGGAGGCGACGCCGCGAAACGACTGACTGGGAACCGCCATAAACACCAGATCACTGCCACGCACAGCCCATTCCAGATCCGTCGTGGGCGTGACCCCGTCGCTGACCGGCCGCTGTGGCAGATAACGACTGTTGATACCTGTTTCCCGTATAGCGCTGGCCTGTTGCGCGCAGCGCATCCACCAGCGGACACTGTGTCCTCGACGCGCAGCAAGATCGGCCAGGACTGTGCCGAAACTTCCACCGCCCACAACTGTCACGGCACGTTTTTCTATCATTTTCCGGCAGACCATGTTGCCCGTTCACCCACTAGCCTGATTGATCAGGGAGGCCCGATGATACTACACTCCGCTTCCCATGAAAGCGGGGCACCCCACTACGCCCTGGGCGTTTTGTCTGGTGACTGCAGTCCCCTCTGCCTGGCAGCAGCCTCCAGCCTCCCGTTTTTTTTTCGATTTCAGGGCCAATAACCATTAAAACCCTGCGCAGCCAGTGATATATTCAGCCCGGCCTCTGTTGGCGGCTATTTTTACCGGCATTTTTTCTTGTCACAACCCGAAAGCCGATGAGCCCGAACGCCGATGATCGTTTCACCCAGTCAGGATGCATGACGCTCGAATGAAGAAACAGAAACACAGTTACACACATGATGAGCTTCTGGAGTGCAGCCGGGGAGACCTGTTTGGCCCCGGCAACGCTCAGCTGCCCCAGCCCGGCATGCTCATGCTGGACCGTATACGCCACATCAACACCGACGGCGGCACACACGGCAAAGGCGAGATTGTTGCCGAGCTCGATATCTCACCGGATATGTGGTTTTTCGAATGCCATTTCCAGAACGACCCGGTGATGCCCGGCTGCCTGGGCCTGGACGCACTTTGGCAGCTGCTGGGGTTTTATCTGGGCTGGATGGGCCATCCAGGCCGCGGCAGGGCACTGGGAACCGACGAGGTCAAATTCGCAGGTCAGGTACTGCCTGTCAACAAGCAAATCACCTATCAACTGTCTATCAAGCGGGTCATAAATCGCAAGCTGATCATGGGCATCGCAGATGGGCTGGTGTCTGTAGACGGCCAGAAGATTTACACGGCCAAGAATCTGAGAGTAGGTCTCTTTACGCAGACAGAGAGCCCGGCAACCCAGTCGCTCTCTGTTTCTGCCCTCGACTCCCAGGGCCATCCCCTTGGCCACACCAAAAACTCAACGACACAGGTTTGACTATGAGGCGCGTTGTTGTTACCGGCATCGGTATTACCTCTTGTCTGGGTAACGATGCAGAGACTGTCACGAGTGCCCTGCGCCAGGGGCTCTCCGGCATCAAGAATCATGCAGCTTACAAAGAGAAAGGGCTGCGCAGCCATGTCGTCGGCGCAGTCAAGGATATAAGATTCGATGAGCACATTGATCGCAAATCCTTGCGCTTTATGGGGGATGCCGCGGCTTACTCCTATATCGCCATGCAGCAAGCCATAGCTGATGCTGGCCTGGAGCCGGAGCAGATTTCCACGCCTCGCACAGGCCTGATCGCAGCATCCGGCGGCGCTTCCACAGCCAACATTGTGGACAGCACCACCACGTTGCTGGACACAAAGAGCACGCGAAAAATAGGGCCCTTCCGGGTCACCCGCACCATGGGCAACACCATATCTGCCTGTCTGGCCACCCCCTTCGGCATCAAAGGCCTGAGCTACTCCATCACCTCCGCGTGCGCGACCAGTGCACACTGTATAGGCAATGCCATGGAGCAAATACAGGCTGGAAAGCAGGACATAGTGTTTGCCGGAGGAGGCGAAGAAGAACACTGGTCCCAAACCGCGATGTTTGACGCCATGGGGGCATTGTCCAGTCGCTATAACGAGACGCCGGAAAAGGCATCCCGGGCTTACGATGCCGGACGGGACGGATTCGTGATTGCAGGCGGTGCTGGCATTCTGGTACTCGAAGAGCGTGAGCACGCCCTGGCGCGTGGCGCAAAAATTTACGCTGAGGTGACCGGTTACGGTGCCACCTCTGACGGACACGATATGGTGGCGCCTTCCGGTGAAGGGGCCGTTCGTTGTATGAACATGGCCATGGAAACGGCCGGCGGACCACTGGACTACATCAACACCCATGGAACCAGCACTCCCATCGGCGACATGGCGGAGCTCAAGGCTATCAGGACAGTGTTTCCGAAAGCAGAAAACTGTCCTCTGATCAGCTCCACCAAGTCACTCAGCGGCCACTCTCTGGGAGCGGCAGGAGCGCACGAGGCCATCTACTGCCTGCTGATGATGCAGAACGGTTTTGTCGCCGCTTCGGCCAACATCGAGAACCTTGACCCCCAGGCAGAGGGGCTTCCGATTGTGTGCAACCAGGCCAAAGAAATGCAGCTGCATCGCATCATGTCCAACAGCTTCGGTTTTGGTGGCACCAACGCCTGTCTGATTTTCGAGCGTCATGACTGAGAAAGAACCGGCGCACACCCGGGGCACTGGAGCACCACACGGCGGCAAGACGCATGGGTGCACAGCAGCCTCCGGGCGTCTGGCTCGGTGCCCCCGCAGAGACAGGGCACCGACATGAACTACGCACTGGTTGTTCAGGGTGCTCCTGTTTCATCCCAGTCCTGCCAGACTGCGTTGACTTTTGCCCGCACTGCCATAAAACGCGGACACCGCATCCAGAGGGTTTTTTTTTTCAGGGACGGCGTTCATGCCGGATCCGCGCTGGCCGTGCTACCCCGGGACGAGCAGGATCTTTCTGCCCAGTGGCGCGACCTGGGACGCGAGCAGGGAATAGATTTGGTTGTGTGTGTATCGGCGGCTCTGAAAAGAGGGGTGCTGGACAAGGAGCAGGCCGACCGCTACGGACGCAGTGTCGGCAACCTTGTGCAGCCCTTTGTTCTGTCTGGACTTGGGCAGCTGGTGGATGCGGTGGTCACGGCAGATCGTGTCGTTACCTTCGGAAACTAGTGCACTGCGAGCAGGTGATCCGCCGGTGCCTGTCTCGTCAGGACGACCCTGCCGACACGGGAGCTGAGCTGCCAGGCACCAGCACAAGCCAGACAATGGCATCAAGCAACATAACAGGCATCCAGCGCCGCTGGTCTCGAGGGCCGAAAACAGAGGTACAGGTGACAAGACAGCTGCACTGATCGCGACGCGAGTTCGAGGCAGAACGCCAGCGTACACTGATGCACTACGGCTGGATGGTCGGTCTGTGTTTGTCGCGTCACGGCAAGACTGCCAACACAGGTTGCAGGCAAAACGCCGCCGTACGCTGGTGCATTATGACTGAATTATCGGTCTGGCTTTGCGCATCACGTAAAACCCTGCCAACCCAGGAGCCTGGATGACAGCCGCTATAACGAAACACACTGAAACAGACAAGCACCCATCGCCGCTTGTATCTGGACAACACAAGGCAGTAACACAGATGAAAAAGGGCGCTTGCTGATCGTCACCCGAGTTTCAGACGAAAGGCAACACCGGGGGAGCGTCCGGGAGCGGCGGCCGCCACAGGGACGCATTCGACTTGTTGGCCGAGAGGCCTGTTCCCACAATCTGGCTTGCGCCCTGACACCATCCCTGGCAGGAAGTGGCTCTGGCACGGGACCTGATCAGGAAGCCCAATAGCCTCCGGGAAGGCAATCCGGGCGTTATGCTCGATCATCAGGCAGCCTTGCCCTGACTTCAAAGAGAAGCCATGAAAAAATTCTGCGTCATCAGTACCCGCGCCCCTTACGCCAGCACTGCCGTCCGGGACGCTCTCGAAACGCTGCTGGCCGCTGCCTCCTGCGATCTGCAAGGCACCCTGCTGGCACTCGGCGATGGCGTATTCCAGCTTTTGGCAAACCAGAATCCGGAAAATGTGGCGCAAAAAAACACAGGAGCCATGCTGGGCTTGCTTCCGCTCTATGGCATAGACAGGGTATACGCCTGTGAGGAAGACATAAAAGAGCGGGGCCTGGACGGCTGCCCAATGGCCGGTCAGATACAAAGAATTCCACGCAAGGAAATCGCCCAACTGCTGGCACAGCAGCACTGGGTACTGAACTTTTAGCTGCTGCGACTGAGTGCTCAGCCCACAGTATTGCGTAACAGCAGCCCTTTTCAGTACAGGAGGCGGGCTGACAGACGCAACAAAAAAAGACATTGAAGAACATTGAAAAACAGAATGAGCATCCATCGCTGCTCGTCTGGACAGCAAAAGGCACTGACATACATGCAATGCGGAGTGGCACTGATCGCCTCCCAACCTCCAGACAGAATGCGCAATGCCTGGAGACTGTCCGCAACGAGCGCCCGGGGCGAGACAGGCGTAACATCTTTCCCTGGCGCGGACTGTCCGGGGAGCACACTACTGGCTAGCCAGAGCGAGTCCTGATGCTCCTTGATGAAAACCAGGACATGACAAACCGAACAGCCATCAGACTCAACTGACGCGCAGGACACCAGCCGCTTCTGGACAGCCCCAGTGCGTTCCCGGTGTTCCCGGTGTTCCCGGTGTTCCCGGTGTTCCCGGTGTTCCCGGTGTTCCCGGTGTTCCCGGGAGCCTATGGACCAATGGAACTTCCGC
>Ga0209020_1001282_pt1 | contig 26217 bp, 28 predicted proteins | sample PinacodermBB_FD_187298 | JGI IMG/M metagenome (GOLD analysis project Ga0209020, IMG submission 187298) | Host-associated microbial community of the marine sponge Aplysina aerophoba from Gulf of Piran - sponge pinacoderm, lysed by bead... | ecosystem: Host-associated > Porifera > Sponge >... | reverse complement strand
GGTCGAAATGACGAGGGGGGCCGCCCCGGATCAAGTCCGGGGTCCGTCGAAATGGCGAGGGGGGGCCCGCCGTGCTGCGCACGGCTACGCCCCGGATCAAGTCCGGGGTCCGTCGAAATGACGCAGGGCGCCGGCGCGGGGATTGCCACGCCGGCACGGTTCTGACAAAACCGGATCGTCGGCATCTTGCCGGGCCTTATCAGGAGGAAGCGCGGTCACATGGCTGAAAAGCTCGGCATCGGGGATGCGTTCCCCGGCCTTCAACTCGACCTGGTCGGCGGGCAGGGTCTGAGCCTGCCGGACGGGCTGGACGCGAAATACAAGGTCATCCTGTTCTACCGGGGCCATTGGTGACCGTTCTGCCGCCGGCAGTTGGTCGGCTTCGAAAAGGAGAGAGCGGCGCTTGAGGGGATGGGCGTGAAGCTGGTCGCGGCCAGCACCGACCCGCTGGACAAGGCGCAGGAGGTCGCGGACGAAGTCGGCTTCCCGGTCGGCTTCAAGGTGACCCGCGAGACCGCCGACAAGCTCGGCGCGTGGTGGGAGGACCGGCGCTCGATCATCCAGCCGTCCGAGTTCCTGCTGGACGCGGACAACAAGGTGGTGATGTCGTCCTACAGCGACGGCCCGCTGGGACGGGTCGACGCGGCCGACGTGGTCAAGCTGGTCAACTTCTACGAATCGCGCAAATAGAAGCGCATGACCGACCCCGAGATCGGCCGCACCGTCGATGCCGGGGGCATCGCGACCAATCTGCACGACCGGGGCGAGGGTGCGCCGGTCCTGCTGCTGCACGGCTCCGGGCCGGGGGTGACCGCCTGGGCCAACTGGCGCACCGTCCTGCCCCGGCTGGAAGACCGCTACCGCGTTATCGCGCCGGATATCGTGGGCTTCGGCTATACCGACCGGCCGGCGGGCGCGGTCTATGCGATGCCGTACTGGCGCGACCACGCCTTCGCGGTGCTCGACGCGCTCGGAATCGGGACCTGCTGCATCGTCGGCAACTCGTTCGGCGGCGGGCTGGCGCTGGCGATGGCGGCGGCCCGTCCGGAGCGGGTGGACCGGCTGGTGCTGATGGGCTCGGCGGGCTATCCGTTCGAGATCACGCCCGGGCTCGACGCGGTCTGGGGCTACGAGCCCTCGCCCGAGCGGATGCGCGAGCTGATCGGCCTGTTCGCCTGGGACTCCTCGATCGCGACCGACGAGCTGGTCCGGCTGCGCTACGAGGCGAGCATCCGGCCGGGCTACCAGGAATCGTATGCGTCCATGTTCCCGGCGCCGCGCCAGCGCCATGTCGAGGCGATGGCGCAGAGCGCGGACACGCTGCGCGGCCTCAAACAGGAGACCCTGATCGTGCATGGGCGGGACGACCGGATCGTCCCGCTGGAGTCCAGCATCGCGCTGCACCGCCTGATCCCGCGCTCGCAGCTCCACGTGTTCGGACAATGCGGACACTGGACCCAGATCGAGCGAAACGAACCCTTCTGCCGGCTGGTGGCGGATTTCTTCGCCGGGTAGTCAGGCGCACCCTTTGACGCCCTCAGGGCAGGCTCCCAACACGGTCCTCCGGGCCTGCGCGGCATACCGGTGCGGCGGGCTTCTTGCCCACAGCCGCCAACGGAAGCCAGAACTCCTGCACCGCGTGTGGAAATGCAACCATAGGTGGTCCAGTTTGGAATCCATCTATTCGGAGTGTAGGTTCGGGGCGGCGAAAGCGGGAGCGTGACGATGAGTCCCGAGACCCTGGGATATGTGAATCTGGCCGGCGTCCTCGCCGTTCTCGCGTTCCTCGGGGGCCTGCATCGGGACATGCGCGCGATGGATGGCCGCATCGACGACCTGGCGCGGGAGCTGTCCGGGCTCCGCGGGGAATTTCGTGGCCGGTTCGGATTGCCCCCCACCGCGGAAGAATGACCCCGACCGATTGAGCGGGCGCCCCAGCGGCAATCGAACGGCGCGGCGTCCGGGTCCGGCGCCGCAGCCCCCGCCGATCAGGTCCTGGCGCCGGTCGGTGTGACGAAGGGGCGTCAGGCGCCGCGGATCTCGTCGAGCACCGGCAGGATGTGCCGGCGGAAACGTTCGGGGTTCTCGCTCATCGGGAAGTGGCCGAGCGCCGGCATGATGTGGACGCGCGCGCCCGGGATCGCCTCGGCGGTGCGGATCGTGTCTTCCGGCGTGCAGGAATAGTCATACGCGCCGGTCAGCAGGTAGAGCGGGCAGCGCGCGGTGTCGATCAGCCCGGTGCGGTCGCGGTAGTCCGAATCCTCGCGGTAGAAATGGAGGTCGCCGCGGAACACCCCCGGCCCGCTTTGCAGATAGCCCCACAGCGTTTCCCAGCGATGGATGTCCGGTGCCTGGGGCGCGACGAGGCCGGAGATCATCGCCGCGCAGATCTCCCCGCCATGCACGTCGGGGCGGTGCAGCCATCGGGCGTCGTACCACGGGGTCTGGTGGTCGGCCGCCTGGAGGCCGATCAGCGCGCGGAACCGTTCGGCGTGACGGGCGGCGATGTTGAGCACGATCCGCCCGCCGATCGAGCAGCCGAGCAGCACCGGGCGGTCGAGCTCCAGCGCGTCGGCGACGGTCAGGATCGCGTCGGTATAAGCCTCGGTGGTGAGCCTGTATTCCTCGTCCTGGTAGCCGGCCGGCGGGAACGACTTGCCGTGCCACGGCATGTCGAAGGCGATCACGCGGTAATGCCGGGTGACCGCCTCGTCCGTCATCATATGGCGGTACTGGCGGCTGTCGGCGCCGGCGGTGTGCAGGCAGAGCAGCGGGATCCCCCGCCCCGCCTCCTCGAAATAGAGCCGGCACGGGCGGCCGTCGAGCTCGATTGTCGCGTAGCGCCCGGCGATCGGTTCGAACTCAAGCGCCATCGCCGCCTCCGGCGCCCGCGCGGCGCGGCGCCTCCAGCACCTCCTTGACGTAGCGGAGGTTGGCCATCAGCGGGTGCAAATCGCCCTCGATGCGCGCGGCGCCGAAGCGGGTCATCGCCAGCAGGTCGTGATAGCCCGGCTCCGGCACCGCCTGCCAGAACCGGCGCCAGGCATCCGCCCCGGCGCGCACCGCGAAGCGCCACGACCGCATCGGCGGCGGCGAGACCGCGACATCGACGATCGCGCCCTCGCGCACCGCGACCAGCACCGGCAGCGCGCCCGCGCCGATCAGGAACGCGGTCGTCAGGTACCTGCCGCGCCTGACCAGCGGGACGTCCCCGTTGACCAAGGCCGGCAGGCGCTCGAACACGGCGGCGACCTCTTGGTCGGTCATCGTCCCTCCGATCGCTGTGGCCGGCGGGACTGTAGCCGGTGGCGCCGCGGGGTCCAATCGGGGCGGGCGGAGCGGGATTCCCTTGACGCTCATCCTTGCCGAAGGCATATTCAACCCATGCGGGAATGGTTCGAAAAGCACGGCCATTATTGGACATTCGGCCTTTTCGTTCTCGCCTTTCTGGGCACGGCGGGAGGGTTGGGCGTCTGGGGCCTCAACGCGCAGGACTCCAGGCAGAACGCCAAGGTGGAGAAGGTGTCCGCCGTCGCCGAGTCCGGCATACGCCGAGTCGAGGAAAAGGCCGAGTCCGAAGTCAGGCGACTCGACAACCGGGTGGAAAACAACCTCGAGCTGATCCGGCAGATAAACGCCAGACTCGACCGGGTGGACGACAGGTTCGACCGGGTGGACGACAGGTTCGACCGGATGGACGACAAGCTGGACCGGATGGACGGCAAGCTGGACATGCTGCTCCGGAGGCTGCCCGCGGCCACCACCAATTAGCGCCGACGCGTCTCCGGCGGGGCGCTGCGGATCACGTAGTAGGTCGCCCCGCAGATCACCGCGGCGCCGAGCCAGATCCACGCGTCCGGCGCCTCATCGAACAGGAAATACCCGGCGACCGCGGCGAAGGGGAGCTGCAGGTAATAGGCCGGCATGGCGATCGCGGTGGGCGCCATCGACAGCGAGCGGGTGATGCCCTGCTGGGCGATGGCGGCGAACGCCCCGGTCGCGGCGAGCCACGGCAGGTCGGCCCAGGGCGGGGTCTCCCACACCAGCACCGTGGGGACCAGCGCATACAGGCACATCAGCCCGTACATGTAGAAGACGATCGCGTTCGGGTTCTCGGCGCCGGCGAGGAAGCGGGTCGCGGTGTTGACCGCGCCGAAGGCGAGCGCGACGAAGAGCATGATCAGCGCCGGCCAGGACGCGGCCTCGAAGCCCGGCCGGATGACGATCAGCGCGCCCGCGAAGCCGACCAGGATGGCGACGCCGCGGCCGAGCCCGACGCGCTCCTTCAGGAACACCGCCGCGAGCAGGACGGTGAACAGGACCGACACGAAGAGCAGCGCCGTGATGTCCGCCGCCGGGGTGAAGCGGGCCGCGTGGAACAGCGCCGACATGCCGACGAAGGCGGCGAGCCCCCGGATGAGGTGCATCGCGAGGTTGGCGGTGCGCAGCCCGCCCGGCCCCCTCGCGACCAGCCAGGGCAGCAGGCAGGCCACCGCCCCGCCGGTCTGGAAGAAGGTGATCTCGACCGCCGGCAGGTGGCTCAGCCGCCGCCCGGCGACGATCATCATCGCGAAGAAGAACGCCGCCAGCGTCATCCACGCGACGCCGCGCAGCGCCGTCGGGGCGCGCTCCGGCACGGCGGCGGGGAAGCTTGCCCGCGCTAGCCGGAGGCGAGGGTGTTGCTCAGCCGGCCGATGCCCCCGATCTCGACCTCGATCCTGTCGCCCGGCTTCATGAACAGCTTGGGGTCGCGGCCGAAGCCGACGCCGGCGGGCGAGCCGGTGGTGACCAGGTCGCCGGGCTCGAACCGGTACCAGCGCGAGAAATAGGAGAGGATCTCGGCGACGCCGAAGATCAGGTCGTCGGTCCCGGTCGACTGCACGATTTCCCCGTTCAGCGTGGTGGTGAGCTGGAGGTCGTGCGGGTCGGCGATCTCGTCGGCGGTGACGACCACCGGGCCGCAGGGGGTGAAGCCGGGAAGCTGCTTGCCCATGATGTTGCGTTCCCAGGCCTGGATGATGCCGAACTTGGCCTCGGCGTTGAACACCTCGCCCACCCAGTCGCGCGCCGACACGTCGTTGCAGATCGTGTAGCCGCCGATGCATGCCATCGCCTCGTCGGCGGACACACGGTGGCAGCGCCGCCCGATCGCGAAGGTGAACTCGCCCTCGTAGTCGATCATGTCGGGGCATTGCGGCGGCACCCAAATCGGCTTGCCCGAGCCGGTCAGCGAGCACGCCGCCTTGATGAAGGCGGTCGGGTTGGGGGGCGTCGGCGTGCCCGACATCTCCTCGAGATGGCGGCGGTAGTTGAGCCCCTCGGAGAGGATCAGCCTGGGGTCGGGGATCGGGGCGAGCAGCGGCGCGTCGGCGAAGCCCCTGAGCGCGCCGGTCTCGCGCAGCCGGTCGCGCTCGGCGCCCGCCATCGAGCCCACCGCGCCCGCCGCGCGGCGCACCGCCTCGAGCCCGTCCGCGCCGGCGGCGAAGATCCCGCGCACGCTGCCCGGCACCAGGCGGGCCTGCGCCACCCGGTCGGCGGCGAGCGCCAGGTCGAGCACCGTGTCCTCGTCGAGCAGGACGCCGGGATGGCCCTTCCCGCCGGTGTCCAGGGTCAGCAGCTTCATTCCGGTGCTCCTCCGATGCGGCTTTGCGCGCGGCCCGCGCGGCCGCCATTCTAGCGCCTCGGGCCGGGCGGGACAGGGCGGGCAGGGATGAGATACGGCATCGGCGAGCCGGTCCCGAGGAGCGAGGACCGGCGATTCCTCACCGGGCGCGGGCGCTATGTCGACGACCTCGCGCAGGGGCGCATGGCGCATGGCGCGGTCGTGCGCTCGCCGCATGCGCATGCGCGGATCGCCGGGATCGACGCGAGCGCGGCGCTTGCGGCGCCGGGCGTGCTCGCGGTGCTCACCGGGGCGGACTACCGGGCGGACGGGCTGGGCGCGATGCCCTGCCTGTCGATCGACGACGCGATCGTGACCGAACCGGCGCGCCGCGCGGCCACCCCGGCGCTCGCGCCCGACGCCGCGCGCCATGTCGGCGCGCCGGTCGCCTTCGTCGTCGCCGAGACCCGTGAGCGGGCGCTGGACGCGGCGGAGCTCGTCTCGGTCGCCTACGAAGCGCTTCCCGCCGTGGCCGATTCCCGCGACGCCGCGCGCGGCGCCGCGATGCGACCGGAAGCGCCGGCCAATTTTTGCTTCGCCGTCGAAATGGGAAACCGCGCGGCGACCGAGGCCGCCTTCGCCGCCGCGCATCTGGTCGTGGCACTCGACCTCTACAACAACCGCATCGCCGCGGTGCCGATGGAGCCGCGCGGGGCAATCGGCGAATACGACGCCGCCGACGGGCGCTACCGCCTCCATCTGAGCTGCCAGAACCCGCACCGGGTCCGCCAGGTGCTCGCCCAGAGCGTGTTCCGCATCCCCGAGTCGCGGCTTTCCGTGGTCGCGCGGGATGTCGGCGGCGGTTTCGGGATGAAGGGCGGCGTGTTCCCCGAGGACGCGCTGGTGCTGTGGGCCGCCCACCGGCTCGACCGGCCGGTCAAGTGGATCGCCGAGCGCGGCGAGAGCATGGTTTCCGACGCCCATGCGCGGGACCAGCGGGCAACCGCCGAGATGGCGCTCGACGGGCACGGGCGCATTCTCGGCCTCCGGGTGGAGGCGGATTACAATCTCGGCGCCCACCTCGCCGCCGGGGCGGGGGTCTCGCCGGTCCACTCGACGACGCTCTACTCGGGCGTCTACGCGATCCCGGCGATCTGGGCGAGGACCCGCGCGGTCTATACCAACACCGCCTGGACGGCGCCCTATCGCGGCGCCGGAAGGCCCGAGGCGTCCTATCTGCTCGAACGGCTGGTCGAAAGGGCGGCGCGCGAGACCGGCATCGACGGCGTCGCCCTGCGACGGCGGAATTTCATCGCGCCGGAGGCGATGCCGTATCGGACGGCGCTGGCGCTCGAATACGATTCGGGCGCGTTCGAGGCCGTCATGGACGCCGCCCTGCCGCTCGCGGATTGGGACGGGTTCGCGGCCCGCCGCGCCGGCTCCGGGAAGCGCGGCCTGCTGCGGGGCCGGGGCGTCGCCTGCTACCTGGAATCGGCGGCGCTGTCGAACGAACGGATGGAGATCCGCTTCGATGCCAGCGGCTCGGTCACCGTGGTCGCCGGCACGTTCAGCCACGGCCAAGGCCACGAGACCGTCTACGCCCAGATGGTCGCCGATTGGCTCGGCGTCGATTTCGACGCCATCCGGCTGGTCCAGGGGGACACCGACGCGGTGTCGATCGGACGCGGGACCTTCGGCTCGCGCTCGATGACCGTCGGCGGCTCGGCGCTCAGGATCGCCGCCGACCGGGTCATCGACAGGGGCAAGCGGATCGCCGCCCACCTGCTGGAGGCGCCGCCGGAGGATATCGCGTTCGCGAAGGGCCGGTTCTCGGTCGCCGGAACCGACCGGTCGGTCTCCATCGTCGAGGCGGCGAAAGCGTCCTACGCGGCCTACGGGTTCCCGGCCGAGCTCGGTCTCGGCCTCGACGGTATCGCCGACTATGCCGCCGGTCCCGGCAACTTCCCGAACGGCTGCCAAATCGCCGAAGTCGAGGTCGATCCCGAGACCGGCGCCGTCGCTCTGGCGCGGCTCTCGGTGGTCGACGACGTGGGCAGGGTGATCAACCCCCTGCTGCTCGCGGGGCAGATCCACGGCGGCGTCGCCCAGGGGGTCGGCCAGGCCCTGATGGAGGACATCGTCTACCACCGCGAGACGGGTCAGCTGCTGACCGGTTCGCTGATGGATTACGCGTTGCCGCGGGCGGACGATTTGCCCTGCTTCGCGCTCGACACCCGCGCGGCGCCGACCTCCGCCAACCCGCTCGGCGTCAAGGGGGCCGGGGAGTCGGGGACCATCGGCGCCACCCCGGCGGTGGTCCACGCCGTGCTCGACGCGCTCGCCCCGCTCGGCATCGCCGATATCGCGATCCCCGCGACGCCCGAGCGGGTCTGGCGGGCGATCCGCGATGCCGGCCCGGGGCTTGTCAACCGCTGATGCCCGACCGATATGGAGTCCGATGGAGGCGGGCCGCCGCCGCCAATGGAGGAGAAATGCCCATGTCCATGCGCCGACTGCTCGCCCTCGCGCCGCTCTTCGCCGCGCTCGCGGCGGGCGCCGGGACCGCCCGCGCCGACGGCCCGACCGTGGTCGAGCTGTTCACCTCGCAGGGCTGCTATTCCTGCCCGCCGGCCGAGCGCTTCCTCGGCGATCTCGCCGATCGCGACGGCATCCTCGCGCTCGAATTCCACGTCGATTACTGGGACAATCTTAATTATGGGTCGGCCGGCAAGTGGAAGGACCCCTGGTCGAGCCCCGCCTTCACCGCGCGCCAGAGGGATTACAACGTGCAAATCCGCGGGCGAACGGGGGTCTATACCCCGCAGATGGTCGTCGACGGGAAATTCGAGGCGGTGGGCAGCCGCGAGGGCGCGGTCGAGAGCGTGATCGAGGACGCGCGGGCCCGCGCCGGCAAGCGCGTCGAGGTCGCCGCGGTGCCGGACGGGGGTGGGCTCAAGGTCTCGCTGAAGGGCGGCCCGGACCGCGCCGGCGGGGTGTGGCTGGTGTCGTTCCTCAGACGCGAGGCCACCCGCGTGCTGCGCGGCGAGAACCACGGCAAGCTCCTGGTCAACCACAATGTCGTCACCGAGATGCGCCGCATCGGCGCGTGGGACGGCAAGGACCGGACCATCGACGTGGCGTCGGTCGCGAATGACGGGAAGCGGGGCTGCGCGGTGCTCGTCCAGGCGGGCGAGGCGGGGCCGATCCTGGGCGCGGCGCGATGCCCGGCGGCGGGCTCGTGACCGGCAGCTTCGCCGACGCCGACGGCGTCCGCCTCTACTGCGAGGAGACGGGCACCGGCTACCCGGTCGTGTTCGTGCACGAGTTCGCCGGCGACGCCGCCAGCTGGGAGCCGCAGCTCCGCTATTTCAGCCGGCGCCATCGCTGCATCGCCTACAACGCGCGCGGCTACGCCCCGTCCGACATGCCCGACGATCCGTCGGCCTACGGCCAGGAAAGGGCGGCGGACGACATCGCCGCGGTGCTCGACCACTTCGCCATCGCGCGCGCCCATGTCGTCGGGCTGTCGATGGGCGGATTCGCGACGGTCCATTTCGGGCTGCGCCACGCCGCCCGCGCCCGCTCGCTGGTGGTCGCCGGCTGCGGCTATGGCGCGCCGCCCGACAGGCACGCCGAGTTCGCGGCGAGCGCGCGCGCCAACGCCGAGCGCATCGAGGCGATGGGGATGCGGGACTTCGCGCCCGAGTACAGTGAGACCGAGGCGCGGCTGACGCTCAAGCGCAAGGACCGGCGCGGCTTCGACCAATATCTCGCCCAGTTCGCCGAACACTCGGCGCTGGGCTCGGCGATGCACATGCGCCACGTCCAGGGCGCCCGCCCCTCGCTGTGGGATTTCGCCGGCGAGCTCGCCGCGCTGCCGATGCCGGTCCTCGTGGTCTCGGGCGATACCGACGGGGACTGCCTGGAGACCGGCATCTTCCTCAAGCGCACGGTGCCGGATTGCGGCCTCTGGATCGCGCCCGACACCGGGCACGCGGTCAATCTCGAGGAGCCCGACGCCTTCAACCGCGAGCTCGCGGCGTTCTTCGCGGCGGCCGAGGCGCGCAGCGCGGCCTAGAGCCAGCCCAGGAAGTAGAGCGCGCCCGGCAGGCAGATCGCCATCAGGACGCACCACCAGACGATCGCCGTCCTGAGCGGGATCGGCCGGCCGACGCGCCCGTCGGGCCGCGCGAGATGCATCCTGACCGCCTGCCTGATGCGCCAGGTATCGGTCACCGAAACCCTCCCCGAGGCAGCGCGGGGCTCACTGTACCCGCTTCGCCCGCGCCCGTCCGGCGTCGCTGGCGGGCTCGATGAAGATGTCGTCCACCGCGAGGGGGCGGCGGATCAGCCCGCAATCGTGGGAGTAGCCGATGGCGGTCTCGAGATTGCGGCGGTTGGCCTCGCCGAGGCCGTACTGCCAGGGGTCGGCGCCGCCGAAGAACGCGGCCTCCTCGTCGCGATAGAAGGTGTACCAGGCGAGCGGGACGATGCGCGGGTTGCGCAGCCGCGCGTATGAGGCGGCCTTGGACGCCTCGAAGGCGTTTATCAGGTTCTGCGCGAGCCAGGGGTGGGCGTCGACCAGCTCCCTGCGGATCGCGGTCACGTGCATGATCGGGAAGATCCCGGTGCGCTTGAAATAGTCGCGTTCGATCTCGGCGTAGTTCTCGAACAGCCGGCCGACGCGCGGATCGCCGTCGACGATGGGATCGATCACGTCGGCGTGCAGGCAGGCATCGACCTCACCCTCGGCCAGCATGTCCTCGACCCGCCGTCCGGCGGGCGCCCGCTCCAGCCTGAGCCCGGGTTTGGGGGTGAACTCGACGTCCTCGACCAACTCCGAGACCCACTGCACCTCGGTGTGGGGCACGCCGTATTCCCGCTCCAGCATGCCGCGCAGCCAGAGGATCGCCGTGGTCTGGAAGGTCTTTATCCCGATCCGCTTGCCGATCAGGTCCTTCGGCCCGGCGATGCCGGCGTTCCGGTTGACGAAGATGAAGCCGTGGCGGAAGCGCCGGTGCAGGAACACCGGGATGGCCTCCAGCGGATAGTCCTGGTCCCTGGCCACCAGATAGGAGGACAGCGAGAGCTCGCAGACGTCGAAATCGCGGTTGCGCAGCATGCGCCAGTGCCGGGTGGACGAGTCCATGTCGGTGAGCACGTTGAGCGCCACCCCGTCGGGCGCCACCGTGCCCTCCTTGAGGGCGCGGATGCTCTCGTAGTCGCCGCTCGCCAGGGTCAGCCTGAGCTGGTTCGCCAATGATCCCTCCACCTCGCGCGGTCCCGCCTGGCGGGCATCTTAGGAGATCGGCGCGATGGACCCCATAGCGGCGAATTCCTAAACTCCCGGCATGGCGGATCCGACCCGCGAGCAAATCCTCGACGCCGCCCGCGGCCTGGTCCCGGTGCTGCGCGGGCGCGCCCCCGAGGCCGAGCGCATCCGCCGCATCCCCGGCGAGACGATCGCGGATCTGCGCGCGGCCGGGCTGTGGAACATCCTCAAGCCCGAGCGCTTCGGCGGGGTCGAGACCGATTACCGGCTGATGATCGACGTCACGATCGAGCTCGGCCGCGGCTGCGCCGCCACCTCCTGGGTCTATATCAACCTGGTCGCGCATAACTGGATGCTGCCCTACTGGCCGGCCCGCGCGGCCGAGGACATCTGGGGCGAGGACCGGGACGCGCTGATCGGCTCGACCCTGGTGTTCCCCGCCGGCAGGCTCGCCCCGGCCGATGGCGGGTATCGGCTCACCGGGCGCTGGCCCTATGCCAGCGGGGTGGATTCGAGCGACTGGATGATGCTGGGCGCGATCGGCCAGGGGCCGGGGGACGAGGCGCCCGGCCCGCGCATCGTGCTGGTGCGCGCCGCCGACATCGAGATCGTCGACACCTGGCACGTCTCCGGCCTGGTCGGCACGGGGAGCAAGGACGTGGCCTGCGAGGATTTGTTCCTGCCCGGGCACATGGTGCTCGACATGGCGCCGTCGCAGGAGGGCTACCCGCCCGAGACCGAGGGGATGAGCGACGCCTACCGCCTGCCGCTGCTGCCGCTGATCCCGCATCTGGTCGCCGCCCCGATGATCGGCGCCGCCCAGGCCGCCTGGGACGACTATGCGGGCCATCTGAGGGAGCAGGTCTCGACCTACAACCGCTCGCGCGTCGCCGAACACGTGACGGTCCAGCTCAAGCTCGCCGAGGCGGCGCAGCTGGTCGAGATCGCCCGCCTGCTGGTGCGCGAGGACTGCCTGGAGGCGGAGGCGCTGATCGCGGCGCGCGCGCCGCTCCCCCTGATCGACCGGGCGCGCTGGCGGCGCAACGGCGCCTGGGCCGCGCGGTGCTGCGTCCAGGCGGTCGACCTGATCCACAGCGCCTGCGGCGCGCGCGCCAACTACCTCACGAGCGACCTCCAGCGCCAGCACCGCGACATCCACGCGGCAGCGCACCAGATCCACCTCTCCTGGGACATCAACGGCGCCGAGTTCGGCCGCATCGCCGCCGGCCTCGCGCCCGGCAACGCGCTGTTGTAGGGGGGGGTCCTTCGACAAGCTCAGGCCAGGCCCTGCGATGCGCGGCGCAGCCTGCCCCGGACGCCGATCCGGGGGAAGCCGGGCGAGGGCGGTGCCTGTGGCCCTGGGCCCCGGATCGAGTCCGGGGTGACAAAAAGGGGGGCGGCGACGGTTTCGCTCATCGGGGCGGCGTTCCGGTTGCCGATCCGCCCCGGCCCTCAGGCGATACCGGGCTTGCCCCCGCGGGTCACGGGAGCGCCGCCGGGTCCGGCTCGGGGGCGATGTCGGGCGCATTGTCGGGTTCGCCGGGCCTGCCCGTCACCCCGGACAGGAACGCGAGCACCGCGTCCGCCGCGCCGAATTCGTAGAGGTCGTGACCGGCTTGCGCGAAGCCGCGCCACGTCTTGGGTTCCCTGGCAGCGGCAAACAGCTCGCGCCCGAATTCGACCGGGACGACGCGGTCGAGCTCGCCGTGAATGACCAGCAACGGGGCGTCGATCTCCCCGATCCGGGACAGGGAGTCGAACTTGTCGCGGACCAGCCAGGCGGCCGGAATGTACCAGTAATGGTGCGCCGCGACGGACGGTATCGATGTGTAGGGCGATTCCAGGACCACGCCGGCGACGCGCCGTTCGCGCGCCATCTGGACCGCCACGCCGCTGCCGAGCGATTCGCCGTAGACGATCGTCGTCGCCGGCGCCACGCCGAGCCGGTCGAGAAAGGCGAAGGCGGCGCGGCCGTCCCGATACAGCCCATCCTCGGTGGGGCTGCCGTCGTTGCCGCCGTAACCGCGCCAACTCACCAGCAGCACCCCATGGCCCGCGTCGAGATAGGGACGCACCTTGCCGGCACGATGACCGATATGTCCCGCGTTTCCGTGGAAGTAGACCAGCGTCGCCTTGTTCGTGTCGCGCGCCGGGGCGTACCAGGCCAGGAGCGACAAGCCGTCATCCGTGGCCAACCCCGCCGGCTCCATGTCGTCGAGGCCAGCGAGGGCCAGGTCCGGCGGCGTGCGGTCCGGCAGGTAGAGCAGCCGGCGTTGGCCGAGAAACAGACCGCCGGTCAGCAACGCGTAGCCGACGACGGCGGCGGTCAGATAGCGCAGCACCCGGATCGCCATGGTGTAACGCCGCGTCATGGGACGGAATATTGCATCGGCCGGCGGCGGTGTCGCCCGCCCCGGCGGGTGCCTGCGCCATCCGTCTCGCAGCCGTCACCCATCATCTCGTTGGCATGAGATATGACATCGACGACATGGGAATGCGCGGGAGCCGTCGCAAGCCGGGCGGCGCATGCGAGACATCCGGACGGCCCCCCGGTTCGTGGTTCCCCTTCCGGTCCGAAATCCCCGGCGGCGTTCTCCGCGGCATGCAGCCCTTCGCGGCCGGGCGATGGTATACACGTCAACCGCTGGAGGGCCCCATGAAACAGATCGCCGTGCGTCTGCCCGACGCCACCTACGACCGGTTGCAGGCGCTCGCGGTCCGCTCGGGCCGCACCGCCACGTTCTACATCCGCGAGGCCATCGAGCGTCATCTGGAAGATTTCGAGGACCTGCATGCCGCCGAGCGGGCCGCCGCCGAGCACCGCGAGACCGGCGGCCGCACCCTCTCGCTCGACGAGCTGGACCTCTATCCTGGCCTGGAGGATTGAGGTTGCGCAGCGCGCGGCGAGGCAGGCCGGCTACCGGCGCTACCGCGTCGGCGACTACCGCATCCTGTGCGAGCTCCGGGATGACGAACTGCTGGTCCTCGTGATCGAGGTCGGACACCGGCGTTCGATCTATCGGCGCGGCTGAGCGGGCGGGCGCGGTGGGGACGGTCATTTCGCCGCCTGCCGCCGCTTGCCGGTTTCGGGCTTCTCGGCGCGGGGCTGCCCGTCCCGGGCCAGCTCGCCGGGCGGCATGTTCAGCGCGTATTCGATGGCGGCCAGCGTCTTGGGCGTACCCTTGTTCCTCCCGGTCTCGATATGCGCCACGCAGGCGCGGCTGAGGCCGGCGGCCTTGGCCACCTGCTTCAACGACAGGCCCCGGCTCAGCCGGCGGCTCCTGATCGGGCTGTCGCCCAGCGGCGGGCGGCCCGCCGACCCCGCCCGGGCCGCGTCCGCCTCCGCCGGGGCGGGACGGTGGCCGGGCGTTCCGGCCGCGGGGCCGGGCCATTCGCGGGGCGCCGCGAGCACGGTAAATTGCGCCGCGCTGCGCGAAGCGTCGATCTTCCACAGATCGATCGCCACGACGAAACAGCGCAGCGCGAGATCGCCGGACCGGTTCAGCCGGCCGACCACGGAGCGGTGCTCGTCGTGGAACCTCGTGCCGAGCCAGACGACGACATCGGCGTCGAGCCCGTCCGCATAGGTCAGGAGCTGGCCGAGATGGCTGTGGTCGGAGGTGCCGAGCTGCGCCTCGATCACCACCGCGCCGGCGGTGTGGCGGTCGCGGCACACGATGTCGGCGCGGAACCGCCCCACCGGGGCTTCCCGCGCCACGGGCTCCAGATCGAGCCCGAGCGCGTCTCCGAGGCGGCGCAGGTTGTGCGGCTGCAAGAGCCAGGGGACGAAATCGCCCGGCTCGCTGTTCCAGGCGGTCGCGGGATCGACGGGATCGAGAAGCCCGACAGTCCGATCTTCCATCGGAGGAATACTCCGTTCTGCGGTGCGGGGGGCGGCGACGAAAAAGGGGCGCCCGAACCTTCGGCGCCCGCACTTTCCGACCGTGCGAAATCTACCCCGAAACGCGTCCCGAGTCAAGCATAAAATGCCCTATCCGGACAATTAAGTGCCCAGCCCCCTGATTTGGCGGGGTTTTTCTCTCTTCCCGATCTCCCCCCGAACCCGCCGCCGGACACCCGATATCGCCCGATGCGGCATCGCCGCCGGCCTGCCACCCGTCAACGCACCGCTGCGGGCAGCTTGACGAGGGGCGCGCAGGGGTTATCCGCCCCCTCCGTCAGACTTGACGGCGGCGCCCCGGGTGGGGACTCTGGGGGTTCGGACAGCCATCCTTTCACCGGCGGCGGGGGACAGTCATGCGGGCGGTATGCTTGCGCGAACACGGCGGAATCGACGCGCTCAGGCTGGAGACCGACTTTCCGGATCCCGAGGCCGGCGAAGGCCAGGTGGTGATCCGCGTCCGCGCGACCTCGCTCAACTACCACGATGTGTTCACCTGCGACGGCATGCCGGGCATCAAGGTGCCGATGCCGATGATCATCGGGCTCGACATCGCGGGCGAGATCGCGGAGATCGGGCACGGGGTGGAGGGCTGGCGGGTCGGCGACGACGTGCTGGTCAACCCGCTCGATCCGGTCACCCCGGAGAAGGGGCTGATGGGCGAGATGGTGCTGGGCGGCACCGCCGAATACTGCCTGGTCGACGCGACCCGGCTGATCGCCATGCCGGACGGGGTGAGCCACGCCCAGGCCGCCGCGCTGCCGGTCGCCTATGGCACCGCGCACCGCATGCTGTTCACCCAGGGCGGGCTCGGCGAAGGCGAGCGCATCCTGATCCTGGGCGCGAGCGGCGGGGTGGGCTCGTGCTGCGTGCTGCTGGCCAAGCTGGTCGGCGCCGAGGTGGTGGCCTGCGGCTCGACGCCGGAGAAGCTCGACGCGCTCAGGGCCTGGGGCGCGGACCACGTGATCGACTACACCGAGACCAAGTTCGAGCGCGAGATCTGGAAGCTCTACGAAAAGCCGCACCGGCGGCGGTTCACCGGCGGCGTCGACATGGTGGTCAACTTCACCGGGGGCGACACCTGGGTGCCGAGCCTGAAGGCGCTCAAGCGCGGCGGCCGGCTGATGACCTGCGGCGCGACGGCGGGCTACGACCCGAGCGAGGATTTGCGCTACATCTGGACCTTCGAGCTCAAGGTGCTGGGCTCGAACAGCTGGGCGCCGGAGGACCTGACCCGGCTGATGGAGCTGATCGCCGACGGCAGGCTGGACCCGGTCATCGACAGCACGCTGCCGCTCGAGGAGACCCGGGAGGGCGTGCGCCGGCTGCGCGACCGCGAAGTGATCGGAAAGATCGTCATCGAGCCATGACGCGGCCGCGCAATCTCGGCTGCGTGTTCGCGGCCCATGCCGGGAGCGACCGCCCGGCGGTGATCGACCTGTTCGACCCAGACCGGCCGCGCACGCTCAGCCACCGCGAACTCGACCGGGCCTGCGGCGCGATGGCGGCCGGGCTCGCCGCGCGCGGGCTGGGGCGCGGCGACCGGGTGGCGATCTGCGCGCTCAACCGCCTCGAATACCTGGTGGCGCTGTTCGGCGCGATGCGGGCGGGCTGCGTGCCGGTGATGGTCAACATCAAGCTGCCCGCCGAGACGATCCGCTTCATCGTCGCCGATTCGGGGGCGCAAATCGTCTTCGCCGACGGCGACTTCGCCTTCGACCCGCCCGACGGCGTCGCGCCGGTCTCGTTCGACGACGCGGGCTGGCGGGCGTTCGCGACCCCGGACCCGGTCCCGGCCGCGGTGCCCGAGCCCGGCGACATCGCCGAACAGCCCTATACCTCGGGCTCGACGGGGCGGCCCAAGGGGGTGCTGCTCGACCATGCGGGGCAGTGCTGGATGATCGACAGGCTGGTCGAGACCCGCGCGCTGCGCCCCGACGACGCCAGCGTGATCTCGGCCCCGCTCTACCACAAGAACGCCCTGCTCGCGGTCAAGTCGGCGCTCGCCGCGGGCGGTGCCATCGTGCTCTTCGCCCGTTTCGATGCGAGGCGCTATATCCGCGCGATCGGGCAGTACGGCCTCACCATGCTGACCGGCGTGCCGACCATGTACGCCCTGATCCTGCAGGAGGCGGAGCTGCTCCGCGAGACCGATCTCTCATCGGTCCGCGCCTGCTCGATGGGCTCGGCGCCGGCATCGGACAATCTGCTCGATTCGCTCGCCGCGACCTTCCCGGATGCCGCGCTCAACCTCAACTACGGCATCACCGAGGGTGGGCCGATCCTGTTCTCATGGAAGCACCCGGACGGGCTGGCGCGGCCGCGGATGACGGTGGGCTACCCGATCGACGGGGTCGAGATCAGGCTGGTCGGCGGGCCCGACGCGGATTCCGGCACGCTGCATGTCCGGAGCCCGGGGGTGATGGCGGGCTACCACAATCTGCCCGACGATACGGCGCGCGTGCTCGCCGATGGCTGGCTCGATACCGGCGACGTGCTGAGCCGCGACGCGGACGGCTGGTACTACTTCGTAGGGCGGGTCGACGACATGTTCGTCACCGCGGGCGAGAACATCTATCCCGGCGCGGTCGAGGCGATGCTGGAGCGCCACCCCGACATCATGCAGGCGGTCGTCGTGCCGGCTCCCAACGCGCTCAAGGCGCATGTCCCGGTCGCCTTCGTCGTCGCCCGCGCGGGCGCCGGGATGGACGAGGACGCGGTCAAGCGCCACGCGCTCGCCAACGGCCCGGCCTACGCCCACCCGCGCCGCGTGTTCTTCGTCGACGCGCTGCCGCTGTCGGGCACCAACAAGATCGACCGCCGGGCCCTGCAGGGCCGCGCCGCGGCGCAAGCGCGGGAGAGCGGGACGGCGGGGTGAGGGCGCGGCGTAGTGGAGCAACCTCGTCATTTCGACGGACCCCGGATCTGATCCGGGGCGGACCCCCTCGTCATTTCGACGGACCCCGGACTTGATCCGGGGCGGAGCCGTGCGCAGCACGGCGGTCACCCCCATCGTCATTTCGACCGGAGCCGTGCGGCAGCACGGCGGAGTGGAGAAACCTCGTCCCCGTGGGCAGGGAGGTTTCTCCACTACGCGCCTTCGGCGCTCCGGTCGAAATGACGAGGGAGGGAGGTGGGCTGGGAGGTTTCTCCACTACGCGCCTTCGGCGCTCCGGTCGAAATGACGTGGGAGGTTTCTCCACTACGCGCCTGCGGCGCTCCGGTCGAAATGACGAGCGGGGGCGGACGGGCAGGGAGGTTTCTCCACTCCGCGCCTTCGGCGCTCCGGTCGAAATGACGTGGGAGGTTTCTCCACTACGCGCCTGCGGCGCTTCGGTCGAAATGACGTGGGAGGTTTCGCTACTCCGCGCTCCGGCGCTCCGGTCGAAATGACGACGTGGGAGGGTCGGGCCACTCAGCCCATCAGGGCACGGATGTATCCCGGCAGGCCGAAGGCGGCGACGTGGACCTCGGGCGTGTAGTAGCGGGTCTCGATGCCGGCGGCGCGGTAGCGGCGTTCGATCTCCGCGAGCGGGGTGGCCCGGGGGGCGGCGCTCCGGCTGGCCCAGCCGAGGGTCATGAAGCCCGCCCCGTAGGTCGGCACCTGGGTGAGGTAGAGCCACGCATCGGCGAATAGCGGTTTCAGCCGCGCGTATGTGTCGCGCGCCTCCTGCTCCTGCATGAAGGTCACGCCCGACTGGGTGACCAGGACGCCCGATTCGCCGAGCCGCGCGCGGCAGTCGGCATAGAACGCCTGTTCGAACAGCGCGACGGAGGGGCCGACCGGGTCGGTCGAATCGACCACGATCACGTCGAACGCCTCGTCGGTCTCCTTCATGAAGGCGGCGCCGTCCCGGAAAATCACCTCGGCGCGCGGGTCGTCGAAGGCATCGCCGCAGATCGAGGGCAGATAGCGGCGCGACAGCGCGACCACCCGGGGGTCGAGCTCGACCACCGCGACCCGCTCGACATCGTGCTTGAGGGCCTCCTCGAGCGCGCCGCCGTCGCCGCCGCCTATGATCGCCACCCGCCGGGCGTCGCCATGGGCGAGGATCGGCACATGGACCAGCATCTCGTGATAGGCGAACTCGTCGCCCTCGGTGGTCTGGACGATGCCGTCGAGCGCCAGCACCCGCCCGAAACAGGGGTTCTCGAAGATCAGCAGGTCCTGGTAGCCGGTGCTTTCGCGGTGCAGGATTTTCGCGACCTTCAGACGCTGCTGGTAGTCCGTGTAGAGGGTCTCGGTGAACCACTCCCCGCTCATCCGACGACGCCCCGCCTGCGCTCCTCGACCGCCTCGCGGCCGGGCCGGTAGCGGCGCCGGAACACCGGGATCGCGTCGCGCGGCTCGCACCGGCCGCACATGAAGACGTCGAAGGCGGCGTAGCCGATCTCGGGCCAGGTGTGGACGCTGATATGCGATTCGGCGAGCACCGCGACCCCGGATATGCCGCCGTTCTCGGAAAACGAATGCACGTGGACGTGGAGGATCGTCGCGCCGCAGGCAAGCGCGGCCTCGCGCAAGGCGGCCTCGGCGACGGCAATATCGTCGAGATCGGACGCGTCCCAGAAGTCGATCAGCAGATGGGTGCCGGCATGGACCGCGCCCTCGCTTCGAACGAGGTAGTCGCCGGCGGGCGGGGCGATGTCGGCCATCGGGACCGGTCAGTGCCAGAGGCGCTGCTCGTCGAACCCGTCGAGCAGCGCGGCGCCCCCGATGGCCGCCCGTTTGAGGGACGCCGCCCTCGGCAGCACGCATTCGGCGTAGAACCGGGCGGTGTCGACCTTGGCGCGGTAGAACGGGTCGCCGTCCTCGGCGGCCCTGGCGTCGGCGATCGCGGCGGAACGCGCGAGCAGCCAGCCGCCGGCGACGGTGCCGATGAGGGCGAGATAGGGGGTCGCGGCGGCGGCGGCGGTCGCGGCCGGCCGGTCGGCGAGCAGCCAGTCGGTCGCCTCCCCGAGCTCGGCCAGCCCCCCGGCCAGCGCATCGAGGATCGGCGCCGTCGCGGCGCTGCCCGTCCCCCGGGCGAGCGCGTCCATCTCCGCCATCAGGTCGCGGACGGCGGCGCCCCGGTCGCCCAGAATCTTGCGCCGGACCAGGTCGAGCGCCTGGATGCCGTTGGTGCCCTCGTAGATCGGCGTGATGCGCGAGTCGCGGTAGTGCTGCGCGGCGCCGGTCTCCTCGATGAACCCGGCCCCGCCATGCACCTGGACGGCCTCGGAGGCGATCGCGACGCCGGTGTCGCTGCACCACGCCTTGACCACCGGGACCAGCAGGTCGACGCGGGCCTGGCGGCGGGCGCGGGTCCCGGCATCCTCGTGGCGGCCGGCGACGTCGAGATCGGCGGCGACCGCGTAGGCGAGCGCCCGCATCGCCTCGATCTCGGCCTTCATGGTCATCAGCATGCGCCGCACGTCGGGGTGCTTGACGATGGCCACCGGACCGGCGGCGGGATCGGCGATCGAGCGCCCCTGGACCCGCCCGGCGGCGTAGTCGCGGGCCTGCTGGAAGGCGCGTTCGGCCATCGCCAGCCCTTCCCGCCCGACCCCGAGCCGGGCGTTGTTCATCATGGTGAACATGTACTCCATGCCGCGGTTCTCCTCGCCGACGAGATAGCCGACGGCGCCTTCGTCGTCGCCATACGACATCACCGCGGTGGGGCTCGCATGGATGCCGAGCTTGTGCTCCAGCGCGGCGCAGCGCAGGTCGTTGCGCGCGCCCAGCGAGCCGTCCGCGTTCACCAGGTACTTTGGCACGATGAACAGCGAGATGCCGCGCGTCCCCTCGGGCGCGCCGTCCACGCGGGCGAGCACGGTGTGGACGATGTTCTCGGCCATGTCGTGCTCGCCCCAGGTGATGAAGATCTTCTGGCCCTTGATCCGGTAATGCCCGTCCTCGCGCACCGCGCGGGTCCTGAGCGCGCCGACATCGGAGCCCGCATGCGGCTCGGTGAGGTTCATCGTCCCCGACCATTCGCCGCTCACCAGCCTGGGCAGCCAGATGTCCTTCTGCTCGGGCGAGCCGTGGATGGTGAGCGCCCAGATCGCGCTCTGGGTCAGCATCGGGCACAGGCTGAAGGCGAGATTGGCCGATTCCCAGATCTCGCCGATCGCGGTGGCGACCAGCCAGGGCAGGCCCTGCCCGCCATGGTCCGGGGCGGCGATGGTCCCATTCCACCCGCCGGCGGTGAACTGGCGGTAGGCGTCGGCGAAACCCTCGGGCGTGGTGACGACGCCGTTCCTGAGCGCGCAGCCCTCGATGTCGCCCACCCGGTTGAGCGGCGCCAGCACCTCGGCGCCGAACTTGCCGGCCTCGGCGAGCACCTGGCGCACCAGGTCCCCGGTCACCCAGTCGAGCCCCGGCAGGGCGGCCACGGTATCGAGCCCGATCAGCTCCTCGATCACGAAGCTCATGTCGCGGACCGGCGCCGCGTAGTCGGTCATGGCGGAAATCCTCTCGGCGGGTCAGGAATCGGGCGGGGCCAGCACCTTTCCCGGGTTCATCAGGTTGTCGGGGTCGAGCGCCGCCTTGATGCGGCGCATCAGGTCGATGGCGATGCCGGGCTTGTAGCGGACCAGCGCTTCGCGCTTGAGCTGGCCGATCCCGTGCTCGGCGCTGATGCTGCCGCCGTGGCGCGCGGCGGTGTCGTGGACGATGGCGTTGAGCTCGGCCTCGCGCTCGAGGAACGCCGCCCCGTCGCCGCCCGCCGGCTGGCTCATGTTGAAGTGCAGGTTGCCGTCGCCGACATGGCCGAAGGCGCACACCCGGACGCCGTCGACCGCCGCCTCGGCCGCCGCCGACGCCTCGGCCATGAAGACCGGGATGCGCGAGACCGGGACCGAGATGTCGTGCTTGATCGAGACCCCCTCGCGCGTCTGCGCCTCGGGGACGGTCTCGCGGATCTTCCAGAAATCGGCCGCCTGGGCGCCGCTCTCGGCGATCACCGCGTCGCGCACCAGCCCGTCCTCCATCGCGTCTGCGAGCAGCGACTCCATCTGGCCGCGCACGTCGTCCCGCCCCGCCCCGGCCGAGAGCTCGGCGAGCACGTAGCACGGGTGGCGCTCGGCGAACGGATCGCGGGTGCCCTCGATCCTCGCGATCGTCATCTCGAAGGGGAGCCGCAGGATGAGCTCGAAGGCGCTCACCCGGTCGCCCGTCGCCGCCCGCGCCCGGGCGAGGAGCTCGACCGCGGCCGCCGAGTCGTCGATCGCCACCAGCGCGGTCTCCACCGCGTGCGGGCGGGGAAACAGCTTCAGCACCGCCGCGGTGATGATGCCGAGCGTCCCCTCCGCGCCGATGAACAGATGCTTGAGGTCGTAGCCGGTATTGTCCTTCCTGAGCGCCGACAGCCCGTCCCAGACGCGCCCGTCGGGCAGCACCACCTCGAGCCCGAGGGCGAGGTCGCGCGCGTTGCCGTAGCGCAGCACCCCGGTGCCGCCGGCGTTGGTCGACAGATTGCCGCCGATCCGCGCCGTCCCCTCGCCGCCGAGCGAGAGCGGGAACAGCCGGTCGACCTCGGCCGCGGCCTTCTGCACGTCGGCCAGGATGACGCCGGCCTCGACGGTGATGGTGTAGTTGAGCGGATCGACCTCGCGCACCCGGTTGAGCCGGGCCAGGCTGAGGACCAGCGCCCTTCCGCTCGCATCCGGCGTCGCCGCGCCGCAGAGCCCGGTATTGCCGCCCTGCGGCACGATGGGGATCTTGCCGGCAGCGCACAGCGCCACCACCCGGGCGACCTCGTCGGTGGTCGACGGGCGGACCACCGCCGGCGCCGCCCCGCGATAGCGCTTGCGCTCGTCGACCAGGAACGGCGCCATGTCGGCGGGCTCGGTCAGCAGCCCGCCGGCGCCGACGATGTCGGTCAGGCGGTCGCGCAGCGCGGATTCGAGCGTGGCTTCCATGCGTGACCTTTTAGTTCCGCCCCGGCGGATCGACAAGCGGGCGCGGCGCGGCGGCGCGGCGCAGCCGGTCCATGATGGCGCGGCCGAGCCCGTCCTCCGGCACCGGCAGGGCGACGATCGCGGCGCACAGGCTGCGGTCGAGCTCGTGCAGCGCGGCGAACAGATTGGCCGCCGCCTCGACCGGGTCGCCCGCGGGGCTCAGATTGCGCTCGACCGCGGCGCCGGGCGGCGCGCCGGGTCCGAAGGAGAGCAGCGCCTCGCCGGGCCCGGCGCCGTTCGCGTCGATCCTGAGCGGGAGCGCGGGCGCGTAATGGCTCGCGAGCTGCCCCGGCGAGCGCGGGGCATCGCCGGGGCCGGGCTCGGCCAGCTTGCCGATCAGCGCCTCGATCGCCTCGGCCGGCGTGCCGCCGGGGCGGAGAAGCCGGGCGGTCCCGCCGCCGAGATCGACCACGGTCGACTCGATGCCGACCGCGCAGGGCCCGTCGTCGAGCACCAGATCGACCGCATCGCCGAGCCCGTCCAGCACATGCCGGGCGCGGGTCGGGCTGACGGCGCCGGCCGCATTCGCGCTCGGCGCGGCGACCGGACGCCCGGCCGCGGCGAGCAGCGCCTGCGCCGCCCGCCCGCGCGGCGCCCGGACCGCAAGCGTCGGCAGCCCGGACCCGGCCAGCATCGAGACCGGGCAGCCCGGGCGCCGCGGCAGCACCAGAGAGAGCGGACCCGGCCAGAACCGCCGGGCGAGGGTTTCCGCCCGCTCGGTCCATTCCACCAGCGAACGGGCCGCCTCGATCCCGGCGACGTGGACGATCAGCGGGTTGAATTCCGGGCGGCGCTTGGCCTCGAACAGGCGGGCGACGGCGCGGTCGTCGGTCGCATCGGCGCCGAGCCCGTAGACGGTCTCCGTCGGGAAGGCGACCAGGCCGCCCGCGCGCAGGATTCGGGCGGCCTCGGCGATCGCCGAGGGGTCGGGCTTAAGAGCGGTCGCGCCCACGGGCGATGAACTCCGGGTTGAGGAACCCCGGCTTGCCGTAGGCGAGCGGCGCGCCGCCGGTCGTTCGCACGCCGCCGCCGGCGGCCCGCAGGACGGCGTCGCCGGCGGCGGTGTCCCACTCGTTGGTCTCGCCGTAGCGCGGGTACAGGTCGCCCTCGCCGGCGGCGAGCAGGCAGAACTTGAGCGAGCTGCCGACGATGCGGTGTGCCGAGACGTTCATGCCGGCGAGCAGTTGGGCGAGCCTCGCGCGGTCGCCGTGCCTGCGGCTCGACAGCACCACCGGGCCCTCGGCGGGCACCGTCCGGGCCGAAATCGCCTCGCGCGCGCCGCCCCGCCGCGACCGCCACGCGGCGCCGGGCGCGAGCCCGCCATAGGTCTCGCCGAGCGCCGGCGCGTGCACCGCCCCCAGCACCGGAACCCCGTCCTCGATCAGGGCGATGTTGACGGTGAACTCGTCGGTCTCGCCGAGAAATTCGCGGGTCCCGTCCAGCGGATCGACCAGCCAGAACCGTTCGCCGCCCTCCGCCGGGGCGGCGCCGGCGGCGCTGGCCTCCTCGGCGATCGCCGGGACCGCGGGGTCGATCGCTTGCAGCGCGCGGAGGATCAGCGCCTCCGCCTCGCGGTCGGCGATCGTGACCGGCGAGGAATCGGCCTTGCGCTCGACGGCGACGCCTGAGCGGTAGTGGCGGAGGATCGCCCGCCCGGCGTCTTCCGCGATCGCGGCGATCCGGTCGAGCAGGGCGGGGCCGGCCCTCAACGCGCCCCGGGCCAGGCGGCGGCGGTCCCCGCGCCGGGCCAGGCGGCGGGCGCGCGGGCGGCCTCGGCGGCCTCGGCGGGCGGCAGCGCCGGATCCCAGTCATTGGCGACGAAGCGGCAATCGGTCACCCCGTCGGAGGCCTCGGAGGCGAGCCAGAGCAGCGGCGCCACCATCACGCCGGGCTGGACCAGGGCGTCGCGGTCGAACGGGGCGTTGGCGGGGATGAAGCCGGTATTGGTGGGCCCGCCCGGGACCAGCACGTTGGCGGTCACCCCGGTGCCCTCCAGATCCTTGGCCCAGGTCGCGGTCGCCGCTTCCAGCGCCGCCTTGGACTGGCCGTAGGGGGTGTAGGCCCTGCGGTGCATGGTATCCAGGCTGGTGGTGACGTTGACGATGCGCCCCCAGCCCTGGTCCACGAGATGCGGCGCGGCGAACTTGGCGATCATGAAGGGCGCCTTGAAATTGACGTCCATCATGCGCTGCCAGCGCTCGATATCGGCCTCCCAGAACGACACCGGGTCGTTCATGTAGGTCTCGCGGATGGTCTGCATGCCAACGCCGGCGTTGTTGACCACGATGTGGAGCCCGCCGAGCGCTGACTTCGCGCGCTCGACCAGGGCGGCGCAGGCGTCGGGGTCGGCGATGTCGGCGGCCATGGTGTCGAGACGGCCCGGCCCGTTGCGCGCGCGCGCCGTCCCGGCCAGCGCCTCGAGCGGCCCGGCGCGCAGGTCGACGGCGAGCACGTCGGCGCCGTCGCCGACCAGGCCGAGCGACATCGCGCTCCCCATCCCGCCGGCGCCGCCGGTGACGATCGCGACCTTGCCGGCCAGGGGTTCCGCCACGAATACCTCCATGCGGTCGTTCGCAATGCGGGCGGAACTTACCCGCGGCCCTCCGCCCGGACAACCGGATGTCTGGACATCCGGCCGGGGGTTTCCGATCATGGCCGCCCGCCCGAGCGCCGGAGGCCGTCATGGCGAGCACGCTGCGCGACCGCTACGTCCCCAAATCCGTCAACCCGATGCGCCGCGACGCGCCGGGCGCGGTGCGGGCGATGCCCTCGCCCCACCGGCTGCACCATTTCCACATCTACTCGGACGAGAACTACGAGGCGATGATCGCCTTCTACACCCGCTTCTTCAACGGCGAGACCGTCGCCGTCCAGGGCGGCGACGGCCCTCCGATGACCTTCCTCACCTTCGACGACCACGACCACCGGGTGGCGATCGTCAAGCGGCCGGGCTGGGGCGCCAAGCCGGAACGGGCGGTCGGCGTCTCCCACCTCGCGTTCTGCTACCGCAGCCTGGGCGAGCTGATCTACGTCTACAGGAAGATGAAGGAATGGGGGTACCCGCCCTACCGGACGGTCAGCCACGGCAACTCGACCTCGTTCTACTACCGGGACCCGGACGGCAACGAGATCGAGACCATGATCGACAATTTCTCCACCCTGGACAGCCAGACCTACAAGCGCCACTACCAGTTCAGCGACGAGTTCGGGGCGACGTCGGAAGGCAATTTCGACCCCGACAAGCTGGCCGGGCTCTACGAGGCCGGGGTCCCGGATTCGGTGCTGCTCGACCGCGAGGAGGTGCGGCGCCTGGTCCGCGAGGGCGCGCTCTAGCCCGGCCGTTCTCACAAGCCGTCATGCCCGGAGCTGTTCCATTGCTGTCCGGTTTAGATGGCTGGTTCGGGTGCAAGGCGTTGGTGCAGAAGGGTTACCGGCCCATCCGCGGATCGGAACACGGATTGCGGTGGGTCCGCGCCCGCCATCCCTGTCCCCCCTTTGTCA
>Ga0209020_1001280_pt1 | contig 26298 bp, 22 predicted proteins | sample PinacodermBB_FD_187298 | JGI IMG/M metagenome (GOLD analysis project Ga0209020, IMG submission 187298) | Host-associated microbial community of the marine sponge Aplysina aerophoba from Gulf of Piran - sponge pinacoderm, lysed by bead... | ecosystem: Host-associated > Porifera > Sponge >... | reverse complement strand
GCCGGGCGAGTCCGCGTCGCCCAGCCGCTCGACCACCCTCGCGTCGGCCGGGCCGAGGCGGCTGCCGGGCTCGATCTCGCCGACCACCAGCTCGCCCGTGCGGGCGCCGGCGGTCTCGCCAGCCGGTACAGCGATGTCGCGGCGGGAGCGGCGCTCCGCCGGCTCGATCACGCCCCCGCCGTCGCCCTTGGCGCGGAAGACCCCGACCACCCGGCGGGGGCCGGCATCGAGCACGCGCATGGGCCGCGCCAGGTAGCCGCCTTCGGGTGCGGGCCTGAGCCGCGCGAGCACGCGGTCGCCCTCACCCGGTTCGGGAACGCCGCGGGGTGCCGGGTCGAGGGTGATCGGCGGCGGCGGGTCGGGCTCCTCCCAACGCGCCGGCCGCGCGCTGAGCGCGCCGTCCGCATCGAGGCCGTCGACCTCCAGCACGGTGACCGAGGGCAGCGTGCCAGCGGGACGGCGCCGCGTGCGACGGGCGTCGATCGCGCCTTCCTCCTCCAGCGAGCGCAGGAGCTCGGTCAGCGCCGCGCGGTCGTTGCCGCGAATGTTGAAGGCGCGCGCGATCTCGCGCCGGCTGACCTTGCCCGGGCTCTCCCGGACAAAGCGCAGAACCTCATCCCTGCTCGGAAATGGAGGCGGCTTGCCCGCCAAGAGCGTCGCGCGCCGCTAGGGCGCGCCGTCGGCGGGCGCGCCCGCTTGCCGGCGCGCCGCGCGCTTCGCCTTGGGCCGCCCTCGCCCGGCTGTCTTCTTCTTGGTGCCGCCCTTGGCCGCCTTGGCGGCGAGCAGCTTGACGGCGTCATCCAGGGTGAGCTCGTCGGCGGACGCGTCCTTGGGCAGCGACGCACGCACGCGGCGATGCTGGACATAGGGCCCGTAGCGGCCGCTGCGAAGACTCACCGGCTCGCCGCCATCCGGGTGGGCGCCGAGCTCCCGCAGCACCTGGGCGCCGCCCTTCTTCTCGGCGATCAGCACCACCGCCCGGTTCAGGCCCACCTCCAGCACGCTCTCGCCGCGTGGCAGCGAGCGATAGGTGCCGTCATGCTTCACGTAAGCGCCGAAGCGGCCGATGCCGGCGGTGACGGGCTTGCCGGACTCGGGGTGAATGCCGATCTCGCGCGGGAGCGAGAGCAGGCCGAGCGCCGTCTGGAGATCGACCAGGTCCGGCGCGAGGTCCTGGGGCAAGGAAACCCGCTTGGGCTTCTTCTTCGATGTCTCCTCGACAGCCTGCTCGATGTAGAGGCCGTAGGGACCGCGCTTGAGCACGATCGGCAGACCGGTCTCCGGGTCGTTGCCGAGCGTGCGCGGCTCCGACGCATCGCCCCCGTTCTCGGCGAGCGGGCGCGTGTACTTGCAGTCGGGATAGTTGGCGCAGCCCACGAAGGGGCCGTAGCGCCCGAGCTTGAGCCCGAGCCGCCCGTCCTCGCAGGAGGGACAGCGGCGATCCTCACTGCCGTCCTCGGCCGGGAAGAGGTGCTGGCCGAGGGTCGCATCGAGGGCATCGAGCACATGCTTGACCCGGAGCCCCTTGGTCTCCTCCACCGCGCCGGCGAAGTCGCGCCAGAAGTCGCTGAGCACCTGGCGCCAGTCGATCTCGCCGGCGGAGATGGTATCGAGCTGGCCTTCGAGCGAGGCCGTGAAGTCGTACTCGACGTAGCGGCTGAAGAAGCTCTCGAGGAACACCGTGACGATGCGCCCGCGGTCCTCCGGTACGAAGCGACGCTTCTCCAGGCGCACGTAGTTGCGGTCCTGCAGTACCGAGATGATCGACGCGTAGGTGGAGGGGCGGCCGATGCCGAGCTCCTCCAGCCGCCGGACCAGGCTCGCCTCGGAGAAGCGCGGCGGCGGTTCGGTGACGTGCTTGTTCGGGGTGACGCCGGCGACCGTCATCGCCTCGCCCACGGTGACCGCCGGCAGCCGGCGCTCGTCGTCCGCATCGTCGCCGTTGTCGCGCCGGGCGTCGTCCCGGCCCTCCTGATAGACGCGGAGGAAGCCGTCGAAGGCGACGGTCGACCCGGTGGCGCGAAGCCCGGTGCGACCGTCGTCGGAGGCGATGTCCACGCTCACCCGGTCGATCTCGGCGCTTGCCATCTGGCTCGCGAGCGCGCGCTTCCAGATCAGCTCATAGAGCCGCGCCTGATCCTTCTTGAGCACGGACGAGAGCGACTGAGGCGTGCGGGAGAGATCGGTGGGGCGGATCGCCTCGTGGGCTTCCTGTGCGTTCTTCGCCTTGGTTCGGTAGCGCCGGGGCTTCTCCGGCACGTAGGCCTTGCCGTAGCGCTTGCCGATCACGTCCCGCGCCTGGCGCAGCGCCTGCTCCGCGATCTGCACGCCGTCGGTCCGCATGTAGGTGATGAGGCCCACCTGCTCGCCGCCTACCGCGATGCCTTCATAGAGCTGCTGGGCCACCTGCATGGTGCGCCGCGCGGCGAAGCCCAGCTTGCGCGAGGCTTCCTGCTGCAGGGTCGACGTGGTGAAGGGCGGCGCCGGATTGCGCTTGACCCGCTTGGGCTCGACGGCGGCGATGCTGTAGCGGCCGGAGCGGACGAGTTCGGCGGCCCGCTCGGCCGCTTCCTGGTCGCCGAGCGCGTACTTGCCGAGCTTCTCGCCATCGAGGGCGGCGAGGCGGGCGACGATGCGCTCGCCCCGGGGCGTGTCCAGGTCGACCTCGATCGACCAGTACTCGCGCGGCTTGAAGGCCTCGATCTCGAGCTCGCGCGCGCAGATCAGCCTGAGCGCGACCGATTGCACGCGGCCCGCCGAGCGCGAGCCCGGGAGCTTGCGCCAGAGCACCGGCGAGAGCGTGAAGCCCACCAGATAGTCGAGCGCGCGGCGCGCCTTGTAGGCGTCGATCAGGTCGTCGTCGAGGTCGCGCGGGGCGGCCATGGCGTCCAGCACGGCGGACTTGGTGACCTCGGTAAAGACCACGCGCTTGACCGCCACGCCGTCCAGGAGCCCGCGCCGGCCGAGTTCGTCCTGCACATGCCAGGAGATCGCCTCGCCCTCGCGGTCGGGGTCGGTGGCGAGATAGAGATGGTCAGCGCCCTTGAGCGCCTTGCGGATGGTGCCGATGTGCTTCTCGGCACCGTCGGCGACGGTCCAGTCCATGGCGAAGGCATCGTCCGGCCGCACCGAGCCGTCCTTGGGCAGGAGGTCGCGCACGTGGCCGTAGGAGGCCACGACCGTGTAGTCGGGCCCCAGGTACTTGCCGATGGTGGACGCCTTGGTGGGCGATTCGACGACGACGACGTTCATCCTGAAACGTTTTCTGATAGCGCCGATGGGCGGCGCTACGCCGCCGGCTGGGAGAGTGAAACGCGGTTGCCGGGCTGGCGCTCCAAGCGTCCCGCCAACTCAAGCTCGAGCAAAATGGTCGCCACCATCGCGGGAGTCAACCGGCTCTGCCGGACCAGCATGTCCGCCGGCACCGGGCTCGGGCCGAGCAAAGCGATGACGGACTCGCGTGCATCGGCGGGCGCGTCGTCGTCCTCGGACGTGCCGAGAGCGGCGTCGTCCGGCCAGTCTTGCCGGGGTTCGCTGAGCACCTGGCGGCCGCCTTCGGCCAGCGCTTCGAGCACCTGGTCGGCGTTCTCCACCAGCGTGGCACCCTGGCGAATCAGCCGGTTAGGGCCGCTGGCGCGCGGGTCGAGGGGCGAGCCGGGGACCGCCATCACCTCGCGGCCCTGCTCCAGCGCGAGCCGTGCCGTGATCAGGGAGCCCGAGCGCGCCGCGCCCTCCACGATCACGACGCCGCGGGAGAGCCCCGATATGATGCGATTGCGGCGCGGGAAGTGGCGCCCCATGGGTACCGTGCCGAGCGGAGCCTCCGCGGCGACCGTGCCCTCCTCCAGCAGACGCTCGAATAGCGACCTGTTCTCCTTGGGATAAAGGACGTCGATTCCGCCGCCCATGATCGCGACCGTGCCGGTGGTCAGCGCGCCGGCGTGGGCGCGGGCGTCGATGCCGCGGGCCATGCCGGAGACCACGGTGAGGCCTGCGGCGCCGAGCTCCGCCGCCAGCTGCTCGGCGAAGTGAAGCCCGTTCGCTGACGCGTTCCGCGCACCCACCACGGCGATACAGTCGCCCGCGAGCAGATCCACGCGCCCGCGCAGGGCGATCACCGGCGGCGGGTCGTCGATGGCGGCGAGCGCCTGCGGATAGACAGGCTCGCCCAGTGCGATCAGGCGCCCGCCAAGCGCGGTGAGGTCCTCGAGCTCGCGCTCAGCGATTGCGCGCGAGCAGACCTTGATGGGGCGCCGCCTGCCGCCGCGGCGGGCGAGCGCAGGCAGCGCATCGAGCACGGCGGTGGGCGTGCCGAAGCGGGCCAGCAGCGCGAAGAAGGTGATCGGCCCGACGTTCTCGCTGCGGGCGAGGCGCAGCCAGTCGAGCCGTTCGGCCTCGGTGAGCGTGCGCGGCTCGCTGGAGAGGGAAACGTTCATTGGTCCACCGGAGGGTCGGTCTCGGGCGCGGCCGGGGCGCTCCGGCCGATGCGGGGCTCGCGGCCGCGCGCGAGGCGCACGATGTTCGCCCCGTGGCGGAGCGTCACGATGACCGCGAGGAAGCCCGTGAGCCACGCGATCTGCGGCATATCGAAGAGGAGCGCGAACCCTGGCGCGGCGCAGATCGCGATCAGGGCGGCGAGGGAGGAATAGCGGAAGAGCCCGGCGACGGCGAGCCAGAGAGCGCAGGCGACGAGCCCGACAGGCCACGCGATCGCGAGCAGGACGCCCAGGGTCGTGGCCACGCCCTTGCCGCCCTTGAAGAGCAGCCAGACCGGCGCGATGTGACCCACGACCACGCAGCCGGCGGCGATCACCGCCATGTCGGGACCGAAGCGCTGGGCGATGACCACGGCCACGGCGCCCTTGCCGCCGTCGAGCAGCAGGGTGAGCGCGGCGGCCGCCTTGTTGCCGGTGCGCAGCACGTTGGTGGCGCCGATGTTGCCGGAGCCGACGCGCCGCAGGTCGCCGAGCTTGAAGAGGCGCGCCACGATCAGCCCCATGGGCAACGCGCCGATCAGATAGGCGATGACCCCGCCGAGATAGAAGGGCCAGGTAAAGGCGAAGTTGCCGAGCGGATCGGGCACCGCGACCGGCCCTGCTCAAGGCCGCATGATCATGCGGCCGAAGAAGTTGCGGCTCTCCATCAGCGCGTGGGCCGCCGGCGCCTCGCTCAGGGAGAAGACCTGGTGGATCACCGGCGCGAGATGGCCCTCCGCCATCAACCCCAGCACTTGCTCGACATGGGTTTTGGTCGAACGCCCGCAGCCATGCACCGCGATGTGCTTGCGGAAGAACTCGATGAAGTCGATCTCCACCTGCTCGCCGCCGTGGGCGCCGATGGTGGCGAGCCGGGCACCGGGCGCGAGCGCGTCGATGGCGCCCACCAGGATCGCGCCGCCGGTCATCTCCAGCGCCGCATCGACGCCCCGGCCGTCGGTGAGCCGCCGCGACGCGTTGCCGATGTCCTCGTGCGTGTAGTCGATGGCTGCGTCGGCGCCGAGGGCGCGGGCCTTCTCCAGCTTCTCCTCGGAACCCGCGGCGGCGACTACCCGCGCGCCGGCGAGCTTGGCAATCTGAACTGCAGCGGAGCCCACGCCGCCGCCAGCGGCGGTGATCAGCACGGTCTCGCCGGCGCGGAGGCCGATCTCCTCGATCAGCGCCTCCCAGGCGGTGGCGAAGGGAATCTGGCCAGCCACCGCGTCCTCGTAGGAGAGCGAGTCGGGCAGGCGCACGACGTGGTCGTGGCGCACCCGCACGTACTCCGCGTAGCCGCCCCAATGGGTGACTCCGAGGACGCCCGCGTTCATGCAGAGGTTCTCGCGCCCGTCGCGGCAGTCGCCGCAGGCGCCGCAGCTCAGCATGAAGTGGGGCGCGACCCGGTCGCCTTCGCTGAACCCCGTGACCCCAGCGCCGACATCGGCGACCGCGCCTGCCGCGTCGACCCCCATGACGTGGGGCATGGGGCTTTCGACGCCGAAGAGCCCCTTGCGCAGGTCGGTGTCGCAATGGTTCACGCCCGAGGCATGGACCTTGATCAGGAGCTCGCCGGGGCCCGCCGCCGGGGTCTGAACATCCTCGTAGACGATCGTGTCGAAGGCCTCGCCGTAGCCGTGGATCACCGCCGCTTTCATGCTCTCCCTCCCGCAACCCGTACCCGTGCCCGCCCGTCCGCTGACGCCGCCACCAGGGCCGCGGCCCGATGGACGCTCGTGTGCCGGCGCGCGAGGCGGTCGAGATCGTCGGCGTAGCCGCCGCCCACCACGCAGGCGCATGCCACGCCGGCCTCGCGGCAGGTCTCGATCACGAAGCGATCGCGCCTCGCAAGGCCGCCGTCGCTGAGGGCGAGCCGGCCGAGCTTGTCGTCGGCATGGGGATCGACGCCGGCATTGTAGAACACGATATCCGGCCGATGGTCCGCAAGCAGCGCCGGCAGGTGGGTCGCCAGCACGGAGTGATAGACGTCATCGCCGGTGCCGGGCGGGACGCCGATGTCGAGATCGCTGGTTTCCTTGGCCGGCGGATAGTTGGCCTCGCAATGGAGCGAGAAGGTGAAGACCTCCGGTTCATCGCGAAAGATCGCCGCCGTGCCGTCGCCCTGATGGACGTCGAGATCGACCACCAGAGCCCGCTCGATCAGCCCCTCGCTGCGCAGCACGCGGATGGCGACGGCGACATCGTTGAAGAGGCAGAAGCCGGCGCCGTGGTCGGCGAAGGCATGGTGGCTGCCCCCCGCCGTGTTGCAGGCGAGCCCGTGCTCCAGCGCGAGACGGCCGGTGAGCACGGTCCCGCCCACGGCGGCGCGGCCGCGGCGCACCAGGGCCTCGGACAAGGGCAGCCCGAGCCGGCGGATGGCGCGGCGGTCGAGCGCGAGGGTCAGCACCGCGTCGATGTAGGCCTCCAGATGGGCGAGCGTCAGCCACTCCCGCGGCGCGGGCGTGGGCCGGACGAGGCTCGCTGGCGGAATCACGCCGTCCTCCAGCAACAGGTCCTTGATCCGGCCGAACTTCCCGATGGGGAAGCGATGGCCGGGCGGCAGCGGGACCGTGTAATCCGGGTGAAAGACGACCGGGAGGGTCACTGGCGCAGGACGCGCGACTAGAGGATCGACAGCACGCTCTCGGGCGGCCGGCCGAGAGCCGCGCGGGCGCCGTTCACGACGATGGGCCGCTCGATGACGATGGGATTGGCCACCAAGAGCTCGATAAGCTGGCGGCGGGAGAGTTTTTCGTCGGCCATGCCGGCTTCGCGCCAGGCGGCCTCCTTCGTGCGCATCAGCGCGCGGGGCTCGATCCCGAGCTTGGCGAGCACGGCGTCCATCTCGTCGGCCGAGGGCGGTGCCTTCAGATACTCCACGATCTCCGGCTCGATGCCCCGGTCCTGCAACAACTGCAATGTTTGACGGGACTTGGAGCAGCGCGGGTTGTGGTAAATAGTCACCGCCATGTCGTCCCTCCCGGTGCATCGCACGGCGGCGGCACTCTGGCACGCGCTTACGCGGAGTGTCCAGCGGCCGGCAATTCGTGCCCCGCATGCGTGCCTTGCGGGCGCTGCGGCGCTGCTGCTGGCGACCCTGTGGCTTGCCGCGAGCGCGCCTGTGCTCGCCCAGGAAGGCGCGGCCGCAGCCGACGGGGCCGACGCTCAGGCCCTCGAAGGCCTGGTCGAGACCCTCGAATCGCCGGAGCAGCGCGAGCGCTTCATCGCCGACCTCAAGGCCGCGCTCGAGGCCCAACAGGCGGCGGAGGCGAGCGAGGATGCGGAGAGCGCGTCCGCCATGCGCGCGTTCTCCGACGGGATCGCTACCCTCGGCCGGCATATCGTCGATCTCGCGGGCGCGATCGCCGACATCCCGGAGGCCATCGATTGGTTGATCGAGCACTGGGGCGAGCGGGAGGAGCGCGACGCCTGGCTGATTTCCTTCGGCAAGCTGGTAGCGATCATCGTTGCCGGGCTCGTCATCGGCCTGATCGTTTTCCGGGCTCTGCGGCGACCGCGCCGCTGGGTCGAGGGGCTGGAGGAGCCATCCCCCTGGCTCCAGCCCGCGCTGCTGCTCTACAACGCGGTGCTCAGGGCCCTGCCCAATCTGGTCGCGGCCGGCGCGGGCTACGGCGTGCTCACCGTCATCGAACCGGCGGACGCGCTGCGCGTGGTCGCGCTCGCGATCATCAGCGCCCACCTGATTGCGAGCGTGGTCAAGGCCGCTGGGACCCTGGTGCTGGCGCCCTACGCGCCGCAGCTCAGGCTCGTGCCGATTACCGACGTGAACGCGGCCTATTGCTCGATCTGGTGGCGGCGGCTCGTGAACATCGGGGCTTACGGCTACGTCTTCTGCTACGCGGCCCTGCTGCTCGGCCTGCCCGAGAGCGGCCATGCGGCCCTGATCCGCCTGCTCGGCATCCTGCTGGTCGGGCTTCTCATCACCTTCATCCTGCAGAATCGCATATCGTTCGCGCGCTGGCTGCACGAGACCGGGCGGACCAGCGGCACGCGGGCGCACCTCCGGGTCTTTGCCTTCCTCGGCAAGCTCGCGGACTTCTGGCACATCCCGGCGATCCTCTACGTCATCGCCGGCGGGCTGCTGGCTGCGGCGGAGGGTCTGGAGGGCTTCCTCTTCCTGATCAAGGGGAGCGCGGCCACGGTCGTGATCGCCTGGGCCACGGGCTTCGGCTTTGCCGGGGTCCGGCGCGGCTTCGAGCGGGGCTTCCGCGTCCGTGCCGAGCTGCGCGAGCGCTACCCGGGGCTGCAGGTGCGGGTCAACCGCTACCTGCCGGTGGCGCGCCGGTCGGCGCAGACGGTGATCCTGCTGCTGGGGCTCTGCCTCGTCCTCGAAGCGTGGAGCGCCGATATCTTCACCTGGCTCGCGAGCGAGACGGGCACCGCCGTGATTGCCACGCTCGCCTCGATCGTCGCCATCGCCCTGATCGCGACGATCGTGCTCGAGGTGGCGACGACCCTCATCGACCGCTACCTCACGCAGGTCGACGAGACGGGCGAGCTGGTGGAGCGGAGCCAGCGCGCCCGCACCCTGCTGCCGCTCGCGCGCAACGCGCTCCGCGTGGTTGTCGGCGTCATCGCGATGCTGATGATCCTCTCGGAGATCGGCCTCGACATCGCGCCGGTGCTGGCGGGCGTCGGCGTCGCGGGCCTCGCCATCGGCTTCGGCGCGCAGACCCTGGTGAAGGACATCATCACCGGGCTCTTCATCCTGCTGGAGGACAGCGTCGCCGTGGGCGATGTCGTGACTGCCGGCGGCCACACCGGCACGGTGGAGGCGATGACGATCCGCACCATCCGCCTGCGCGACCTGCAGGGCCACGTGCATACCGTGCCCTTCAGCGGCGTCGACACGATCTCCAACATGACCAAGGAGTTCTCCTACTACCTGATCGACATGGGCGTGGCCTACCGCGAGGACTACGACGAGGTGGTCGACGTCATGCGCGAGGTCGGCGCTGCGCTGCAGCAGGACCCCGAGTTCGGCGCCAACATGCTGGAGCCGCTGGAGATCATGGGCCTCAACAGCTTCGGCGATTCAGCGGTCATCGTCCGCGCCCGGCTCAAGACCAAGCCGCTCACGCAATGGTCGACGGGGCGGGAGTACAACCGCAGGCTCAAGGCCGCCTTCGACGAACGCGGCATCGAGATTCCCTTCCCCCACACACAGATCTACTTCGGCGAGGACAAGCAAGGCCGCGCGCCCGCCGCCCGGGTGGTCATCGAGGACGCGCGGGGGGACGACGACGCTCCGGCGCTTTCCTCCGCTGACGATGAGGAAGAGCGGGATCGACGGGCGCGGCAGCGCGAGCGCCCGCCGCGCGAGCGGACCGGCGACGGGCCCGAAGACGCAGGCAGCGGTTCCGGCGACGACGCGCCGGGTTAGGAGTCCCTGCTTTCCCTCAGGTGCCGGGCGCTCGCTCCGTTCGGTTGGCTACGCGCCTTTGGCGCGGCGCGCGGTCGCGCGCTCCGGGCCTGCGGCCCGGTACCGCTAGCCCTTCACGTCGTGTCGGCCGCCGGGCGGGTGCGTTGACTTCGGTAGGCCATTGGCCTACCATCTGATATGGAATTCGAGTGGGACGGCGCCAACAGCGACGCGTGTCTCGCGCGACGCGGCTTCGATTTCGCCTACGTCATCCGCATCATTTCGGCGCGCAAGGCCAAGCGCAAGGAGGTTCGGGACTATGAGCAGAACACGCGTCAGGATTGACCCGGACGAGCCGCGCAGCCTTCCTCGGGGACGGGTCGATCATGCGGTGCTGGATGCGACGAGCGAGGAAGATATTGCGCGGCAGGCGCGCGATGACGATGCCGAGGCGATGCAGGATATGGCGCGCTTTGCCCGACGGGTGCGCAGGCGGGTGGGGCTGACGCAGGTAGAGTTCGCGCGCCGCATCGGCGTGCCGCACGAGACGATCCGCAACTGGGAGCAAGGCAAACGCGGGCCCACGGGCGCCGCCAGGGCCCTGCTCAGGATTCTCGACAAGGCGCCCGAGACGGCCCTGCGCGTGCTCGACTGACAATCTGACCACCATCCCGGCACGACCATTCAACATTTCAAACAGGGGCGTGATCTGCGCCGCGGACGCGTTGACTCGGCCGCGGCCGGGCCGCATCGTGCGCCGCGCACTCAGACGGGCGCGGCGGCAGGGATCGCGCCCTGGAAAGGGACTCCATGAAAGCGTCCGATCTTCTGGTCAAATGCCTCGAAAGCGAGGGCGTGACCCACATCTTCGGCATTCCCGGCGAAGAGAACGCCGACGTGATGATGTCGCTGATGGACAGCGACATCGACTTCGTCCTCTGCCGGCACGAGCAGGCGGCGGCCTTCATGGCCGACGTCTATGGCCGGCTGACGGGGAAGGCGGGCGTCTGCCTCGGCACCCTCGGCCCCGGCGCCACCAATCTCGTGACCGGCGTCGCCGACGCCAACATGGACCGCGCGCCGCTGGTCTGCCTCATCGGCCAGGCCGGCACCCAGCGCCTCCACAAGGAGAGCCACCAGAACATGGACTCGGTCTCCATGTTCCGCCCCATCACCAAGTGGGCGCAGACGGTGCACCAGGCGGACAACATCCCCGAGATCGTGCGCAAGGCCTTCAAGGTCGCCGAGGCCGAGAAGCCGGGCGCCGTGCTGATCGAGCTGCCGGAGGACATCGCCGAGCACGAGGCGAGGGGCGCGCCGATCGCCCCGATCAAGACCCGGCGCCCCGGCGCCGACTACAAGGCGGTGGCGCGGTCGGTTGACGCGATCATGGGCGCGAAGAACCCGCTGATCCTCGCCGGCAACGGTGCCATCCGCAAGCGGGCGTCGACCCAGCTCCGGCGCCTCGCCGATCTTACCGGCATCGGCGTCGTCAACACCTTCATGGGCAAGGGGGCCGTGCCAAGGAGCGACGAGCACTGCCTCTTCACCGTGGGGCTCCAGGGCAAGGACCACATCATCGCGGCGCTGCGCGAGGCCGACGTGATCGTCTCCGTCGGCTACGATTTGGTGGAGTATTCGCCGGCCTTCTGGAACCGCGGCGCGGAGAAGACCATCGTCCATATCGACTTCTGGCCGGCGGAGGTGGACGGCGACTATCAGGTGGAGGTCGACGTTGCCGGCGACATCGCCGATGCGCTCTGGCAGATCAACGAGGAGATCGAGCGGCGCAGCGCGGACGGCGGCGCGAGCCTGCCGCTCTTCGATATTGGCGAGCGCCAGGCGCTGCGCCATACCATCCACGACGACCTCACCGCCGAGCGGGGCAGCAGCCACTTCCCAATGCGTCCGCAGAAGGTGCTCCACGACGTGCGCAACGTCATGGGGCCGGAGGACGTGCTGCTCTCGGACGTCGGCGCCCACAAGATGTGGATCGCCCGCTACTACCAGTGCGACGAGGCGAATACCTGCCTGATCTCCAACGGCTTCTGCACCATGGGCTTCGCCTTTCCCGGCTCCCTTGGGGCGAAGATCGCGATGCCGGAGCGCCGGATCCTCTCGATCAACGGCGATGCCGGGTTCTTCATGAACGCGCAGGACATGGAGACTGCGGTCAGGCGCAAGCTCAACGTTGTCGCCATGATCTGGATGGACGGCGCCTACGGGCTGATCGAGTGGAAGCAGCGCAACGCCTTCGACGGCCGGCACTTCGACCTCTCGTTCACCAACCCCGACCTCCAGCTCTGGGCCGAGTCCTACGGCGCCTGGGGGCGCACCATCGAGAAGGCCGAGGAGCTCGTGCCCGCGCTGGAGGAGGCCTTCCAGCAGCCGGGGCCGGCTGTGATCGGCGTGCCCATCGACTACGGCGAGAACATGAAGCTCTCCGCGCGCCTCGGGAAGATCGAATACACGATCTGATCCACCGAGGGTCTTGGCCCGAAACGCCCGGAAGCGCCCGCTCGCGTTGACTTAGAGGCGCCGTGAACGGATAGTGCGCGCTTTCAAAATCTCGGGAGGCGCTGCCGTGTCCACTTCAGTGATGGCCAACTATGGCCGCTTCGACCTCACCTTCGAGCGGGGCGAGGGGTCGTACCTCTACACGGCCGACGGCGCGCGCTACCTGGATTTCGGCTGCGGCATCGGCGTGACCAGCCTGGGCCATGCGCATCCGCACGTGGTTGCCGCGCTGGAGGCTCAGAGCAAGGAGCTCTGGCACGTCTCGAACCTCTACAATATTCCGCCGCAGGCGCGCCTCGCCGAGCGGCTCACCGCCGCGACCTTCGCCGACCGCGTGCTCTTCTGCAATTCCGGCGCGGAGGCGATGGAGTGCGCGATCAAGCTCGCGCGCATCTATCAGACCAGCCGCGGCGCGCCCGAGCGCTACCGCGTGGTCACCTTCCGCAACGCCTTCCACGGGCGGACGCTCGCGACCATCGCGGCGGGCGCTCAGGCCAAGCACCTCAAGGGATTCGAGCCGGCCGTCGATGCCTTCGACCAGGTCGACCTCAACGACCTGGATGCGACCCGTGCGGCCATCGGCGACGAGACCGCGGCGCTGCTGGTCGAGCCGATCCAGGGCGAGGGCGGCATCCATCCGGCGACCGACGAATTCCTGCAGGGCTTGCGCGCCTTGGCGGACGAAGCAGGCCTGGTGCTCATCTTCGACGAGGTGCAATGCGGCGTGGGTCGCACCGGCCGGCTCTTCGCCCACGAGTGGGCGGGAGTCACGCCCGACATCATGGCTGTTGCCAAGGCGCTCGGAAACGGCTTCCCCATCGGCGCCTGCCTCGCACGGGAGGATGTGGCGGCGGCGATGGTTCCCGGCAGCCACGGCACCACCTTCGGCGGCAACCCGCTGGCGACCGCCGTGGCCAACGCCGTGCTCGACGTGGTGCTCGCCGACGGCTTCCTCGACACCGTGCAAAAGAACGCCGCGCTGCTGGCCGAGCGGCTGACCGCGCTCGCCGGCAACAAGAGCGTCTACACCGGCGTGCGCGGCCGGGGCATGATGCTGGGGCTGGAGTGCGTCGTGCCCAACATGGAGCTTCTCGGCGCGCTGCGCGAGAACAAGGTGCTGGCGCTGCCTGCCGACAGCAACGTGCTGCGCATGCTGCCCCCGCTCAACATCGGAGAGGCCGAGATCGACGAGGCCTGCGATGCGCTGGAGCGGGCCCTGGCCCAGGTAGGGTCGTGACACCGCCCCGCCACTTCCTCGATTTCGACGGGATCGACGCCGCCACGCTGCGCGCCACCATCGACCAGGCGCGGACGCTCAAGGGGCGGAACGGCGCAGCCCCGCTTGTCGGCAAGACCCTGGCCGCGATCTTCGAGAGCCCGTCGACGCGGACGCGGGTCTCGTTCGAGGTCGCCATGGACGAGCTCGGCGGCAAGACCATCACCATGACGGCGGCCGACATGCAGCTCGGGCGCGGCGAGACCATCGAGGACACCGCGCGGGTGCTCTCGCGCTATGTCGACGCGATCGCGCTGCGCACCCGCTCCCACGAGACGCTGCTGGCGCTCGCGGAGGGCGCGAGCGTACCTGTGATCAACGCGCTCTCCGACCGCAGCCACCCCTGCCAGCTGGTGGCCGACGTGATGACTTACGAGGAGCACCGGGGACCCATCGCAGGCCGCACGGTCGCCTGGCTCGGCGACGGCAACAACATGGCCGCGACCTGGGTGCAGACCGCCGCGCACTGCGGCTTCAGCCTGCGCCTCGCCTGCCCGGCCGCGTACCCGCCGCCGGCCGAGATCGTCGCCTGGGCAAAGGCGCGGGGTGCGGACATTGAGGTGGGTACCGATGTGGCCGGCGCGGTGACCGGCGCCCACTGCGTGGTAACCGACACCTGGGTGTCGCTGCACGACGACCCTGCGCGGAAGGGGAACGTGTCGTTCGAGCCTTACCGTGTCGATGAGGCGGTGATGGCGATGGCGGCGCCCGACGCGATCTTCATGCACTGCCTGCCGGCGAAGCGGGGCTGCGAGGTGACCGACGCGGTGCTCGACGGCCCGCAGTCCGTTGTGTTCGACGAGGCGGCCAACCGCGTGCCCGCGCAGAAGGCGATTCTGCTCTGGTGCCTTGAGGGCGGCTGAGCCCTTCTCGTCCCGCTGCCTCTGCCCTTCATCTACCGGAGCGTGCCGATTGTTTCCGAATAATGTCATTGACACTATAGCCTGTTTGTCACATTGTTGCGATTGAATTAGATTACATCGTCGCGTTCGGGGGATGGTGCCGTGCCGACAATCCGCATTTCTGACGAATCGATGCAGCGACTGAAGGCGTGGGCGGAGCCGCTCGTGGACTCGGCGGACTCGGCCCTTGCGAAGGCGCTGGACGCCGCCGAACGCTATCGTGAGACAAATGCCCCAACGGCAATGGGGCCCGTCCCACGGAGCGGCGATCATGCTCCGGGGCTGCCGGAGGAGACGGTTAGAGAGCCACTCATGGATGTCATCTATGAGCGAGGTGGCCGCGCGAGCGGACGCGATCTTTATCCGGCTCTGAGAGAGCGCATGAAACACTACATGACGCCCGGCGATTTCGACCGAATCAGCTCGGGCGACGACAGATGGAGAAGTACCGTGAAGTCGGCACGCGAAGACCTGGTTCAAGAGGGATATCTCCGCGACGATTCGCCACGCGGGGTCTGGGCGCTGTCCGACGCGGGCGTCGCGCTGGTCGAGAGCCGTCGCGTGTTGTCCTCGGGGAGCTTCGTCGACCACCTCCTCGCCTTTCCGGACGTGGGCGAAGATTCCGACTTCGATCAGCCGCGTTCGGGCCCGCGGCCGGTGGACCTGTGAGCTATCTCATCGACACCAATGTGGTGTCCGAACTGCGAAAACGGGAGCGCGCCAACCGGGGAGTCGTGACCTGGTTCCGGGCGCGCGAGCCGGAGGAGCTCTACCTCAGCGTGCTGGTGATCGGCGAGCTTCGGCGCGGCGCGGCGCGCGTCCGCCGCCGCGACCCGGCGTTCGGTGTCGTGCTCGATAGATGGGTGGCAGAAATCGGCGAGCGGTTCAGCGACCGTATACTCCCTGTCGATCACGCCATCGCCGAGCGCTGGGGGGAAGTCAGCGCGCATCCGACGTTGCCGGATGTGGACTCCCTCCTCGCCGCGACGGCGCTCGTCCACGACCTCACCGTCGTGACCGGCAACGTGCGGCATATCGCGCCCTCCGGCGCGCGCTGTTTCGATCCCTTCGGCTGAGGCGGCGGGATTTGCTAGTCTTGGGTGCGGGCCGGCGCATCGGGCGCGCGCGGTCCGGACCAGGGAGGCAGCGATGTCGCTGATGATCAGGGGTGGCACGGTGGTCACCGCCGACGAAACCAGGCGGGCGGACGTTTACTGTGAGGACGGCACGATCAAGGCCGTGGGCGAAGGGCTGGAGGCGCCGGCTGGCGCCGAGGTCGTCGACGCCGGCGGCGCGCTGGTGATGCCGGGCGGCATCGACCCGCATACCCACATGGAACTGCCCTTCATGGGCACCGTGACCACCGACGACTTCTTCACCGGCCCGGCGGCGGCGCTCGCCGGCGGCACCACGATGATCATCGACTTCGTGATTCCGGACCCCGAGGGGCGGCCCATGGAGGCCTGGCGCGACTGGACGCAGCGCGCCGCCAAGGCGCCGTCGGATTATTCGTTCCACGTCGCGATCACCAACTGGAACGAGAAGATCGAGGAGGACATGGGCGTGCTCGCGCGCGAGCACGGGGTCAACAGCTTCAAGCACTTCATGGCCTACAAGGGCGCGATCATGCTGGACGACGAGAAGCTGCTGGCGAGCTTCGCGCGCTGTCAGGAGCTGGGCGCACTCTGCACGGTCCACGCCGAGAACGGCGAGCTGGTCTGGCACCTGCAGCAGCAGTTGCTGGAGAAGGGCATCACCGGGCCCGAGGGGCATCCGCAGTCGCGCCCGCCCGAGGTGGAGGGCGAGGCGGCGAACCGCGCGATCCGCATCGCGCAAGTGCTGAACGCACCGATCTATGTCGTCCACGTCTCGTGCAAGGAGGCGCTGGAGGCCGTGACCCGGGCCCGGCTCGAGGGCCAGCGGGTCTTCGGCGAATGCCTGGTGCAGCACCTCGTGATCGACGAGTCGGTCTACTACCAGGCGGATGCGGAGGCGGCGCGGGGCTATGTGATGAGCCCGCCTTTCCGCCCCAAGCACCACCAGGAGGCGCTCTGGCGCGGGCTGCAATCGGGCAACCTGCAGACCACGGCGACCGACCACTGCGCCTTCTGCGCGCCGCAGAAGGCGGCGGGCAAGGACGACTTCACCAAGATCCCGAACGGCACCAGCGGCGTCGAGGACCGCATGTCGGTGCTCTGGCACCACGGCGTGGGCTCCGGCCGGCTCACCCCCAACGAGTTCGTGGCGCTGACCTCGACCAACGCCGCACGCATCTTCAACATTTACCCGCGCAAGGGCGCGCTGCAGCCGGGCGCCGACGCCGACATCGTGGTCTGGGACCCGTCGAAAACGCGGACGATCTCGGTCGAGACCCATCACCAGAACGTCGACTTCAACATCTTCGAGGGGATGGAGGTCTCGGGCGCGGCGGCGACCACCATCAGCCGCGGGCGCAAGCTGTGGGACGGCAGCACGCTCAATGTCGAGGAAGGCACGGGCAGCTACGTCGATCGCCCGACCTTCCCGCCCGTGTTCGACGCGGTGGCGCGGATGCAGGCGATCAAGACCGCGCGCCGGGTCGAGCGCGCCGACGCATGAGAGAGACGAGGGGAGGCAGAGCGATGAGCGACGACATCATCTCGGTGGAGGAGTTCGAGAAGACGCGGGTGGCGCGCTTCAACCAGCTCGAAGGCAGCACGCTGCCCATGCTGGACGCGGTGATTCCCGGCTGCGAGCGCGAGATCTACCAGATCATCGGCCGCGGTGTCGGCGAGGACGCGACCCAGAAGGCCGCGATCACCGACAATCGCGACTTCAATGTCGCCGTGGTGCGCTGCGAGCCCGGCAAGGGCACGCTGCACCACGACCACGAGACCAACGAGGTCTTCATGCCGCTCAAGGGCCGCTGGAAGATTTTTTGGGGCGATGACGAGGACACCCGCTGCGTCCTCCTCGACCCCTGGGACGTGGCCTCCTGTCCGCCCCACGTGATGCGGGGCTTCCGCAACGTGGGTGACGAGGAAGGTCTGCTCTTCGTCATCGTGGGCGCGACCGACCCCGGCCGGGTGCAATGGCGCGGCGACGTGCTGGAAGAGGCCGAGCGCCGCGGCCACAAGCTGACCGAGCACGGCATCGAGCAGGTGCCGGCGGCGGCCGAGTAGCTGCGCCCAGTTATTGTCGCTCACGGCATCCGGCCTGCGGCCGGCGCCTGCGCGGGCGCGCCGCGGTCGCGGCCTGTCGCGTGTCCGTCGAAGGCGGACTCGCTCCCGATTACGACACGAGGGCCGGCCAGCGGTCGTGCCAGGGGCGCGCGGCCTCGAAGGCTGCCGCAGCCCGCAGCACCATCGCATCGTCCAGATGGCGGCCCACGATCTGCAGCCCGACGGGGAGCCCGGTCGCCGTCCAGCCGGCGGGAACGCTGGCGGCGGGCTGGCCGGTCATGTTGAGGGGGAAGGTGAAGGCGAGCCAGGCGAAGGGCGGCACCATGCGCCCCTCGATGATCTCCGGTCCCTGGACGTAGAGGCCGAAGGGCGGGCACGCGAGAGTCGGCGTCAGCAGAACGTCGTAGTTCCGCATGAAGCGCCACATCTTGTTGACCAGCGCCTTGCGTCCGATCACGGCGTTGGACAGATCCTCCGCGGTCCAGGGCCGGGTGATGAAATCCACCAGATGGGGCGTCATCTGCGCGCCGTGCTCCGCCACCAGCCGGCGCATTCCGGCGAGGTCGGTCTCGGCTGCCACCAGGCCCCAGAAGGCGAGGTAGGGGTCGTCCCAGCCGGGGTCGGCCTCCTCGACGGTGCAGCCCAGCTCGCTCTCGAACACGCGGGCGGCATCGCTCACGATCTGGCGCACCTCGGGATCGACGGCGGCGTAGCCCCAGTCCGCGCTGTAGGCGACGCGGCAGCCCTTGAGATCGGCGCCCACGTCGGTCCAGTCGAAGTCGGCGGCCGGGAGCGAGTGGCGGTCGCGGTCGTCGGGGCCAGCCATGACCGAGAGCATGAGTGCCGAATCGGCCACCGTCCGCGACAAGGGGCCGATATGCTCGATCCCCTCCCAGCTGGAGACACCGGGGTAGCGTTCGTCCCGGCAGCCGGGGTAGAGCGGCACCCGGCCCATCGACGCCTTGACCCCCACAAGCCCGCAGAAGGAGGCCGGAATGCGCACCGAGCCGCCGCCGTCGCTGCCGACCGCGAGCGGCCCCATGCCCGAGGCCACCGCCGCGCCGGAGCCCGCGCTGGAGCCGCCGGGCGAGCGCTCCAGGTTCCACGGGTTGCGCGTCGCCTCGAACACGGGGTTGTGGCTCGCGCCGCTGTAACCGAACTCCGGCACGTTGGTCTTGCCCAGGATCACCGCGCCGGCGTCCCGCAGGCGTTCAACCACCACGTCGTCCTCCTCGGCCACGAAATCCTTGTAGGCGATGGAGCCGGAGACCGTGCGCAGGTCCTTGGTGCAGACCAGGTCCTTGATCCCGACCGGCACGCCCGCGAGCGGGCCCGGGTCCTCGCCCGCCGCGATCCTGGCATCCACCTTGCGGGCGGCGGCGCGGGCGTAGTCGGGCGCCGGCGTGCAGAAGGCGTGCAGGTCGGGCTCCAGCTGCTCCATGTGAGCGATCACCGCGTCGGCGACCTCGATCGCCGAAAGCTCCCTGGCCCGCACCCGCGCCGCCAGGGTCACGGCGTCCATTCGGCAGATTTCGTTGGCCTGCGGCATGTGACTCTCTCCCCCCTCGGACCGAGCGCCCGCCCGGTGCCTCGCGTGCAATCGATCAATCAAGTGGCGCGGGCGCAAGGATTTGTGTGGCCCTTCGTGGCGTGGAACGCAACCCTGTGCCGGTCCGCGCAGCCCCCGCCGGGGCCGGGAGAGTGCGGCCTCCGGCCGGCTCCGAGCGGCGCCGGCACCCGCTCGTTCGGGGGGCAGCCTGTACTTTTGAGGACAGATGTGATACAAAAGCCATACAAACAAAAAGCAATGGCTATGGGGAGATATAACTGTGAGCGTTCATGCGATCCCGGGGGCGGCGGTCCTGCGAGAGTGGCCGAGCGCGAACCGCCCGCGTGATCTAAAGAGTTCCGCGCGACCGGTCGGCAAGTTCAAGGCGCTGACCAGGAGGAATCTCGAGTCGATTTCTCAGTACGGTAACGTCACCGATGACGACTTGTTCGCGATGAAAGTCGTCAGCGCCGTGCTGCCCTTCCGCACCAACCGCTACGTGATCGAGCACCTGATCGACTGGGACCGGATCCCGGACGATCCGGTCTACCGGCTGGTGTTTCCGCAGCGGGGAATGCTGGCGGACGGCGACTTTAGCCGGATCGCCGATCTCATGACCCGCGACGCCACGGCGCAGGAAGTCGAGAGCGCTGCTGCCGATATCCGCGCGCGCCTCAACCCGCATCCGGCCGGGCAGCGCGAGCTGAACATCCCTCAGGAAGAAGGCGAAACTTTAGAGGGGCTTCAGCACAAGTATCGGGAAACTATCCTGTTCTTCCCGAGCCAGGGTCAGACCTGCCACGCCTATTGCACGTTCTGTTTCCGCTGGGCGCAATTCGTGGGCGAGAAGGAGCTGAAGATCGCGTCAAAGGATGCGGTCAACCTGCACCGTTATCTCGCCGACCATTCCAACATCTCGGATGTTCTTTTTACCGGCGGCGACCCGATGATCATGAAGACCCGGGTGATGGAGGGCTATCTCAGGTCCTTCATCGACGACCCGGCGCTGGCCCATGTGCAGAACATTCGGATCGGCACCAAGGCGCTCACATTCTGGCCGCACCGCTTCGTCCACGACGAGGATGCGGACGATCTGCTGCGCCTCTTCGAGGACCTCGTCAACTCGGGCCGTCACATCGCGATCATGGCCCACTTCAACCACTGGCAGGAGCTCAGGACCGACGTGGTGCAGGAGGCGATCCGCCGCATCCGCGACACCGGTGCGGTGGTCCGCAGCCAGGCGCCGCTGCTGGCCAACATCAACAACGACCCCGACATCTGGGCGCGGATGTGGCGCGAGCAGGTCCGCCTCGGCGTCATCCCCTACTACATGTTCGTGGAGCGGGACACCGGTCCCCGGCACTACTTCGAGGTGCCGCTGGAGCGCTGCTGGGAGGTCTTCCGGGGCGCGATCCAGCAGGTCTCGGGCCTGGCGCGGACGGTGCGGGGGCCGAGCATGAGCGCGACTCCGGGCAAGGTCGAGGTGCTGGGCGTGCAGGAGGTCGCGGGCGAGAAGGTCTTCGTGCTGCGCTTCCTGCAAGGCCGCGATCCCGACTGGGTCGGGCGGCCCTTCTTCGCGCGCTTCGACCCGAAGGCGACCTGGCTCGACCAGCTCGAACCCGCCTTCGGCGAAGAGGAGTTCTTCTTCGAGGACGGCCTCCGGGCGCTGAGCGCTTAGCCCGCGCGCCGGGCGGCACCCCGGCGCATCCGAAACGCGTGCCACTGCCGCAGCGTTGCGCGAGGGCGGAGGCTGCGCCACCTTGCGCCTGTCATGGGTCAAGCCGGAGACAGCCGGGCGATGCTGCGCATCGTCCTCGCCGACAATCTGGAGGTGCTGCGGACGCTCGAAGCCGGCAGCATCGACCTGATCTATATCGACCCGCCCTTCAACACGGGGCGCACGCAGACGCGGGTTGCGCTCCGGACGGAGCGTGACGCCGCGGGCGACAGGACCGGCTTCCAGGGCCAGCGCTATCGCACGACCACGCTCGGCGCCACCGGCTACGCCGACAGCTTCGACGACTACCTGGCCTTCCTCGAGCCGCGCCTGGCGGAGGCCCACCGGGTGCTGGCCGCGAGCGGGTCGTTCTTCTTCCACAGCGATTGCCGCGAGGTGCACTACTGCAAGGTGCTGCTGGACGGTGTCTTCGGGCGCGAGAGCTTCATCAACGAGATCGTCTGGGCCTACGACTACGGCGGGCGGCCGAAGCGGCGCTGGCCGGCCAAGCACGACACCATCCTCTGGTACGCCAAGGACCCGGCCAACTACACCTTCCACCTGGACGCCGTGGACCGCATCCCCTACATGGCGCCGACGCTGGTGGGGGCCGAGAAGCGCGCCAGGGGCAAGACGCCGACGGATGTCTGGTGGCACACCATCGTGCCCACCAACTCGAAGGAGAAAACGGGTTACGCCACCCAGAAGCCGCTCGGGCTGCTGGAGCGCATCGTCAAGGTGCACTCATCGCCCGGCGACAGGCTGCTGGATTTTTTCGCAGGCTCCGGCACCTTCGGCGAAGCCGCCGCCAAACACGGCCGCCCGTGCCTCCTGGTCGACAACAACCCCGAGGCGGTTCGGATTATGGAGCACAGGCTGGCGCGCTTTGGGACTCACTTTCTCCGCAAGAAAGTCCCTATTTCCACGCCGCGTCTCTGGAACTAAGAGCCTCCAATTTGGTTTCATTCATTCCGCGTCGCGCCCAAATAAATCAGTTAACACGCCTCGCCGCCGAACGACGCGCCTTGATGGCCTCACTCGACAAATTATCTAGCCATTCTGGAGGCTGGCCAGCCCGGCTCCTGAAGCGAGATAGCTTGGACCAACCCGACGACTTTGCGGACCCCGTCCCATACACCATCATATATCGCCCGCTCGTAAACAGCTTCCAATTCTCGGCTTCCATTCCAATATTCAAGTGCGAATGCTTTCGCTTCACGTTGCGCTTAGTTACCACACTGGGTTCGAAGAGAAACAATCGAGTTCGTAGTTCACTGTTCCCCGGAGCTACGTCAACGATTTCCTCCACAAGTTTCGCAACTTCCTGCGAGATCTCTATCCTATAATCCTCACTTCGCACAGACAGACCAAGAATCTCCTCCCAAAGTTCCTGTGAGTATTCCATACTTGAAGAAATCCGCGCTGGCCGAGCTACCCTTCCGCCCACGAAAACCTCTTTTAGGGTGTGCGGTTTATGGCCACCACCGTGCCTGGTAACAGATGGAGAAGCCCCGAGCGTGCCACTCACTTTTCTCCCATCAAAGGGAACTAACAAATGACGCGCTAGGTGAAGGATCAATGCCGTTACTGCCGCTACTGCCGCCACTCCAACAGCAATCCACTTGTACTCGCCGCTCGGCTCGTAAGCCAGCGCTGAGCCTACTGCCACTACAAGGCAGGCTGTAACGATGCGGTTGTACCAAGACTGCTGCATAGTGCTACCCAACACACCTTTTCTCGACACACTTATCATCAGACCACTCTCACATCAACCGGACGACGGTTGGGCAAGCAATGCTGTCCAACCCAATCCAGCTGCAAGCGCCTGAGTTGCACTTGCTGGTTTGACAACTGCGTCTGCTACCACAACCCCAAGCGCCAAGAACACACAAAACTGGATGATCACGTTGGCTCTTTGAGGCAAGTTCAGTTGCTCTGTTAATCTGGAGAGCGCAAATACCCGCACCTTCTTGTAACCCATTCTCCCCCACAATACACTGACACCTACAGCAGTGTAAAATGTGGACCAAAATTCAAAGGTGGGTGCTTCGAACATAATTTCAACCACCTAGTTTAGGATTTAATGGACTTGTCTAACCACTCCTTGAGAGTTTCAATGTGGTCGAGTGTCGCGGTGAGCTTATCTCGGAGTTCTCGAGCTCTTTCTTCGTCCATCTGGAACCAAACAAGCTGGTCTTCCGCGTCAGTATCAACATAGGCTATCACGACTGGAACTGCGCGCATTACGGCCCCTTCAGAAACTTGCACTCGCGCATCTATAGTGAGGTCGAACTCCGTCAAGGTCGGCAGAACGGCGTTCTGCAATTGCACCAATTCACTTTCTTCATTCAGCTCATGGCGAACAGCTATTATGAGTTCTGCGAAATTTCCAATTTCAACGCTTTCTAGTTTGGTGAACGCCGAACTCTTAAGACCGGCATTGATGAATTCTTCCGCAGTAATCGATGATTCGCGAAGTGACCCAAGCATCATGGCAACCGCGAGGCGTGCTTGACGGGCACGTTCTTGCGATAAGCCGATCTCGGAAGCTAGGCTCTCGCTATCGCCAAACAGTCCGGCGGCTCGGGGAACGCGAGCCCATTTCAACAGTTTTTCTTGATCCCGTTTGCTGAGACTTGCAATTACAGAGAGTCCGTCATGCAACGTACTTCTAATATCTTCTGGAGCGTTAAAGGCAGACTTGATATCAGTCATTGTTTTAACATCCTCTAGCCATCTCTGGTGCGGTGCCGATGTTGTGCGAACACTTGCACTTAGCAGCTTGTGTGCTAGGAGGGTTTTTCAAAGAAGAACCTTGCATGTTACCGTTGTTAGATCGTGGCTGACCGGAGGTGTGCCTCCTAGGGGGCAACGAGAGTGGCATTTTCAGCGCGAATGACACTGGCGTCAAGGAAGGGCGAGAAAACGGCCTTGTTAGTATGCGTGAGCAGCGCATGTGTCCGGTCGGCATCCGGCGGATATGCATCAGTGTCGCGGGTGGTGGCTTCGCACAGAGTTGATAGCGAACTGCAGGACGTTGCCCAACACTCACCACCTCAGTTAAGCGCGTCCCAGACACATGGCGGAGCACCAACGATGAGATCTGGCGAGTCATCCGCGCCCCTTCGCTGTCCCGGCTGCGGAAGAGTATACCTTCCATAGCCGTGCACGCTAACTTGTTCTACGTATTGGATCCTGCGGGCCCGTGGGACCTCCCGACTCACCGGACCATGGTGCGGTGCACGGGGGCGGGCGCTTGCGTCATGATCGCGCCATGACGTGCGGGGGCGAACGGGCCGGGGCAGGTGGGGGCGCTCCTGCACTTGCGCCAGCAACCGGATATTGCCGCGCTCGCGGCCTTTCGGACGCGGGAGACCCGGACGAGCGTGACTCGGGCGCGGGCGACATGGTGCCCGCGCGACGCACCGCGAATGCGGGACTTCCCGCTTATCCCACTTATCCCATTTGTCCCACTTATCCCGCTTGTCCCACCTGAATCCCACTTAATCCCGGCGATTCCCGCATAAATTTTGTGCGTACCAGCCCACCTGCGCCGCTCCCGTGCCCGTCGGAGCGCGGGCGCGCGACGCGGGTCGTGACCCTGGTGAGGGGTGCGGGTTAGGCTGCGGCGCGCTTGGATCGATGGGCAGAGGACGGAGCGGGGGCGATGGAGAAGCTGCGGGTCGGAGTCATCGGGGTCGGCTGGTTCGGGACGGTGCATTGCCGGGTCATCGCCGGCCACCCGGAGCTTGAGCTCGCCGCCCTTTGCGACGCGTCGGAAGAACGCCTCGCGGAGATGGCGCGCGAGCACGGCGTCGCCCGCACCTGCACCGACTATCGGGAGCTCGCCGAAGACCCGGAGATCGACGCGCTCGCGGTCGTGACACCCTGGGAGCACCACGCAGCGCCGGCGCTCGCCGGGCTCGCGGCCGGCAAGCACGTCCTCGTCGAGAAACCGATGGCATCGACGCTGGAGGACTGCCGGCGTATGTGCGACGCCGCGCGCGAGGGCGGCCCCATCCTGATGGTGGGCCACGTCTGCCGCTTCAACCCGCGCTACGTCTCCGCCAAGCAGGAGATCGACGCAGGCCGGATCGGAAAGGTGGTCGCGATCAATGCCCGGCGCAACGTGCCCGCGCAGTGGGTCACCGGCCAGCTCCAGACCATCGGCCCGGTCCTGCACACATGCTCCCACGACACCGACATGATGCTCTGGCTGACCGGCTCCAAGGTCGTGCGCGTCTACGCGCAGACCGTCAACACGCTGGGCCTGCCGCACGACGACGTGGCGCAGGTGATGTACCGCTTCGAGAGCGGCGCGAGCGCGATCTACGAGGGCGCCTGGAACATGCCGGACAGGACGCCCTTCGACCTCGACGAGCGCATGTCGGTGATCGGCACCGAGGGCTTCATCCACATCCAGGACACCTTCCCCAGTATCGGTATCTGCACCAAGGACGGCTTCCACAGCCCGGACACGACCTACTGGCCGGAGCTGCACGGCGTCACGGGCGGCACGCTGCGCGACGAATGGTCCTACTTCGCGCAGTGCGTCCGCGAGGGCAGGCGGCCTTCGGTGATCAAGCCGGAGGACGGGATGGAGGCGGTGCGGACCGTGCTCGCCGCCTATGAATCGTCCACCAGCGGCGCGGTGGTAACGCTGGACTGACGCGCCGCGCGCCCTTCCGCCCGCGCGGCATCTGCGCCATGATCCGGCGCACACACGGCACGGCAGATGGGGAGAGGGTCATGGCCAGGATACTCGTAATCGTTCCCTTCGCTTTCGACGAGAAGGGGCTCGCAAACCGGCGCTCGCAGCTGGATTCGGTCTCGTTCGGCCCGGACATCGAATTCGATTTCCGGGGCGTCAAGGCGGGGCCGGCGCTGCTCGACTGCTACCACGACTACAGCATGGCCGACATCTCGCTCTTCGAAGCGGGCCTCTCGGCCCAGGACGACGGCTACGACGCCGTCTGCATCGACACCATGAGCGATTCGGGCATGAACGCCATGCGCTCGGTGCTCGACATCCCGGTGATCGGGCCGGGGCGGGCCTCCTTCATGATGGCGCTCATGTTCTGCAACCGCTTCTCGGTGGTGACGCAGTGGGACGGCTGGATTCCGCTCTACAAGAAGAGCAGCGTCGAATACGGCGTCGCCGACCGGCTCGCGTCCGTCCGCTCCATCAACGTGATGCCGGACGTCGAGAACCTGCTCGGTGGCAAGGAGGAGGTGGTCTTCCCCAAGCTGGTGGAGTGCGCCACGCGCTGCATCGAGGACGACGGCGCCGAGCTGATCCTGCTCGGCTCCACCACCATGCA
>Ga0209020_1001279_pt1 | contig 26321 bp, 23 predicted proteins | sample PinacodermBB_FD_187298 | JGI IMG/M metagenome (GOLD analysis project Ga0209020, IMG submission 187298) | Host-associated microbial community of the marine sponge Aplysina aerophoba from Gulf of Piran - sponge pinacoderm, lysed by bead... | ecosystem: Host-associated > Porifera > Sponge >... | reverse complement strand
CCCACCGAGAACACGCCCGCCAAACCGGCCAAGGCCAAACCGGCGAAAGCCAGCCCGGCGAAGACTCCATGGGCCCTGCAGGTGGCTGCTTCCCGAAGCCGCGCCACCGCGGACAACATGGTGGCGGAGCTCAAGAAGCGGGGCTACCCGGCCTACGTGACCTCCGGAAGACTCAACCAGAAGACGTTCTACAGGGTGCGAGTGGGAAAGTATGAGACCCGCCAGGGTGCCATGGCCGATCTTCAACGGCTCAAGTCCGCGAACTACAAGAACGCCATGATCACGAGGAACCCATGAACATCCAGCAAGCCATAGCCCAGCTGGTGGCCGGCACCAACCTCACGGAAGAGGACATGGTTGAGGTCATGAACCAGGTGATGACGGGTGAAGCCACTCCGATCCAGGTCGGCGCGTTCCTGACCGCGTTGCGAATCCAGGGCGAGTCCGTGGAGGAAGTGACCGGCGCGGCCCGGGTCATGAGGGAGAAGGCACTGCACGTCGACGCCGGCGAACAAGGCTGCGTGCTGGACACCTGCGGCACCGGAGGCGACGGCAAGAATACCTTCAACATTTCCACCACGGTGGCCTTCGTGGTGGCGGCCGCCGGCATCACCGTGGCCAAACACGGCAACCGGGCCGTTTCCAGCGGCTCGGGCAGCGCGGACGTCCTGGGCGCCCTCGGCGTGAAGATCGACGTGCCCAAGGAGATGGTGGAGCAGTGTCTCCGCGAGGTAGGGCTCGGCTTTCTGTTCGCGCCGGCGATGCACGGGGCCATGAAATACGCCGCGGCGCCGCGCCGAGAGGTGGGCATACGGACCATTTTCAATCTCTTGGGCCCGTTGACCAACCCGGCCCGGGCCACCCATCAACTCCTTGGCATCTACGACGGCGCGCTGATCGAAACCGTTGCGCAGGTGCTTGGCAACCTCGGAAGCGAGAGGGCCATGGTCGTCCACGGCGAGGAAGGCCTGGACGAAATCTCCCTGGGCGGGCCTACCGCCGTGGCCGAGTGGAAGGACGGGGCCGTCGACCGCTACACGCTCAACCCGGAGGAGTTCGGTTTCGAGAAGTGTCCCGCCGAACGGTTGACGGCGTCGGACCCGGGGGAATGCGCGGCCATGGTGACCGCTGTCCTCGGGGGAGAACCGGGCCCCGCCCGGGATGTGGTGCTGATCAACAGCGGCGCGGCGCTCTGCGTCAGCGAGCGGGTGCCGACCATGGCCGAGGGCATCAGCCTGGCCCGGGAACGAATCGACTCGGGGGCCGCGCTGGACAAGCTCCAACACCTCATCCGGCTCACCAATGAGGCATGACGCGGAGAGGAACGACTTTCTCGAACGGATCGTGGCGCACGTGCGCGCGCACACCGATTCTCGCCGGAAGCAGCACCCGGCGGAGCTGCTGAAGGACCGCCCGCTCTATCATCGGGAGCGCCGCGGTTTCCGGGAATTGCTGTCGCGGCCCGGGCGCCACGTCATCGCCGAGGTCAAGCGCGCATCGCCCTCCCAGGGGGTTATCCGCGAGGACTTCGATCCGGTCGGCATCGCGTCGCTTTACGAAGCCAACGGCGCCACTGCCCTTTCGGTGGTCACCGAGGAACGCTTTTTCAACGGTTCTCTCGACTATCTGACCGACATCTCGGCGGCGGTCTCGTTGCCGCTTCTCAGGAAGGACTTTATCCTGGCCCCCTACCAGTTGGTGGAGGCGCGCAGTTTCGGCGCCGACGCCGTGCTGTTGATCGTCGCGATGCTGGCTCGGGGCGAGTTGGAGATGCTTCACGCCGAGGCCCGCTCGCTTTCCCTGGACGTGCTGGTGGAAGTACACTCGGAAGACGAGTTGGAGACGGCCTTGGGCATCGGCGCGTCCATGATCGGCATCAACAATCGGAACCTGCATACCTTCCAGGTGGATCTCGGCGTGGCCGAAGCCCTTCTGCGGCGAATCCCGGCACAGGTGTTGGCGGTGTGCGAGAGCGGCATCAAGGACGTCGGGCACGTCGAGCGGCTCGAGGCCTCCGGGGGCAGGGTCTTTCTGGTCGGCGAGACCCTCATGCGTTCCGCCGACCCCGGTGCGAAGCTGGCCGAGCTGCTCCGGGTGGATGCCGCCGCCGAACGCGATGGTCAAGGTTAAGATATGCGGCGTCACCAGCGCCGAGGATGCGTTGAGGGCGGTGGAGTACGGCGCCGACGCCCTGGGGTTCAACTTCTATCCGCCCAGCCCGAGGTACATCCAGCCCGAGAAGGCGGCCGCGATACTCCGGGAGGTGCCTCCCGGAATCTGCACGGCGGGCCTGTTCGTCAACGAGTCGCGCCAGCACGTAGCGTCGGTGTTGCGGTCGTGCCGGTCGCCGGAAAGCTCCGGCCTCACCGCGCTCCAGTTCCACGGTGACGAAGACGCTCGTTTCTGTACCCACTGGCCGCTCAAGGTGATCAAGGCGTTCCGCGTCCGGGACCAGGAGACCATCGGCGAGATCGGGGAGTATCCGGTGGACTACTATCTCCTGGACTCCTGGAGCCGAGGGTTCGGCGGCTCGGGGTCTCCCTTCACCTGGACGTGGCTGCGGGCGCCGATGGCGCGCCCGGTGATCCTCGCCGGCGGCCTCGACGTCGAGAACGTCAGCGAGGCGGTGCGTGTAGTGAAGCCCTTCGGCGTGGACGTCTGCACCGGCGTCGAGGCGGAGCCGGGCCGCAAGGACCACCCGCGAATGAAGGACTTCATCGCCGCGGCCAAGGCGCAATGACGCAGGGCGGGTTCCAACCCGCCCCTGCCTCGGTCCTGTGACTTCCTATCAAAAGAGTCTCGACTTCATCTACAATCTTCGCGGCGCCGAGATCGACCTGCGGCTGGAGCGCGTGTCGCAGGCGTTGTCGTTGTTCGGTCATCCCCAGAACCGGTTCCGGGTCTGTCATGTCGCCGGAACCAACGGCAAGGGGTCCACCGCCGCCATGATTCAGGCGGTGCTGTCGGCGGGGCGCTACCGGGCCGGAATCTATACGTCGCCGCACCTCGCCGATTTCACCGAGAGAATCCGCGTCGGCAAACGGCGCATCGCGCGGGCCGTGGTCGTTGCCCTGGTTCGGGAGATTGCCGATCGGACGGCACAAGCGTCCTTGTGCCTGACGTTTTTCGAGTTCGCGACGGTCATGGCGTTTCTGCACTTCGCCCGGGAAGGGGTGGACGTTGCGGTGGTGGAGGTAGGGCTCGGAGGAAGGCTCGACGCCACTAACGTGGTCCACCCGGACGTTTGCGTGATTACCACCATCGCCCGGGACCACGAGCGTTTTCTCGGGAAACGGATCGGCTCCATCGCGCGGGAAAAGGGCGGCATCATCAAAACCGGGGTGCCCCTGGTTTGCGGTGCCCTGCCTGCCGCGGCCGGACGCGCGATACGGCAAATCGCACGCTCGCGGGGCGTTCCGGTCCGGCGCTGGGGCAAGGACTTCTCCGTCACGCCGCATGACGGCCGGCATTTCGACTACCACGGGCGGGAATGGGCGTTGGAACGCTTGAGCCTGAGCCTGCGCGGCGGGTATCAACGGCATAACGCGGCAGTCGCCCTGGCGGCCCTCGAGACCCTGCACAGCGTCCTGCCCGTCCGCGAGAACGCGATCCGCGCCGGCTTGCGGTCGGTGGCGTGGCCGGGGCGGTTGGAGGTCCTGCCGGGACGTCCCACCATCATACTGGACGGAGCCCACAACGCCGGCGCGGTGGCAGCCCTCGTCACCGAGCTTCCGGCGCTCCTCGGCGGCGGGAAGGTCCGTTTGTTGTTCGGCAGCATGCACGACAAGGACTGGCCGTCCATGCTCGCCGCCCTTTGCGGCGTGTCCGGGGAAGTGGTCCTGACCCGGACGCCGACGGAACGGGGCGCCGATCCGGGTTCGTTGTCGTCGGCGTTGCCTCCGGGGCTGCCGGCGACGGTGGTGGACGATCCAGTCGCGGCCCTCTCCGGCCTTGCGGCGGACCGGCGGCGAGACCATGAGCCGATCCTGGTGGCCGGTTCCCTCTACCTCGTGGGGGCGGTCCGGGCCAAGGCCCTGGAATTGTCGAAACAGTCCGGCGCCTGACCTCCGTAGACCTGCGGGCTACACCGGCCAATCGGAACGGCGTCCTTCGACTTCGTTCCCCGGTGTCTCCCCAAGGAGTCACCATGGAATGGCGACAGCATTGATCATGTTTCGCTGGCGTTCGCACATAACGGCGTGGTTCCTGGTATCCTGCTGCGGCCTGTTTTTCGCGGGTGTGGCCCTGTGCCAGTCCGCAGACGACATGGACCGGGTCGAGGTGTCGGCGGAGGACTCCATCGAAGTGCGGCGGAGGGGCGATGCCGTCGAGGCCAGGGGCAATGTGGAGGTCCGGCGGCGCGAGTCGGTCTTCGGGGCGGACGTGGTGGAGATCGACCGATCGGAACGGACGTTGCGCGCCCGGGGTTCGGTCTATCTCCGTGATCCGCGGTACCGGCTCCAGGCTTCCGGGCTCGAAATGGACCTGGCGGAGGAGACCGGCACGATCCTCGACGCCGAGGTATTCATCGAGGAAGGCCACGTCAGTCTGAGCGGCAGCCGGGTGGAGAAGTTCGCGGGGCAGACCTACAGGCTCGAAGACGGTCTGTTCACGACGTGTCTCTGCGAGGACGGAACGCCTCCCTGGCGCATCGGCGCCAGGGAGATCCGGTTGGGCGAGGACGGGAAGGCGGCGGTGGACGACGTCACCTTCTACGTGTACGACGTGCCGGTGCTGTATCTGCCCCGCGCTTCCTTCCCCTACGTGACCGACCGCGCGACCGGCCTGCTGGTGCCTTCGTTGGGCTGGTCCGACCAGGCCGGACTGCTCTACCGGCAGCCCTTCTTCTGGGCCATCGGCAAGAGCAATGACGTGACCCTCAACCTCGCCGTCGAGTCCAAGACCCGCGTCGGATTCACCGGACAATACCGCACCATCGTGAACGCGGCGTCGGACGGGCGGTTGGATGTCTCGTACTTCAACGAGCGGATGCGCGCGGTCCGGTCGGTGAAGGATACCGGGATTGCCGATGGTGAGATTCCCAAAGACCGCTGGAACGTCCTGCTGACGCACCGGCGCCGCGGACCGTCGGGCTGGGCGACCTTCAGCGACCTGGCGCTCTATAGCGACAGCCTGGTGCCCCGGGAGCTGATGGAATTTTCCGACTTGAACGATCCCGAAAGGGAGCTCATTCGCACAAGCCGATACAGCGCGTCGCGGCTCGGGTTTTACCGGCACGGGTCCGGGATGACCCTGGAAGGCGAAGTGGATTACCTCCAGGACCTGGTCCAGCCGCAGCGGCGGGCGCTCCATCGGCTCCCCCACGTTTCCTTCAGCGGCGCCCGCCGCCTCGGACGCCGCCTCGACCTGGGATGGGACGTGGCGGTGACCCGCTACGCGCGGGAGGAGTGGGCGGACGGCTTGAGGGTGGATATACGGCCCGAGTTCACCTGGCCGGTTACGGTCGGACGTTACTTCAGGCTCGCCACCAGCGTGGCGCTGCGCGAGACCCTGTATCGCCTGGATTCGGTCGACGGAAAGTTCAATGCCTCGCGCAACGACTTTTCCGGTACATTCGCGCGTAACCGTTCTCGGGAACTGGTGGAGTTTCGATCAACGCTGGCGACATCGTTGAGTCGTACGTACGACTGGAATCCCGGTGGGTGGAGCCGGATCCGGCACGTGGTGGAGCCCGCGGTCGAGTACCGGTTCATTCCCGCCACGGACCAACGTGACATACCGATCTGGGACGCCATCGACCGGATCAATCGCCGCAACCTGCTCACCCTGGCGCTCACCAACCGCTTCTGGCGAAGGTCCGCCGTCCACCGCAACGGTGGTGGTGGAGCCGGCGCGGCGGCGCGGTTCGCCCGCGCCCGAATCGCCGGGAGCTTCGACCTCGATCAGGAGCGTAAGGGAGGGGATGGCCTGTCCAACGTGGACATCGGCCTGGGGCTCAACCCGGCGGACAATCTTGACGTCGTCCTCGACCTGGGCATCGACCCCGGACCCTGGAATCTCCGCGAGGCCACCCTGGGATTCGCGTGGTTCGAGACCGAGCCGCCGGAGACGGCAGCTCCGGACCGGGACTTCCGCCGTCCCAACGGCTTTTCGCTACACTACCGCCATGTTCGAGCGAATCCGCTTTCGCCGCTGGCGGACCACGCCAATCTCCGATTCCTCCCGGACTGCCCCGGCGACCCGCGGTGTGTTCAAAAGGGACCGCTTGACGCCGTCCAGGCCAGCGGCCTCCTGCATATGACCGATCATCTGTTGTTGCTCTACGACGGCAGCTATGACGGCGCTTCAGGCCGCTTGACGCGCAACCAGGTCGGCGTCAAGTACCTCTCGCGGTGCCGTTGCTGGACCATCGCCGCATTCGTGGACATACAGACCAACCCCGACCGAACGCTTCTCTCGGTCAAATTCAATCTCCTGGGCCTGGGCCCCTAGGAGGACGAAAAATATTCGACAAACTCGGATTCAGGCCGGGTCTGTCGGCCCGGATTTTGCGTTGTAGTAGCGCCATGGTGGTCAGGTCACTGGGCGTTGTCGCATGGCTGGGGCTGGCAATTTGCCTGTACGGGGTTCCGGCGTGGGCTCAAGAAAAGGCGCCGCCCGGGGCCGCGCCCGCGGCGTCTTCGCCCGCACCCGCTGGGGACTCGGACAGCATCGACATGGTGACCGTGAACTTCGACGGTGTCGATCTGGTCGAGGTCATCCACGTATTGGCCCGGCACCTGCGGCTCAACTACACCGTCGATTCCGGGGTCCAGGGCGTGGTCAGCCTCTTCAGTGGCGAGCCCGTGAGGAGAGACGACCTCCTGCCGATACTCCACGGGATCCTTCGCATACATGACGCGGTGGCCGTCAAGCAGGGATCCTTCTACCGGATTACCCCTATCGCAAAGGGTCCGGGGCTGGTCCGTCCGGGCGGGGTGAAGGGAGCCGGCCCGGTCATGCACGTCCTGCCCGTGCGCTTCTTCCCGGCCGCCGCCATGAAACGTCTGCTGGCACCGTTCATGGCGGAGGGCGGGACGATGCTCGATCATGTGCGCGGCAACTATCTGGTTATCGTCGACTTACCGGCAAATATTCGACGTTTGTCGGAGATCAAGGCCCTGATCGACGTCAAGGCATTGGCCGGCGCCCGAATGGAGCTCTACAAGCCCAAGGCGGCCTCGGCCCATGCTCTCGCGCGGGAGATGTCGGCGGCGATGAATTTCTCCGCCGCGCCGGCGGCGCAAGGGGATGCCTTCGCCGCCCGTTTCCTTCCCCTGCCGCGGATCAACCGACTCCTCGTCATCGCGTACAGTGACGCCGCCTGGAACTACGTAGAGCGTTGGATCGAGCGGATCGACGTCGCGGACGAGACGGCGAGACGGAAGATCTTCATTCGGGCCGTTGAAAACCGCAAGGCGACCGATCTCGCGCGGGTCCTGAGTCAGGTCTATGGGTCCGGCAGGTCCTCGTCGGGCGGACCGGACTCGCGATCAAGCGGATTCGGAAGCCCTTTGGAACTCGGGGCCGGAGGAGACGCGGCCGGCCGCCGGCACGGTCTGTCTTCCGCCACGGGGAGGGGCCTCGCCGGAAGCGCGGGTCCGCGGCCGGCGTCCGGAGCATCGCCGCGCCCGAGGGCGGGCGCCGCAGGGGCGGTCGTGCCGCCGGCAGGGGAAGGTCCGCGCGTGGTGGCCGAGCCGGAGACGAACTCGCTGGTGATCCTGGCCACCCCGAGGGAATATGCCGATCTCGTGGAGGTCCTTGAAAGGCTGGATCTGGTTCCGCGCCAGGTGCTCATGGAAGTCCTGGTGGCCGAAGTGACGCTCACCGACGATTTCGAGTTCGGCGTGGAGTACGCCCTGTCCCAGGGTGGATTCGGTCCCCCGGCTGCCACGGGGGAGGTTCCGGACGACGTGAATACCGGCGGCGGTGTCCTGGCTCTGAATCCCGGCTTTGCCTCCATCATTGACGCCGGGCGCGATTTTCGTGTGTTCGTGAAGGCGCTGATGCGGGACGCTCGGGTCAAGGTCTTGTCTTCTCCCCATCTTCTTGCGGTGGACAATCGACCGGCCCGGATTCGCGTGGGCAGCGAGCAGCCGGTGGCCACCGGGATGGTGGTCTCGCAGGAGGCTCAGGCCACCACCACCGCGATACAGTTCAAGAACGTCGGCCGGATACTGACCATTGTCCCGCGAATCAACTCGGAAGGGCTCGTAAACCTGGAGGTCCGGGTCGAGGTCAGCGATGTGGGTGACAGGGTGATGGTGGGAACGCAGTCCTTCGATGCCTTCAACGTGCGGGATGCGGAGACTGCCGCGGTGCTTCAGGACGGCCAGACCCTGGTCATCGGCGGTATCATCACGGACAACCTGCGCAGGACGCGGATCGGTATTCCCTTGCTGATGGACGTGCCCGTACTGGGTCCGCTCTTCCGCACCGACCTCCAGCGGTCCGACCGGACCGAGCTGGTCATCCTGATCACCCCCCGCGTGATCCGCGATCGACGGGAAGGCGAGGAGGTCACGGAACGGTTTCTGGACAGGATCAGGGCCGTCAGGCGGGAGTTGGATACACCACACTAGGTGCCCGGCACTCCGCGTTTCCTGATCGCGTCCCAGGACTTGAGCCGCTCCCGGATGATCCGTTCATGGCCCTCTTCGCCGGGCTCGTAGTAACGGCGCCCCTCGAGCTCGGACGGCAGGTGCTGCTGTTCCGTGACATGACCGGGCGCGTCGTGCGGGTAGCGGTAGTCGGCGCCATAGCCCAGGGACTTCATCAGACCGGTGGGCGCGTTGCGCAGATGGAGAGGGGTGGGCAGGGCGCCCCGTTCGCGCACGTCCCGGGTAGCCTCCAGCAGCGCCCGATAGGATGAATTGGATTTGGGCGCGGTGGCCAGGTAGACGGCCGCCTGGGCCATGGGGATCCGTCCCTCCGGCAGGCCCACGAAATGGAAGGCGTCCTTGGCGGCCACCGCCACCTGCAAGGCTTGCGGGTCCGCGTTGCCGACGTCCTCGGCCGCGAAGATGACCATTCGGCGCGCGATGAAGAGCGGATCTTCCCCGGCCTCGATCATCCGCACCATCCAGTACACCGCGGCATCGGGGTCGCTGCCCCGCAGGCTCTTGATGAAGGCGGAGGTCAGGTTGTAGTGTTCTTCGCCCGACTTGTCGTAGTGCAGCGGCCCGGACTGCAGGGCCTGTTCGACGTGGTTCAACTCGATGCGCCCGGTCCCCGATGCGCCCCGCGCCAGCGTGACCGCTCCTTCCAGACCGTTGAGCGCCACCCGGGCGTCCCCCCGGGCCCGCTGCACCAGCACGTCCCGGGCCTCCGGCGCGATGCCCAGGTCGCCGTCCCAGAGCCCCCGGCCGCGTTCCGCCACGGCCCGGTCGACCACCAGCGCGAGCGTCTCCTCGGACAGCGGTTGCATGACGCATACGCGGCACCGGGAGAGCAACGGCGAGATCAGCTCGAAGGACGGATTCTCGGTGGTGGCGCCGATGAGGGTCAGCAGCCCGGCCTCGACGTGGGGGAGAAAAGTGTCTTGCTGGGACTTGTTGAAGTGGTGGATCTCGTCCACCAGCAGCACCACCGGGACCGCGCTGCGTTGCAGGCGCCTGGCGTCCGGGAGGATGTTCTTGAGCTCCCGCGTGCCGGAGGTTACCGCGGAGAATGGTATGCAGTGTGCGCCGCAGGCATCGGCGAGCAGCCGGGCCAGGGTGGTCTTGCCGCAGCCCGGCGGTCCCCAGAGAATGATGGACTGGAGGCGGCCCGCGTCCGCCATGCCCCGCAGCAGCTTGCCGGGGCCGAGCAGGTGCTCCTGTCCCAGCACTTCGCCCAGGCTGGAGGGCCGCATTCGCTCCGCCAGAGGCGTATTCTTCCCGGCGGGAGGAGAACTCGTGGAGTCGAACAGTTCCACGGCGTCATGTAGGGGCGGATCTCGAGCCCGCCGGCACCCCGGCTGTCAGCGCGACACCCGCGGCCTGCGGTCTTCTTCCAGACGCGCCCGCTTGCCCGAGAGGTTTCTCAGGTAGTACAGCTTGGCTCTGCGGACCCGGCCCTGGGTGACGATCTCGACTTTCTCGATCCGTGGGGAGTGGAGCGGAAAGATGCGTTCCACACCCACGCCGTACGACGTCTTGCGGACCATGAACGTCTCGCGGTTGCCGCTTCCGGAGATGCCGATCACCACGCCCTCGAAGACCTGGATACGTTCCTTCTCGCCTTCCACGATGCGGACGTGGACGCGGACCCGCTGCCCGGGCTTGAGCGGCGGCGTCTCCCGCGTTTGGGCCTGCTCGATCTGGTCAATGACGTTCATTTCATGTTCCTTCCATCCAGTGTGGTGTCCCGCAGTATACGATCCAGCATGATGGCGGACGCAGCTCGTACGGAAAGATGATTGTAATCGTCCTGGCCCGCGATGGGTTCCAGAACCAGGTCCGAACGGGCGAAGACGGCATCGGCCAAACCCCAGCCCGTGCCCAGCAGGATCATGCAGGGGACATCGTCTTTTATTAGCATTTCCCGCATCTTTCCAAAAGTAATCCGATCGGTTCCGGGGCCGGTGCGGGCGGAGGTCGCCACCAGCCGGGGGGCGGTGCCGCATTCCTCCCGCACGTCCGCCACCGCGTCGTCCAGGGTGTCGGAGAGCCGGACCAGGGAAAGGGCTTCCCGGCGCGAGCTGTTGTAGGAGCTGCCGTAGCCCCGGTCCCAGTGTTCGATGATCTTCGCCGCCAGTTTCTGCAGGGTCTTCACCGGGTTGACGACGTAGAAGCCCGCAACTCCGTAGGTGCGGCAGGTGCGGGCGATATCGTGAATGTCGAGGTTGGTGATGGACGAGGTCACGGTGTCGCCGCGCCGGTCGGAAACGGGGTAGTGCAGCAGCGCCACGTAGACGTTCGCCCGCGGCCTGACGTCTTCGGCGGGGGCCTTCGCCAACAGGTCCGGCCGCAGCCGGGCGGTTGTCTCGACGCTCATGCGGCGACGCCACCGGCGGATTTCCTCGTGGTCGCCCGAGAGCAGCACCTCGGGCACCTTCATGCCGCGGTATTCCGCCGGCCGGGTGTACTGCGGGTATTCCAGCAGTCCGTCCACGAACGATTCCTCGCGGGGCGATTGCTCGTTGCCGAGGACACCCGGCACCAGCCGGGTGACGGCGTCGATGACGGTGAGAGCCGGTATCTCGCCGCCGCTCAGCGTATAGTCGCCGATGGACAGGATGTCGTCGGTGTAGCCCACCACCCGTTCGTCAAACCCTTCGTAGCGGCCGCACACCAGGACGATCTCCCGGTGGCGCAAAGTCGCCGCGGCGAGGTCCTGATCGAAGACCCGGCCGCGGGGCGAGAGCAGCACCACCCGCGGGTTCTCGAGCCTGCTCCGGCAGTTCTCGATGGCCTCGATGAGCGGCTCCGGTTTCAGCACCATGCCCTGTCCGCCACCGTAGGGATAGTCGTCGGCGGTACGGTGCCGGTCCCGGGTATAGTCCCGCAGGTCCACCAGATCGATGGAGACAAGTTGCTTCTCCCGGGCGCGCTTGAGGATGCTGTGGGCCAGCGGGGACTCGAAGATTTCCGGGAACAGGGTGATGACCGAAAAGTGCATCGCTGGTCCTTGTCGGCGTCGGCTGCGTTGCTTCTCCCGGCGTGGCGCCGGCCACAAGCGGGTTTGAAACCGCCCCTACAGCTCCAGCAACCCGTCGGGCGGGTCGATGGTGATGGTCCGCGCCACCACGTCGATCTGCCGGATGAATTCGCTGACCGCGGGGATCAGGTGTTCCTTCCCGGGTCCGGCAACCACCAGCAGGTCGCCACCTTGCGTGGGCCATATCCGGGCGACCGTGCCTATCCGCGCTCCGGCGGAGTCCATCACCTCGAACCCCACCACCTCCTCGTAGTAGTACTCGGACGGGCTCAGGGGCGCCAGCGTGTCCTGCCGTACCGACAACCGGCAGCCTACCAGTTCCCGGGCCGCGTCCATGTCGTCGATGCCGCTCAGCTTGAGGAGGGCGATCCCGCCGTGGGGCTTGGCCTGGTCGACTCGAAGCGTGAGCCGGGCATCGCCCCGCGCCAACTCCACCTCCGTGCTCGAATAGAGTGTGCGGCCTTGTGGATTGAACAACCTCAGCCGCAACCAGCCGGCTACGCCGTGCGTGGCTACGATGTCGCCCAGAACGATCCGGTCAAGGGACACTAGAAAAGGGAAGGAAGGTTATTCTTCGTCGATGATCTCGAGAACGACCTTCCGGTCGTGCCTGGCGGCGGCGGCGTTCAAAATCGTTCGCAGGGATGTGGCGGTGCGCCCCTGTTTGCCGATGACCCGGCCGAGATCCTCTTGGGCGACCTTGAGTTCCAGGACGGAGGCGTTGTCGTCCTGCGTTTCCGTGACCTCGACGGCGTCGGGCTGGTTCACGATGGATTGCGCGAGATACTGTACCAGTTCCTTCAAGACACCTGTCTCCCGTGGGGACGGTCCGCCTGCTTGCGAGGCGCCGGCTAGCTCTCCGAAGCGGCCGCGCCGGCCTCCTGCGCCGCTCTCTTGATGAGATTGCGCACGGTCTGGGTCGGTTGCGCCCCCTGCTTGATCCAGCCGTCGATCTTGGCCTGGTCGAGTTTCAGCGCGGCCTCGGGAGTCCGGGGGTCGTACGTGCCCACCTGTTCGAGAAATCTTCCGTCACGGGGAGTCCGGGCATCCGCCACCACGATACGGTAGTACGGCCGCTTCTTGGCGCCGTGCCGGCTCAGTCTGATCTTTACGCTCATATTGGGAACTTCTTTCTCTTTTGTTTTCTATGGTTTTTAGTTCATTGGAACGGCGTTGACAAACGGCCCAACATGCCGCGCCGCTTGCCCCCCGACTTCTTCATCCGCTGCATCATCTTTTTCATCTCCATGAACTGTTTCATGAGACGGTTGACGTCGGTGACGGTGGTGCCGCTCCCGTCCGCGATGCGGCGCCGCCGGCTGCCGTTCAGCAGCGCGGGGTTCCGCCGCTCCTTGAGCGTCATGGAGTTGATGATGGCCTCAACGCGCTTGAGCTCGTTCTCCGCGTTGGACATGTCCACCTGCTGGCCCAGCTTCCGGCCCCCGGGGACCATGTCCAGCAGGCTGCCGATGGAGCCCATCTTCTTGATGGCCTGCATCTGCGTCTGGAAATCTTCCAGGGAGAACTCTCCCTTGCGCATCCGCTGTTCGAGCTTCGGCGCATTCTTCCTGTCGACCGCCTGCTCCGCCTTCTCGATCAGCGACAGCACATCCCCCATGCCGAGAATGCGCGAGGCCATGCGGTCCGGGAAGAACGGCTCCAGCGCGTCCGCCTTTTCCCCGACGCCGACGTAGAGCACCGGCTTGCCCACGACTGCCTTTACCGAAAGCGCCGCGCCGCCCCGGGCGTCGCCGTCCATCTTGGTGAGGATCACCCCGGTGAGGTCCAGCGACTCGTTGAAGCCCTCGGCCTGGTTCACGGCGTCCTGCCCGACCATGGCGTCGAGGGTCAGGAGAATGTTCCGCGGCTCCAGCGCCGAGCGCATCGCCACCAGCTCCTGCATCAGCTCCTCGTCGATCTGCAGGCGTCCGGCGGTATCCACGATCAGTACGTCGCAGAGCCTCTGGTTGGCCTTGTCGAAGGCGCCACGGCAGATCTCCAGCGGCGACACGCTGTCGCCGGAGTCGTAGACCGCGAGCCCCTGCTCGTCGCACAACGTCCGCAACTGCTCCCTGGCCGCCGGCCGGTACACGTCGGCGGACACGAGATAGGGCGTCCGCTTGTGCTGCTTCTTCAGGTGCAACGCCAGCTTGACCGCGGAGGTGGTCTTGCCCGATCCCTGAAGCCCCACCAGCATCAGCACCACCGGCTGCCGCCCCTTGAGATCCAGCCCGGCGGCCTCCCCGCCCAGGAGCGTGACCAGCTCCTCCTTGACGATCTTGACGAGCTGCTGGTCCGGCGTCAGGCTCTGAAGCACGTCCTGACCCATGGACTTGGCCTGGACCGAATCGATGAAGCTCTTGACCACCTTGAAGTTGACGTCCGCTTCCAGCAGCGCCAGCCTCACCTCCCGCAACGACTCCGCCACATTGGATTCGGTGATCCTGCCGTGCCCCCGAAGCCGCTTGAAGGTCTGCTCCAGTTTGTCGGTGAGGTTTTCGAACATGGGGTCGAGTATTGGGTTGATCGTCGATAACTAAGCTGTTTGTAAGGAAAAACCGGACAATAGAGGAGTGTAATATACTCCGCCCGCCTCAACAACGCAAAAAGGGCCTGGAACATCTCTTCCGAGACGCTCCAGGCCCTCGATCTGCCTGAACGGCAGGTTACATCATGCCGCCCATGCCGCCCATTCCACCCATGCCGCCCATTCCACCCATGCCGCCGCCCGGAGGCATCGGGGGCATGGCGGACTTGTCGTCGGGCTTCTCCGCCACCATGGCCTCGGTGGTGAGCAACAGGCTGGCGATGGACGAGGCGTTCTGCAGCGCCGTCCGCACCACCTTGGTGGGATCGATGATCCCGGCCGCCAACAGGTCCTCGTAGGTTTCCGTGGCCGCGTTGAGGCCGATGTTGCCCTTGCTCTCCTTCACGGTTTGCAGGGCGATGGAGCCGTCGATGCCGGCGTTGCTGGCGATCCGCCGAAGCGGCTCTTCCAGACACCGCTTGACGATGTTGACGCCCACCTGCTCGTCATCGGAGGTCTTGAGCTTCTCCAGCGCCGGAACGGAGCGCAACAGCGCCACGCCGCCGCCCGGGACGATGCCTTCCTCGACCGCCGCCCGCGTGGCGTGCAGGGCGTCTTCCACCCGGGCCTTCTTCTCCTTCATCTCGACCTCGGTGGCCGCGCCGACGTTGATCACGGCAACGCCGCCCACCAGCTTGGCCAGACGCTCCTGGAGCTTCTCCCGGTCGTAGTCCGATGTGGTCTCTTCGATCTGCGCGCGGATCTGCTTGATGCGGCCCTCGATGTCGCCCTTCTCGCCGGCGCCGTCCACGATGGTGGAGTTTTCCTTGTCCACCACCATGCGCTTGGCCTGGCCGAGATCCTGCAGCGTCACGTTCTCGAGCTTGATGCCGAGCTCCTCGGCGATAAGCTTGCCGCCCGTGAGGGTGGCGATGTCTTCGAGCATGGCCTTTCTGCGGTCACCGAAGCCCGGGGCCTTCACCGCCACGCAGTGCAGCGTGCCGCGGATCTTGTTGACCACCAGGGTGGCCAGCGCCTCGCCCTCGACGTCCTCCGCCAGGATAACGAACGGCTTGCCGGTCTTGGCGATCTGCTCCAGCACCGGCAGCAGGTCCTTCATGTTGGAGAGCTTCTTCTCGTGGATGAGCAGGTAGCAGTCGTCCAGCACGCATTCCATGCGCTCCGGATCGGTGACGAAGTAAGGCGACAGGTAGCCCCGGTCGAACTGCATGCCCTCGACGACCTCGAGCGACGTGTCGAGACCCTTGGCCTCCTCGACCGTGATGACGCCTTCCTTGCCCACCTTGTTCATGGCCTCGGCGATGACCTCGCCGATGGTCGGGTCGTTGTTGGCCGCGATGGTGCCCACCTGGGCGATTTCCTTGGGGTCCTTGGTTTCCTTGGACATGCCCTTGAGGGATTCGGTGACCGCCGCGACGGCCTGTTCGATGCCCCGCTTCAGGGTCATGGGATCGTGTCCGGCCACGACCATCTTCAGCCCCTCGGCGAAGATCTGGCGCGCCAGCACGGTGGCGGTGGTGGTGCCGTCGCCGGCGATGTCGGACGTCTTGCTGGCGACTTCCTTCACCATCTGGGCGCCCATGTTCTCGAACTTGTCCTCGAGCTCCACCTCTTTCGCCACGGTGACGCCGTCCTTGGTGACGTTGGGTGCGCCGAACGACTTGTCGATGACGACGTTGCGGCCCTTGGGTCCGAGAGTCACGGTCACGGCGTCAGCCAGAATATTGACGCCGCGGACGATGGCCTCCCTTGCATCCTGTTCGAACTTGACGATTTTCGCTGCCATTGGGTCCTCCTTGACGAAAATGGGTGTTTGAGAGTGGGTGTCTACTTGTCGACGATGCCGAGGATGTCGTCCTCGCGCATGATGATGTGCTCTTCGCCGTCCAGGTCAATCTCGGTGCCGGCATATTTGCCGAAAAGCACCCGGTCGTTGACTTTCACGTCCAGCGGAGTGACCTTGCCGTCGTCGCCGGCCTTGCCCTTGCCCACCGCAACGATCTCACCCTCCTGGGGTTTTTCCTTGGCAGCATCGGGAATGATGATCCCGCCCGCGGTCTTCTCCTCTTCCTCGATCCGCTTGACGATGACCCGGTCCTGTAAGGGCCTGATGTTCATGTTGTCTCCTCCTTCCAAGTTCGCCGTAACGTATTTCCGGTAGACCTATAGATGTGCACGATGAGGTGTGGCGGTAAATCTAAGCACGGTCTCCGCGCTGTCAAGGGGGGTGGACAACTTTTGTCGGAAAACCGACGCTTCCCGGCAGGGGCGGCAGGTGGAGAATGTGCCCTCAACGTTTGCCGTGTCACCGGAATCTTGACAAAATGAGGTCCAACGCCCTGTAAACACGTCATGAACCTCCTCAAACCGCCGCCCTTGAGGCCGGGAGACACCATCGGGGTCATCGCCCCGGCCGGAGCCGTGTACGAGGACCTCCTGGCCAAGGGCGTCCGCGCCCTGGAGGCGAGCGGGTTCCGCGTGGTGCTGGCCGAGGGGATCCTCGCGCGCAAGGGTTACCTGGCCGGGAGCGAGCAGCAGCGCGCGGAAACGCTGGAGCGTTTCTTCCTGCGGGACGACATCGCCGCCATTTTCTGCGCGCGAGGCGGTTTCGGCTCGATACAACTCCTGCCGGCTCTCGACCCCGAGCTCATCCGCGCCCATCCCAAGATCTTCGTCGGCTTCAGCGACGTCACCGCGCTGCTCAACTGGATGTCGCAGCGTTGCGGCGTCGTGGCCTTCCACGGCCCCATGGTGGCGGTGGAGTTCGCCGGGGAACTCGAAGGCGGCGTGAGCAGCGGTTTCTGGGACGCGCTCACGGGGAAACGCCGGCTCTGGCAGGTCAAGGGCTCCGGCGTGCTCCGCGGCGGCAGCGGCCCTGTCCGCGGAGCGCTGGCCGGCGGGTGCCTGTCGGTGCTGGTGACCACGCTCGGGACCCCCTACGAGATCGACACCGCGGGCAAGATCGTTTTTCTGGAGGACGTGGGCGAGCGGCCCTACCGCATCGAACGGATGCTGACCCATCTGCGCATGGCGGGGAAGCTGGACGATATCGCCGGCGTGGTGACCGGCGCCTTCAACGACTGCGAGTCCGGGGCCGAGCGGGACGTCACGGAGGTCCTGGCCGATGTCTTCGCCGGCGCGCCCTATCCGGTGGTGACGGGACTGCCCTGCGGCCATGCCACCCCCAACACTCTGCTCCCCATCGGGCTGAACGCCGAGCTGGACGGGGACAACGGCGTGCTGATGATGGTGGAGCCGGCTACCCGGGCGGCGTGCTGATGTGGCGCGCGCTCGACGAGACCTGCCGCCGCGGCGTTGCCGAGGGGGCTTTCCCCGGCGCCGTGGTGCTCGCGGGTGACAGCCGCGAACTCCTTCTCCTTCGCGCCTACGGCTGCCGGGCGCTGGCGCCGGAGCCACTCCCGATGACCCCCGATACCGTGTTCGATCTCAGTTCTCTCACCAAGCCCATGGCCACCACCACCGCCATGATGCTGTTGGTGCGGGACGGCCGGGTGCTGCTGGACGACCCGGCGTGCACGGTCATCCCCGAGTTCGGCCGCGGCGCAAGGGCCGCGGTGACGTTCCGCCAGCTTCTGAACCACACCTCGGGCCTCCCGGCGTGGAAGCCCTATTACGAATCCGCCATTCCCGTGAAGGCGGCAATCCGGGAGCGGAGCGGGACACCGGCCGGACGTTCCGGGGAGAGTGCCGCGGCGGCCGGGGGCCGTTGTCTTGAGCGGCTCCATGACGAGGAGCTGGTGGCGGCGCCGGGTGAGCAATGTCTCTACAGCGACCTCGGTTTCATGCTCCTGGGCGAGGCCATTGAAAGACTGAGCGGGAGACCCCTGGACTTGTTCTGTCGGGACGAGATATTCGCCCCGATGGGGCTGTCGTCGACGTTTTTCGCGGACCTGGGTTCCCCGGAGCCCCGGCCGGGTGCTGTTCGGGCCATTGCCGCCACCGAAGACTGCCCCTGGCGCCGGAAGATACTGTGCGGCGAGGTCCACGACGACAACGCCTTTGCCATGGGCGGCGTCGCGGGACACGCCGGGGTGTTCTCGTCGGCGCCGGATGTTCATCGGTTCCTCCGTTTCCTGGGGCGTTGCCACGTGGATGCCGAGCCGGACTTCCTGCCCGGCGTCGTGGTGCGCGAATTTCTCGAGGCGGAACGGACCCTGCCGGGACAGACCCATGTGCTGGGCTGGGACACCCCTTCCCCGGAGGGGTCCTCCAGCGGGCGGCACTTCTCCGCCCGTACGGTCGGCCACCTGGGCTTCACCGGCACCTCCATCTGGTGGGATCTCGAGCGGGACGTCCACGTCGTGTTCCTCACCAACCGGGTGCATCCGTCGCGGGACAACGCGGCGATACGTGAGTACCGCCCGCTGGTGCACGACGCGGTCATGGAAGGGTTGTGTTCATGAGTCCGGACCTCCGCCCCGGAGCGCACGTTCATTTCACCGCGGTTTGCGGGGTCGGCACGGGCTCCCTGGCCGGCCTCCTGCGGCAGCGGGGTTATCGGGTCACCGGCTCGGACGAGAACGTCTACCCGCCCATGAGCACCTTCCTGGAGAGCGTCGGCATCGACATCCTGCCCGGTTTCAGCGAGGACCACCTCGGCGACGGCCCGGACCTGGTGGTGATCGGCAACGCGGTCTCCCGCGGCAACCCGGAGGCGGAGGCGGTGCTGCGCCGCGGAATTCCGTACGTGTCGCTGCCGCAGGCGCTCGGGCGGTTTCTCATCGACGGCAAACATTCGCTGGTGGTTGCCGGAACCCACGGCAAGACCACCACCACCTCCCTGATGTCGTGGGTGCTGGTGGCCGCCGGCATGGACCCGAGCTTTTTCATCGGCGGCATCCCGGTGAACTTCGGCAGCGGATTCCGCTCCGGCGAGGGCTCCTGGGTGGTCATGGAAGGGGACGAATACGACAGCGCCTTCTTCGACAAGGGGCCGAAGTTTCTCCACTACCAGCCGGAACGGGTCATCCTCACGAGCCTGGAGTTCGACCACGCGGACATCTACCGGGACCTGGCGCACGTGAAGGACGCCTTCGGGCGCCTGGTGAAGATCGTTGCGCCCGGCGGCGGCCTCCTGGTGTGCGACGAGGCCGCCCATGCCAAGGACCTCCTGGACGGGGCGTCGTGTCCGGTGCTGTCCTACGGCCTGGGCGACTCGGCCGACTGGCAGGCCCGCGACGTCCGCGCGGGGGAAGGCCGGATCGGCTTCACCCCGTGCTACCAGGGCGTCGCCGAAGGCCCGGTGGAAGTGCCGTTGATCGGCCGCCACAACACCAGGAACGCCTTGGCGGTCTACGCCACGGCGAGGGAGATCGGCTTGAGCCCGTCCGTGATCCGTTCGGCCATGGCCGGCTTCAGCGGAGTACGGCGGCGGCAGGAGATCGCCGGCGAGGCCGGGGGCGTCCTGGTCATCGACGACTTCGCGCACCATCCCACCGCGGTGGCGGACACCATCGCCGCGGTCCGGGACGCGTGGCCCGGCCGGCGGCTCTGGGCCGTCTTCGAGCCCCGCAGCCAGACCAGCCGGAGACGGGTGTTTCTCGAGGACTTCGCCCGCGCCCTGTCCCGGGCCGACCGGATCGTCCTGCCCGACCTCTACCATCCGGAGAAGATCCCCGAGGAGGAACGTCTCGTGCCCGCGGAGCTCGTGGATCTCATCAACCGGCACCGGGGGGACCGGGCCGCCTCCTTCCTCCCCGGGGTGGACGACATCGCCCGGGTGGTGGTCCGGGAGGCCGTGGCGCGGGACATCGTGCTGGTGATGTCCAACGGCAGCTTCGGCGATCTGCCGGAGAAGATCGTGGCCAGCCTCCGGCAACGGGAATCTTGACTTGGGCGGAACCGTCGACTAGACTCGGAACCGTGGACAGTCACGCGCATATGCTTCGCCTGACCGATGCGGCCGTCGCCCACGTCAAGAAGATCCGCGAACGCGAAAACTTCGCCGGCCGCGGGTTACGGGTGTCGGTGATGCCCGGGGGATGCTCCGGCTTTTCCTACAAGCTCGATTTCGATGACGGCCCCAAGCCGGAGGACGTCGTGCTCGAGTTGGAGGACCTGCAGGTCTACGTGGAGAATGCCATCCTGCAGCAACTCGAAGGGACGGTCATCGACTACGTGAGCGAACTCCAGGGCGCCAGCTTTCGCTTCTCCAATCCCAACGCCACCGGCACCTGCGGGTGCGGCACTTCTTTTTCCGCGTAACCCTACGCCGGGCGGAGAGCCGTCAGCCATCCCGCCGACACCGCCGGCACCACCGATACGACACGTCCCATGCTTCCCGTTGTCCGCCGTCAAACCAACTCCACGCCGAGGTCATTGTCTTGAAAGCCGTCCAGATCCACGAGTACGGCGGAGCCGACAAGCTCCGCTATGAAGAAGCCGAAGACCCGGTCCTGCGCTCGCCGCGGGACGTCATCGTGCGCCTGCGGGCGGCCTCCCTGAACCACATCGACCTGTGGAACCGCAAGGGCCTGACCGGGATGCAGGTGGAGTTCCCGCACATCCTCGGCGCCGACGGCGCCGGCGTGGTGGAGGAGGCGGGGAGCGAGGTGACCCACTTGCAGAAGGGCGACGCGGTCTGCCTGTATCCCCCGGTGGGATGCGGCGGCTGCGAGTTCTGCCGCACCAGCCGGGACTACATGTGCGTGCGCCTGCGCGTCCTCGGCGAAGGCATGAAGGGGTCGTACGCCGAGTACGTGGCGATTCCAGGCGCCAACTGCTTCCCTATCCCCGAGGGCTACGGCTTCGAGGAGGCGGCGGCGTTCCCGCTGGTCTTCATCACCGTCTGGCGCATGCTGGTGACCAACGCCAGGCTCGCGCCCGGGGAGAAGGTGCTCATCCTGGGCATCGGCGGCGGCGTGGCCATGGCCGCGCTGCAGATCGCCAAGGCCATGAATGCCTGGGTGGCCGTGACCTCGAGCAGCGACGAGAAGCTCGAAAGCGCGCAAGGCATGGGAGCCGACTACGGCCTGAACTATACCAAGTGCGACTTCACCCGCGAGATCCGCAACGTCACCGGCAAACGCGGGGTAGACGTGGTGGTGGACTGCGTGGGCGGCGAAAGCTGGGCCAAGAGTCTTGCGGCGCTGGTCAAGGGCGGGCGGCTGGTGACCTGCGGCGCCACCACCGGCGCCACGCCGCCGACCGACATCCGGCGGATCTTCTGGAACCATTTGAGCATCTTCGGGTCCACCCTCGGCAGTCGCGAAGAGTTCGAGCAGGTGCTACGGTTCGTCGAAGCATCCGGGGTCAAGCCCGTGATCGACAAGGCCTTCCCGCTGGCCGACGCGGCCGCGGCCCAGACGAGGCTCGAGACCGGGAAACAGTTCGGCAAGATCATTCTGCTGCCGGGCTGAAGCGTTGGCGGAGGGTTGCGCATCATCGGAGGCACGGCGCGGGGGAGGAGACTCAAGGCCCCCAAGGGGAGCGCCATCCGTCCGACGGCCGACCGGGTCAGGGAGGCCCTGTTCAACATCCTTCCCCGGGATTGGTCCGGCCGGCGGGTGCTGGACCTCTTCGCCGGCAGCGGCAGCCTGTCGCTGGAAGCCTTGAGCCGGGGGGCGGCCTCGGCGTTGCTGGTGGACGAGTCGGCGGAGGCGGCGGGTTTGATTCGCAGCAATCTCCAAACCCTGGGATTCATGGACCGGGCCCGGATATGGGCGCAACCCGTGGGCAAGGCCCTGGGCCGATTGGCGGACGAGGGTGCCGCGTATGATGTCGTTTTTCTCGATCCCCCGTACGATGACGGCTGGGTGGGGAAGACATTGGCCGCGATCTCCCGGGGAGCAATGCTCGGGGCCGGCGGCATCGTCGCGGCCGAACACAGCGTGAGGGAAAGGGTGGAGGAACAGTACGGTGAAGTCGTGCGCCGCGATCGGCGGCAGTACGGCGCCACGGTGCTCTCTTTCTTCGAGTCCCACAACTGAGAACAGGTCTTTCACATGGCGGAAACCAGCGTAGCGGTCTATCCCGGCTCCTTCGATCCCATCACCAACGGCCACATCGACCTGATCACGCGAACACTGCGCATCTTCGACCAGGTGATCATCGCCATCGCGTACAACCAGGAGAAGGGGGGCACCCTCTTCTCGGTGGAGGAACGCATGGCCACGGTGCGCAAGGTCTTCGAAGGGGAGGAGCGCGTGCGCGTGGACAGTTTCGAGGGGCTGCTGGTGGATTATGCCGAGGCGGTTGGCGCCAAGGTGGTCATCCGGGGGCTGCGGGCGGTATCGGACTTCGAATACGAGTTCCAGATGGCGACCATGAACCGCCGGCTCAAGCCCAATATCGAGACGTTCTTCATGATGACGAGCGAGTCGTCCTTCTATATCAGCTCACGGCTGGTCAAGGAGGTCGCCGGACTGGGCGGTGACGTGACCGCATTCGTTCCCGAGGTAGTCCTGGAACAGCTCTTGGAGAAGTTCCCCCGGCCGTAAGGGGGAGTTGGTCCCTGTTCCGGTTGACACTGCCAGACCGACGGGCTACAAACATCCTGCGGGGTGGAGCAGCCCGGTAGCTCGCAAGGCTCATAACCTTGAGGTCGCAGGTTCAAATCCTGCCCCCGCAACCACTGAGACCGACATTCCCTACGAGGGCGTGTCGGTTTTTCTTTTTCCGTCTACACTTCCGGTCCATTCGGACCCCAATTGCCGTGGGTCCCTTCCTGTTCCCCAAAACGGAAGCGCTCCACCCGGCGGTCAGGTCTTCCTGGCTCGGCGGAACGGGGAGGCCTCGCGCAGGCGGTGCTGTGCGCCACCATCAAAGACCCGAGTTGGCGGTACGACGTACGAAACCGGGCGCTGACCGAACTGATGCCCGCATTGCCGAGACGCCGCGGAACCGCATGCACAACCTCCGGCCATGGAAATGGCAGGACCACAGCCGGCAAGATCAGGTCGCAAACTCACAACTGCCGCTCCGCGCTTCATCAACGGCATACCGGGCCTCGCTCAGACCAGCCGCTTCTCGAGAAAAACGCTGAGCGGGTCCTCTCGATAGTCCCCGAAAGGAGGAATGCGCACGTAACCGGAATGTTCGTAGAGGGCGAGCGCCTCGGGTTGCCGGATGCCAGTCTCCAATCGCGCGAGGTCGATGCCGTGGGTGAGCAGATCGGTTTCGAGCGCTTCCATTATCGCCCGGCCGACGCCGCGGCGGCGGGCGGCCGGATCGACGAATACGCGCTTGATCTCACCATAGCGCCCGGGCATGCGCTTCACGGCCCCGCATCCAACCGCTTCACCGCCGACAAAGGCGGCAAGGAACGTCACGTCAGACCTTTCCAGCACCTCGATCGGATCGAGGTGGTTGCTCTCGGCCGGATATAGGGATGTCTGAAGCCGGTCGAGTTCGGCGACAAGCCGGCGGACCGCCGGGTCCGCCGGTGCGAGAGGCCGAATCTCGACGGCCACGCCGTTTTCTCCAGGCATGTCCGTTTACTCCTCTTCCACATGTAACAAATCACCGCAGTCCTGTCGTCTTGCGGATCGGTGCGCGGTCGACCGGCCGGTCGACCTTTCGCGGAATGGCAGACGGTAACCGACTCTGAGTCGACGACGGGACCGTGTCTTCGGGTAAGTCCAGACCTCCGGGCCGAGTTAGTGTGCAAGACTACCGTTATCAATATGCTGGACAACAAGTTATTGTCTACTGGTAATCGGGTAGCGGGGGACCCACTGGCTCAGATCGAGACTACGAGCAAATGTCGGTTCTCGGTGGTTGCGCACCCCCGCAACCATTCAAGCCCCCAAAAACATTAAAGTTTTTGGGGGCTTGTTGTTTCTGGGGTAACAACCAGTTGGCAACCGCCATCGCCGACGTTTAAAAGTGGAGAAATCGACAGGAGACCCGAACAAGACATGAAATCAAACCATGAAAACATAAATTAGTCATAGATATGTGATAATGAGGAGGCGAAAACGACAAAGGTGAATCTCTGCGGATAATTTTTTGCCGAACCGACGTGTCCGCGCGGCGGGGGCTCTCTCCGGTGCGGACCTTGAATCCCGCTTCGCCGTTCCCCGGGACAGTCACGGAATCGCCCGCTTCGCGAGGAGCGGGCGATCCAAAACTGTTGCGGCTTGGGTCACGCGGGAGACCGGATCGATCCTAACGATAAGAGGACGGACGATGACAGAGCTGCGCTCCGCGTTCCTGGTTTTTCTCTTCTGCGTGGCCGCCCTCGCGGCCGCTGCGACGGCGGCGGCCAAGGATGCACCGTCGCATTGCACCGTTGACGGCGGTCCGGGTTCCGACAGCACAATTTTGAGCGTGAGTTCCCGTGTGACTACAGTGACAGTCACTGCGGATTCTGCAGGCGGGACATTGTACCGTTGTGCCGACGGGGGCACCACAACGACTCAAGCCGCCTTTGGCGCTAGTAGGGTGATGTGGGTCATCGGCCTGACAGCGGACACCGACTATTGGGTGCTGGTCGATCTAGGTGACGACGGCAGGTCTGGGTGGCGTCAGATCCGCACGAAGTCGGGTACAACGATGACCATTTCGGGCGGTTCGGCGGTGACCGAGGGTACGGCAGCGGCCTTCACGCTGACGGCAAGCGAGGCGCCGAGCACCGATCTGACCGTGTACCTGGAGGTGTCGGAGTCGGACAACGGCGATTTCGTGGAGTCAACGGACGAGGGCTCCAAGCAGGTCACGATCAAATCCGGCGCCACCACCGCGACCTATTCGGTGGCGACGCAGGGCGACAGCGTGGACGAGCCGAATGGCTCGGTGACGGTAACGGTGTCGGGGGGCTCCCGCTACAGTGTGGGGACCACCGGTTCCGCCAGCGTGACGGTCAACGACGACGATGAGCCCACCAACAATGCGCCGGTCTTCACGAACCAGCCGACGGCGCTGTCGGTGGCGGAGAACAGCGCGGGGGGCAGGACGGTAGGCACGGTGGCGGCCACGGACCAGGATGGCGATACACTGAGCTACTCGCTGGACGCGACCTCGGACGCGGTGTTCGACATCAGCAGCAGCGGCGACATCACGGTGCAGAGCGGGGCAACGCTGGACTACGAGGCGAAGGCGAGCTACTCGGCGACGGTGACGGCGGACGACGGCACCGCGACGGCGACGCACACGGTAAGAATCAGCGTGACCGATGAGAACGAGCGGCCTGAGGCGCCGGCGCCGCCGTCGGTGGGGACCGCGTCGACGACCAGCGTGACTGTGAGCTGGACGGCGCCGTCCGTGACGGGCAAGCCGCCGATCACGGACTACGACGTGCGGTACCGGGGCTCGGGCGTGATCACGTGGACCGATCATGCGTATACCGGCACGGGGACGAGCACGAGGATCACGGGGCTGAGCACGAGCACCACCTACGAAGTGCAGGTGCGGGCGAAGAACGAGGAGGGCACGAGTGACTGGTCCGCGACCGGCAGCGGCGCGACGAACAGCCGGACCAACAACGCGCCGGTCTTCACGAACCAGCCGACGACCCTGTCGGTGGTGGAGAGCAGCGTGGGGGGCAGGACGGTGGGCACGTTGGCGGCGACGGACCGGGACGGCGACACACTGTACTACTCGCTGGACGTGACCTCGGACGCGGTGTTCGACATCAGCAGCAGCGGCGAGATCACGGTGCAGAGTGGGGCAACGCTGGACTACGAGGCGAAGGCGAGCTACTCGGCGACGGTGACGGCGGACGACGGCACGGCGACGGTGACGCACAGCGTGACAATCAGGGTGACCGACGCGAATGAGCGGCCTGAAGCGCCGTCGGCGCCATTGGTGGAGGGCACGTCGACAACGAGCGTGACGGTGAGTTGGACGGCGCCGTCCGTGACGGGCAAGCCGCCGATCACGGACTACGACGTGCAGTACCGGGGCTCGGGTGTGCCCACGTGGACCGATCATGCGTATACCGGCACGGGGACGAGCACGAGGATCACCGGGCTGAGCACGAGCACCACTTACGAGGTGCAGGTGCGGGCGAAGAACGACGAGGGCACGAGCGGCTGGTCCGCGACCGGCAGCGGGGCGACGAATAGCCCGGCACCGTCGCATTGCACCGTTGACGGCGGTCCGGGTTCCGACAGCACAATTTTGAGCGTGAGTTCCCGTGTGACTACAGTGACAGTCACTGCGGCTTCTGCAG
>Ga0209020_1001266_pt1 | contig 26578 bp, 24 predicted proteins | sample PinacodermBB_FD_187298 | JGI IMG/M metagenome (GOLD analysis project Ga0209020, IMG submission 187298) | Host-associated microbial community of the marine sponge Aplysina aerophoba from Gulf of Piran - sponge pinacoderm, lysed by bead... | ecosystem: Host-associated > Porifera > Sponge >... | reverse complement strand
CCCGCCACGCCCGGACGTCCGGAGACGATCGAGGAGACGGCGGCGTTGGTCACCGCGGCGGGAGGCCGGGGCATCGCCGTACGCGCCGACCACACGGTCGAAGCCGAAGTAGAGCAGGTCTTCGCGCGGGTCCGTGCCGAAGCGGGCCGGCTCGACGTCTTGGTGAACGACATCTGGGGCGGTGACGCGCTGACGGAATGGGGAAGGCCGTTCTGGGAGCTCACGGCCGCCCAGGGGCAGCAGTTGCTGAAGCGGGCGGTCCACAGCCACATCATCACCAGCCGGCACGGCGCGCCGCTGATGATCGAGCGGGACGCCGGGCTCATCGTCGAGGTCACCGACGGCGACACGCTCGCCTACCGAGGCAACCTCTTCTACGACCTGGCGAAGAACGCGGTCATCCGGCTCGCCCACGCGATGGCCGCCGACCTCCATGCCCACCGTGTCACGGCGCTGGCGATCACCCCTGGATTCCTGCGCTCCGAGGCCGTACTCGACGCCTTCGGGGTCACCGAGGCGAACTGGCGCGACGCCATCGAGAAGGACCCCTACTTCGCCGAGTCCGAGACGCCCTGCCTGGTGGGGCGGGCCGTGGCGGCGCTGGCCGCCGACCCGAACGTCGACGCGAAGAGCGGGGGCTTGTTCTCCACCTGGGCGCTCTCGAAGGAATATGGCCTCACCGACGTGGACGGCCGCCGGCCGGACTGGGGTACCTTCTTCCCGCGCAAGGTGCGGGAAATCATCGATGGGGACGAGCCGACGGAGATGAACCTCTTCATCGTCCGCACCCGGCTCTACCAGGCGGAGCTCGATCCGGCCGCGGCCGAAGAAGCCGGACGCCTTCGGACCTGGCTCGCCCGTCACGACTGACCAGGGTGCCTGTGAGGTTGCGGGCGGCGCGGCTGGTGGCGCCGGCCGGCGAACTCGTTGACGTAGTCGTTCACCCGGGTTACCGATAGCGACAGAAACCGCTCCATCGTCCATCTTCCTCTTCCTTGTCATTGATGGATGTCAATCGACACTATACACTCTACAAGTGATCAGGACATTTCGGCATCGCGGCTTGAGAGAGATCTATGAGCAGGGCCGTTCGCCGAAGGTGGCTCAGGAGCATTTGCAAAAACTGTTGCGCATCATAACGGCCCTAGACCGCTCCACTGGTCCGGAGGGAATGGATATCCCAGGCTTTCGACTGCACCCGCTCAAGGGTCGCATGCGGCGACACCACGCGGTGTCCGTCTCGGGCAACTGGCGGGTGACATTTCGGTTCGAAGATGGCCACGCCGTGGATGTCGATTATCTGGACTACCATTAGGAGGTGCCCTCGTGGCAATGAACAATCCTGTACATCCCGGCGCCATTGTGCGTGAAGACTGCCTGAAACCGCTGGGCTTGTCCGTGACCGAAGGCGCAAAGCGGCTCGGTATCGGACGTCAGACTCTTTCCAATCTGGTCAACGAAAAGGCATCCATCTCGATTGAAATGGCCTACCGCCTGTCGAAAGCATTTGGCTCCACGCCCGAAACCTGGCTAGCCATGCAGTTGGCCTTCGACCTTGCACGGTCGCGGCACTTGGAAAAGGAAATCAAGGTAGGAAGAATCGCTGCCGCGTAGGCCTTCATCGCTGTTCCCGGGAGTTTTTCGTCCAGTCCAACCGGAACCGCACGCCTCTCTGTACGTCGACGGAAGTCCTCCAGGAACTGATGCACGCCTACCTGCCGGTGGCCAGACTCGGGACGCTGGATGCGGCGATGTCGCTGATCGTCCGGTCGCCCGTCGAGGTGTGGCCGCTGGAATACGAGGACGTCACCCTGGCACGGCAACTCCATGAACAGTTCCCCGGGCTGGGAGCACGGGATCTCTGCCACCTTGCGAGTTGTCGCCGGCGCGGCGTGCGTGACATCAAGACCTTCGATCAGGCCCTCCATGCCGTCGCGGGGGTGGACCTCGCCAATCCCCTAGACGCCTCCCGCGTCGGTAGACCTCGCCAATACTCCTTGACGGCCCTCCGCGTCGGTGTATGATGGCCGCAGTCGAGTGCCCAAGGTGTGCATTGTCTAGTGCCAGGTCGTAAACCAGGAGGACGCATCATGGCTTCATCTCGTGACACGAGATCGGCCGTCGCCTCACCGGAACCTGCATCTTCGGACTTCACCGGCGTGATCGACGGTACTTTGCAGCGGCGGACGCTGCTCAAAATGATGGCTGCGGGCGCGGGCGCGCTCGCTTGGCCAGGGGGCATGGCGTACGGCCAGAGCGGCGAGAAGGTGCTCCGGATCGCCATGACCCTGTCGGATATCCCGGTGACCACCGGGCAGGCCAGCGGCGGGGCGGAGGGCGGCCGGTTCATCAACCGCTCCATCTATGACGCGCTGTTGACGTGGGATCTTTCCCAGGGCGACGGCCCCTCGGGACTGCTTCCCAACCTTGCCACGAGCTGGTCGGTGGACCCCAAGAACCGGAACCGCTGGACCTTCAAGCTGCGCAACGACGTCAAGTTCCACGACGGCAGCCAGTTCACGGCGCACGACGTCATATGGAATTTCGAAAAGTCGAAGAACCCGAATTCACCGCAATACGACCGGCTTCAGGCCAGGAACGCGGCCAACTGGCTCATCAGCGTGGCCAAGGCCAGGGCGGTGGACGACTTCACCCTTGAAATCACCACCAAGAGCCCCAACGGCACCCTGCTCTACGAGATGGTGAACATCTTCTACTCCAGTCCGCGACAATGGGAGAAGCTCGGCCGCGACTGGACCAAGTTCGCCTTCGAGCCGTCCGGCACGGGACCCTACAAGCTGGTGCAACTGGTTCCGCGCAACCGCGCCGAGCTGGTGCGCAACGCCGACTACTGGAACAAGTCCATGGTGCCGCAGCACGACCGGATGGTCCTGCGCCCCATGCCGGACGCCAACACGCGGGTGTCGGCGCTGCTCTCCGGGCAGGTGGACCTGGTGGAGGCGCTGCCGCCGGACGCCGTTCCCACGGTCAAGGGGGCCGGCATGCAGGTGACCACCAACGTCTACCCGCACATCTGGCCGTACATGGTAAGTCACTTGAAGAACTCGCCGTTCGGCGACATCCGCATCCGCAAGGCCGCCAACCTGGCCATCGACCGCGAAACCCTGGTGAAGTTCCTGGGCGGCCTGGCCGTGCCGGCGCAAGGAATGGTGACCCCGGACCATCCGTGGTTCGGCAATCCCACCTTCAAGATCAAGTACGACCCGGACGGGGCGCGGAAGCTCATGGCGGAGGCGGGATACAGCAAGAGCAAGCCCGTGAACGTCAAGGTGATGATGTCGGCGGCGGGCTCGGGCCAGATGCAGCCGCTGCCCATGAACGAGTTCATCCAGGAAAACTTCCGGGACGTCGGCATCAACATGTCCCTCGAGACCCTGGATTGGGAAGCGTTGCGGTCGCGACGTTTCGCCGGCGCCGAGGGGGACCTTAACAAGGGCGTCGACGCCATCAACTACAGTTGGTCGGTGCAGTACCCGGTGTTCGGCCTCATCGGCCAGACCTATCACAGCGAGAACCGCGTCAAGGGCTACAACTGGGGTCATTTCTCCGACGCCAAGGCGGACCAACTCGCCCGCAACGCACTGGACGCGTTCGAGGCCAAGGAACTCGACCGCCGACTCGGCGAGCTGCATTCCTACCTGGTGGACAACGCGGTATGGGTCTGGGTGGTCCACGACATGAACCCGCGGGGGCTGGCCGCTCACGTCAAGGGTTTCATTCAGGCGCAGAGCTGGTTCCAGGACTTCACGCGGATCCGTATCGAGAAGTAGCCTTGGACGCCTGTCCGGGTAAGCGAATCACAGTAGATTCCTGCATACCCGGACAGGCTCCCGGGGACGCATAGCCAATGCTCTGGTATGTTCTGCGGCGGTTGGCCTACGTCCTGCCGATTCTGCTTGGCGTATCCATCGTCTGCTTTTCCCTGCTTCACCTGGCGCCCGGCGATCCGATAACCGCAGTCATGCCGGAGTTCGCCTCCGACCAACTCATCGAGCAGATCAAGCGGGCGTACGGCTTCGACAAGCCGGTGCCGGTGCAATACCTGCTGTGGCTGTTCAACGTGCTCAGCGGCGATCTGGGGCTGTCGCTGGTGGCCAACCGGCCGGTGTGGGACGAGTTGGTCCCCGCCATGGTCAATACGTTCCAACTCGCCGCCTTCGGCATCGGCCTGAGCCTCCTGTGCGGTATCGGGCTGGGCCTTCTGGCGGGCTACACCCGCCGGTTGGTCACCGACCGGGCCATCACCACCACGGCTATCATCGGCGTGTCGGTGCCCCACTACTGGGTCGGGCTGGTGCTGATCGCCATCCTCGCCGTGATCCTGGGCCTGCTGCCCGCCATGGGCAAGGCGCCCCCCAGCGGCGGCTTCGGTCTTGACGACATCCGCCACATGATCCTGCCGGGCGTTACCCTGGCGTTGATCCCCACGGGCATCATCGCCCGGAGTGTTCGCGCCACCGTCATCGACGTCCGCAAGCAGGAATTCGTCCAGACGCTGCAGGCCAACGGACTGCCGCCGCGGCGCACGTTCCTTCACGTGATCAAAAACGCCTCCCCCACGGTGCTGGCGATCATCGGCATCCAGTTGGGCCATCTGGTGGGGGGATCGATCCTGGTGGAGACGGTCTTTGCCTGGCCCGGCACCGGTTATCTCCTGAACACCGCCATCGCCACGCGTGATCTGCCGGTGCTCCAGGGCACCATCCTCGTGTTGGCGACCTTCTTCGTCATGTTGAACTTCCTGGTGGATCTGGCGCAACCGTTCCTCGATCCGCGCATGACCCGGCAGTGAAGGTTCAGGTGCACAGGTGAGGGCATGAGCACACCCGCAGCGTATGTCGGCGAAGCGCCGGCACCGGTCATCGCACCGCACGGACGCGTCCAGCGCACCTACTGGCAGGCGGCGCGCCGGCGGCTGCTGCGCGACCCGGTCTCCATGGGCTGCCTGGCCATCCTTTCCCTGATCATGGCGGCGGCAATCTTCGCGCCCTGGATCACGCCCCATGAACCCTATACCTCCAGCATCGTCAACCGCTTGAAGCCGGTTTTGACCCCGGGGTTCATTCTCGGTACGGACGAACTCGGCCGCGACATGTTCACCCGGCTGATATACGGCGGCCGCATCTCCCTCCTCATGGGCTTGTTGCCTATCCTGATCGCGACCCTGGCGGGCAGCGTCCTCGGGATCGTCGCCGGGTACGTCGGCGGCAAAACCAATATGGTGATCATGCGGGTGGCCGACGTCTTCTTCGCGTTCCCGTCGGTGCTGCTGGCGGTGGGGCTGGCCGGCGCCCTGGGGGCGGGAGTGGTCAACGTGTTGATATCGCTGTCGCTGGTCTTCATACCGCCCATCACCCGGGTGGCCGAGGCGGCCACCACGCAGATTCGCGCCCAGGACTTTGTCGAGGCGGCCCGCGCCACCGGCGCCTCCGCGTCTCGGATCATCACGGGCCACGTGCTCACCAACGTCACGAGCCCCATCCTCACCTATGCGTCGAGCCTCATCGGACTCTCCATCGTGCTGGCCTCGGGGCTGTCCTTCCTCGGCCTCGGCATATCACCGCCCCTGGCCGACTGGGGGCTCATGCTGAACACGCTGCGCCAGTCCATCTTCCTGGCGCCGATGAACGCGGTGCTGCCGGGGGTGATGATCCTCATCGCCTCGGTCTGCTTCAATCTCCTGAGCGACGGCCTGCGCACGGCCATGGATGTGAAAACATGAGCGCGATGCCGGCAACCGCGAATCGCCTGGACCCGCCCGAGACGGTGGAGCCCGAGACGCGGGAACGGCCGTTCCTGAGCGTCGACGGGCTGCGGAAATACTTTCGGCTGCGGGGCGGCTCGTGGGGCGTCGGCGGCGCCTACGTGCAGGCCGTGGACGGCATCAGCTTCGCGGTGGCGGCCGGCGAGACCCTCGGAGTGGTGGGCGAGTCGGGCTGCGGCAAATCCACCACCGCCCGGCTGCTCATGCGGCTGATCGATCCGGACGCGGGCGAGATCCTGCTGGACGGACGCGACGTCGGCGGCCGGGACGGCATGTCCCTGCGCACGCTGCGGCGCCAGGTGCAGATGGTGTTCCAGGACAGCTACTCCTCGCTCAACCCGCGGCACACCATGGCCGAAGAGGTGAGCTTCGGCCTGACCGCCCAGGGTGTCCGGCGGGCGGAGGCGCGCCGGCGGGCCAACGAGATCCTCGACTTCGTGGGCCTCGAACCCGCCATCTTCGCCGACCGCTATCCCCATGAGCTGTCCGGCGGCCAGCGCCAGCGGGTCAACGTGGCGCGGGCCCTGGCGCTGAATCCGCGGTTGTTGCTTCTCGACGAAGCGGTGTCGTCGCTGGACAAGTCGGTGGAAGCGCAGGTGTTGAACCTCCTCATCGAGATCAAGGAACGGCTGGGCCTGACCTACGTCTTCATTTCCCATGACCTCAACGTGGTCCGGTTCATCAGCGACCGGGTGCTGGTGATGTACCTGGGCAAGGTGGTGGAGATCGGGCCGGTTGCCAGCGTTTACGGCGCCCCGGGACATCCCTACACGAGCGCACTCATCGCCTCGCGCCTGAGCATGGACCCGCGCAGGCGCATCGAGGCGCCTCCGGTGGTCGGCGATCTTCCGAGCCCCATCAACCCGCCGTCGGGGTGCCGGTTCCGCACGCGGTGTCCCTTGGCGGAAGCGGTGTGCGCGGACCGGGACCCGGCCCTGGAGCCCTTCGGCCAGGAACGGACCCATCTGGCCGCCTGCCACGCGCTGGTACCGGGCAGCGGGCACAGTCAGGCGCCGGCCCGCCGGGTCGAGGCTGCTCCCGCGACGGAGGCGCGACCGAGGTGACGGCCGCCGACTTCGCACCCGCGGAAGTAAACCACCGTCCTTTCCTGTCGGTGCGTGATCTCTCCGTGGAGTTCATGAGCGAAGGCATGGCGCTCCGGGCCATCAACGGCGTCGACTTTCACCTGCGCCTGGGCGAGACGCTTTGTCTTCTGGGCGAATCCGGGTCGGGCAAGACCGTCACCATGCGCTCGCTGGTGCGGCTGCTGCCGCCCACGGCCCGCATCGCCGGGAAAGTGCTGCTGGACGATATCGACGTCCTGACACTGGACCCGGACCGCCTGCGGGCCATACGGGGCACCAAGGTGTCGATGATCTTCCAGGAGCCCATGACGGCGTTGGATCCGGTGTTCACCGTTGGTCACCAGATCGCGGAGGTCGTGGTGTTCCACGAAGGGGTTTCCTGGGCTACCGGCCGCGCCCGGGCCCTGGAGATGCTGGACCTGGTCCAGGTGCCGTCGGCGCGCCGCCGGCTGGATGCCTACCCGCACGAGCTTTCCGGGGGCCTGCGGCAACGGGTCATGATCGCCCTCGCCCTCTCCTGCCGACCCAAGCTGCTGCTGGCCGACGAGCCCACCACGGCACTGGACGCCACGGTACAGATCCAGATCCTGCTGTTGCTGCGGGAACTGCAGCGCGAGCTCGGAATGGCGACGATCTTCGTCACCCACGATCTCGGCGTGGCCTGCGAGATTTCCGATCGGGTGGCCGTGATGTACGCCGGCCGCTTCGTGGAAACCGGCGCCATCGCCGAGATCATCGACTCGCCGCGACACCCCTACACCATCGGGCTGCTCAATTCGACGGTCCATGCCGGCAGCGAGCGGGGGCAGCTCGCACCGATACCCGGAGCTCCTCCCGACCTCCTGGACATGCCGCCGGGATGCGCCTTCGCGCCCCGTTGCGCCAAGGTCGTCGCCGACTGCAGCCAGCGGGTGCCGGATCTGGAAGAGCTCGGCCCGGGCCGGCTGGCTCGATGCCCCAGGACCGCGAATCCGGATTGTTGAGGAAGGGGCCGGTCATGGCCTTCATCCATCCCAATCCCATGGATCAATCGTGCTGGATCTTTCAGTTGGTATCAGCCGGTTTCCAGGTAACGGGAAAGGGCGTGCTGCACCGCTCGGCCATCTCGTTTCGACAACGTGCCGATCTTGCGGACGATCAGCGCGTCATCAACCGTAAAGAGCTTGAAACGGACCTTGCAGGGGACGTTGAGGCCGGCTTCCCGCCAACCGTCGATGGCCACGTCGCTCGTCCAGTCGTTCCGGACCGAGGTGATCATGGCCAGGATCGACTGCTCATGAGACTGATTGAAGTCAGCCGATGAGACGATCAGGGCCGGCCGGCGTTTGGCAGCCTGCCGGTCGGTGAAGGGGAAGGGGACGACGACCACATCAAGGGCGTCAAAGGTCACGCCACGCTTCCTCGTCCTCGGGCGAGACCCATTCGCTCAGCACCTCGGAAAGACCCTTCAGATAGTCGTCCCGTCCTGGCGTCACCTTGTGCACCACCAGATGATCGGCCTCGACCTCAAAGCCAATCATGTCGCCCTCGCGCAGGTTGGCCGCTTCCCGGATCTTCTTGGGAATCGTCGTCTGCCCCCGCGCCGTGATCTTGGAGATCTCCATTTCATGTTTCCCTTATTTTCAGAAAATACGGAAAATCAGAATCAAATGCAATGGTGCCGCGAAGGCGGGTTTGACCTCCATCGCCTTATGCCCTTATTCTCCCTGACATGTTTCTGCTCGGACCCTACCTGAGACGCGCGCACGCGCGTAGCGAGAAGCGCTGGGCCACCGAGGTGGAGCGGTGCGTGACGGTAGACCACCTCCGCCAGGTGATGGAGAAGCGTGTGCCGCCCATCGTCAGGGAATACTATCGCGGCGGCGCCGATGACGAGATCACTCTCAGGGACAACGTCGAGGCCTTCCGCAGGGAGCGGTTCAAGCCGAGGTCCGGGGTTCGGCTTCCGTCGGTGGAATTACGCACCGAGATGCTCGGACACGAGATCGACCTGCCGGTGATCGCGGGACCCATCGGCAGCCCCAGGATGATCTGGCCCCGGGGGGAGGCGGTTGCCGCCAGGGCCGTGGGCGAGGCCGGGACGATTTGCACCCTCTCGACCCTGACAGGGACGGATCTGGAGGAAGTCAGGGCCGCCTCGAAGGGGCCCTGCTGGTTCCAACTCTATCTCATCGGCGGAGAAGAGGTGGCGGCACGGGGGATCGAGCGGGCGAAGGCCGCGGGCTACGCCGCTCTCATTCTCACCATCGATACCGCGGTCCCGGGAAACCGCGCGCATCATGAGTGGATGGGCGCTTCGCGGGCCATCAACGGCACTCCGATGCAGAAACTGAAATTCGCGCCCCAGATGATGCGTCACCTCTCCTGGGTCAAGAGCTACTACTCCGATGGCGGGATGATGCAGTTTCGCAACGTCATACAGAACGACGGCACGCCCATGCCGTACACCGACATCGGGACCCAACTGCGGGCTTCCGCCGTCACCTGGGAACATCTGCCCTGGGTACGGGGAATCTGGGGTGAAGACAGGCCCTTGATCATCAAGGGAGTGCAATGCCTTGAGGACGCCCGGCTGGCGGTGGAACATGGAGCGGACGCCATCGTCGTCTCCAACCATGGCGGACGGCAGTTGGACCGGGTCTATCCGACCCTGTACATGCTGAAAGAGATCGCGCCCGCACTCAAGGGCTCCGGTGTCAAGGTTCTGTTGGATGGCGGCATCCGGTCCGGCGCCGATGTCGTCATTGCATTGGCACATGGCGCCGATGCCGTGCTCGCGGGACGAGCCTACGTCTACGGGCTCGGTGCGGGCGGCGAAGCTGGTGTCCGCAAGGCTTTCACCATCCTGAAGAAGGAAATCGAGGACACCATGCGGCTCCTGGGCTGCGACTCGGTGCAAGACCTCAACGCCGAGAAACATCTGCTCTCATATCCATTCTCGGCAAGCCGGCCTTGAGTCATAGGTGGACACCCGTACCCATATGCGCCACTGACGGCCGCTTTTCGGCAGTCAAACGACAAGTCCATTTCCTTTCGTGAAATGCCACTCGAATTCGCGAAAGAGACCTTGTTCATTTCGCGAATCGGCAGTCAAATGTCTCGCTTTCGGTTGATCGCTGGCACTATTGTATGGTATCACTCGACGCTTCGTTGTATGAAGTGGGCTGCAAATCTGATACAATACCGAGCAATCCCCACAAAATTGATAAGATAAGCGCCAAAAGGGGAACCGGGTATGGGTAGACCGAAGGAGTTCGACGAACATGAGGCCCTGATGAAGGCCATGAGGCTCTTCTGGGTCCATGGCTACAAGGCAACGTCCATCCAGGATCTCGTCGACGGTATGGGTATCGGCCGGGGTAGCCTTTACGGGACCTTCGGCGGTAAACGTTCCCTGTTCATGAGGGCGTTGCGCTACTACGACGAGGAACGCGCGACTTACTTTACGGATCTGTCGACGTCGAAGCCGCCGCGCCAGGCCCTGCTGAACGCATTTGAGTCCGTCGCGGACACAGTACTGGGCCATGGTTCCCGCGATGGTTGTTTTCTGGTCAACACGGCACTTGAGCTGTCGCCCCACGATGCCGAGATCGGCTCGGTCGTATGCGACGGATTCGCCGACGCGGAGAGTTTCTTCCGCAACATGATCGAACGGGGACAGGCCTCCGAAGAGATCTCGGGCACCGTGGACGCGAATTCCACGGCGCATACGCTTCACACCCTGTTGCTGGGCATGCTGGTGCTGGCGCGTAGCCGTCCCGAACCCATGCTGTTGCAGGGCATCGTCAAACAGGCGGGTCAATTGGTACCCGAGCCGGGTTTGTAGAGTCCGCCCCACCCCCCCAGGCCCCGGCGAACGGACAGGCTTCGCTTGGGGGCCCGCTCAGGAACGCGCGGTTTCCTCCACCGCCGCCTTGACGAGATCCTCCGGCAAATCATCAAAGGAAGTGTAGTTCAGGGCGTAGAGCCGGGCGTACAGACCTTTGCGCGCGGTGAGCTCCTGATGCGTGCCGGTCTCGACGATGCGGCCGTCCTGCAGGACGATGATGCGGTCGGCGTCCCTCACCGTGGCGAGCCGATGAGCGATCACGATGCCGGTGCGTCCTTCCAGCAGAGCGGTAAGACCGACCTGGATCTGCCGTTCGGTGTAGGAATCGATGTTCGCCGTGGCTTCGTCCAGCACCAGCACCCTGGCATCCGCCACCAGCGCGCGGGCGAAGCTGAGAAGCTGGCGCTGTCCCAGGGACAGGTTCCCGCCTCCTTGTTCGAGCATCGTATCGTAGCCGTCCGGCCAGCGCATGATGAACTCATGGGCGCCGACGATCCTCGCCGCCCGTTCCACGTCCTGGTCGGCGGCGTCGGTGGTGCGGAAGCGGATGTTCTCTCGAATCGTGCCGGTGAACAGGAACGGATCCTGCAGCACCATGGCGATGTGCTTGCCCAGCGCCTCGGCCGCGTAGTCCCGTACATCGCGTCCATCGAGCAGGATGGCGCCCTCCCACACGTCATAGAAACGATGCAGCAACGCCGTCGTGCTGGTCTTTCCCGAACCGGTGGGCCCCACCAGCGCCACCGTCTCCCCGGGCTCGATGGTGAAGTTGATGTTCTTGAGCACCGGCTGGTGCTTCTCGTAGCCGAAGGTGACGTCGCGGAACTCGATCCGCCCGGCGACATCCTCGGGGGAAATCGCGTCGGGCTTGTCCTGGACCGCCAGCGGCACGTCCAGGACCTCGAAGATGCGTTGACCGGAGGCCATGGCGCGTTGCATGACGCTGTACTGGATGGTGAGAGACCGTATGGGGTCGAAGAACCGCTGGACGTAGAACAGGAACGCCACCATCACGCCCAGGTCCAGGACGTTGTCGAGCACCAGCGAGCCGCCCACCACGATGACGACCCCGAGGGCCGCTCCGGTCAGCGTATCCACGATCGGCACCATGACCTGCGCGAATTGCGCCGACCTCAGGTGCGCATTGAGGTTCTCCGTCGCCTTCTCGTCGTAGAGCTCGAAGTTGACGGCTTCCCGCCGCATGCCCTGCACGGTACGAACCGCGTGGATGCCTTCGGCCAGGGCGCCGTTGGCGATGGAATTGGTCTCCCGGGCGTAGCGGAAGGCGGCCCGGGCCCGGGGCAGCCACACCAGGCGAACGAAGAAAAGGACCGGGACCACCGACAGCGCCAGCAGGCCGAGATTGAAATCCAGCCACAGCATGATGGCGACGATGCCGAAGAGCAGCAGCAGGTCGCCGAAGGCCGTGATGGAGTTTTCCAGGAACTCCTGAAGCGCGTAGACGTCCCCCTGCAGCCGCGACATCATGCGGCCCACTTCGGTCTTGTCCATGAAGGCCAGGGCGACGTACTGCAGGTGGGCGAACATTGCGCGGCGCAGGTCGAAAATGACCTGCTCGCCGGTTACACTCACCAGCCAATCCTGCGCGAAGTTGGCGGCATAGTTCACCAGGATCACGAGAAAAAAGATCACGATGTAGAACCACAGCAAGGCGATGTCACCGGGTGCGATGGCGTCGTCGATGGCGTGACGGATCACCAGCGGGATGGCCAACTGGGCGCAGGTAAAAAGCAGCAAGGCGCCGACACCGAGGTACAGCCGCCGCCGGTAGGGATAAACGTAGGACAGGAAACGCCGCACCACGTGCCGGTCGAAGGCGGCGCCGAACATCTCCTCGTCGCGGCTGATCTGCGAGCCCACAACCGCTCGCGGCGGACGCGTCCGCCCGCCCCAGGCCCCGGTGTACCGTCTCGCAGGGAACGTCATGCCTCGGTCCCTTCCCTGGCCCCGGCGTCCGCCGCGAGGTCGACGATATCCTGAAGGGGGCCGTCCAGGGTCTGCAGGGCGAACAGCGCCGCGTACCGGCCGCGCTGCGCCACCAGGGTGTCGTGGGTGCCGCGTTCGATGATGCGCCCGTCCTCGATGAAGATGATCTCGTCGGCGTGGCGCAACGCCCCCAGCCGATGGGAGACGATGAGGGTCGCGCAGCTCTTCGAGTGTTCCCGGAGCGCCTCGCGAATGCGTTGCTCGGTCCCGGCATCGATGGCGGCCATGGAGTCGTCGAGCACCAGCACGACCGGCCGCAGGATCGCGGTGCGGGCGATGGCCACCCGTTGCTTCTGCCCGCCGGACAGCGACACCCCCCGCTCCCCCACCAGGGTCCCGTACCGGTCCGGCAACTGGTCGATGAATCCGCCGATCTGGGCGGTGGCGGCGGACTCCTGTATGGCGCCGTCGTCAGCCCACGGATCGCCGTAGGCGATGTTGTTCTCGATGGAGGAGGTGAACAGGAACGTGTCCTGCTGGACCACCTTTACGGCGCGGCGCAGGGAATCGAGAGTGACATCGCGGATGTCCTGACCGTCCACGGTAATCCGCCCGCCGGTGACGTCGTAGTAGCGCGGCAGGAGATGGGCGATGGTGGACTTGCCGCTGCCCGGAGGGCCGACGATGCCGAGGGTCTTGCCCTGTTCCACCCGGAACGATACGCCGTCCAGGACCTGCGGCGCCCCCTCGCCGGCATAGGCAAAGGAGACGTCCTCGAACTCGAGGACGCCGCCGGTGATTTCCAACGCCTCGGTGTCGTCGCCGTCGCGTATGGGCGGCTCCAGGTCCAGCACCGCGAACAGGCGCGCGCCGCAGGTGGACGCCCGGGCGAACGCGTTCACCACCATGCCGAGCTGGCGCACGGGTTGCTGGAGTATGGTCATGAAGGCGAGGAACTCGGTCAGCGTGCCTATCGTGATGTAGCCGTTGATCACCCGCGATCCGCCTACCCACAACACCAGGCCCATGGACACGAAGAACGCGAAGTTCATGGAGGTCGCGGAGGAAACCCGCGTGCGGATGCGCCGACCCGCAAGCGCGAAGGCGTGATCCGAGGCGTCCTGGTATTTGTCCAGCTCGTGGCGCTCCGCGCCGAAGGCCCGCACCACCCGGATGCCGGTCAGGTTCTCATCCATGATCCGGCCCAGCACCGCCATCCTCTCCTGCAACTCGAACCACATCTCCCGCAGCCGGCGCCTGACGGTGGTGGAACGCAACGCCACGAACGGCACGAAGCTGAGGCTCAGCGCCCCCAGGAACGCGTCCGTGGACAGCAGCACGTAGGCGCCCACCCCGACAAGCACGATGAACAGGAGCACCCGCAACGGTCCCATGTTCATGAAGCCGCGCACCCCCTCCAGATCCAGCATCCCGCGAGTGATGAGCTCGCCGGTATGGACGCGGTCATGAAAGGTGAAGTTCAGATGCTGCAGCTTGTCATAAAAAGCCATCCGCAGCCGGTAGGCCAGGTGATGGCCCAGCGTCTCGCCGCAGTAGTTGTGGGTCAGCGTGAACAGGCCGCGCAGGGTCGCGGCGCCCAGCAGCAGCAAGGCGGTTCCGTAGAGGGCCTCCCGGGCCTCTTCGTCCGACATCGACGTCCCCAGCAAACGGACGGCGCCGTCCACGGCGTCCCCAAGATACTGGGGGATCATGAGCTGGAAGAAACCGGCCGCCAGAATCGTAACGGTCGCCAGCGCCAACCGCAGCCGCTGCGCTCCGGCGAGCTTGAAGATCCGCCACAGCACCGCTACGTCGTCACCGGCGTCGCGGTCCTTGTCGATGGTCATGCCCGAATACGTGCGCGCGTAGATGTATTTCGCGGGCGGAGGGTCGGACCCGTTTCCGGACGCCGAGCCGTTTTTTGACTTGTCGTGAGTCGCCATCTGTCAGGGTGCAGGGGCAGGCTTGATCCTCAAGCCCGCGTGGCACGTGTGCGTGCCCGGCCAACCTACTTAAATAGTTGCTGAACGGCCTCGGGTCAAATCTTCGGTGGCCGGGGCGGGAGCCCCTCTCCCGTCCCTTCCGGACCCCGCGCGGTTACCAGAACCGGTCCGCCACCATCATCACCACCGCAAGGACCACCACCCCGACGACGACGGCCTGAAGCCGTCGCGGGTGCATCCGCTTGCACAAGGTAGCGCCGTAATGGACGCCGGCCAGGGACCCCACGGACATGAACACGGCGGCGTTGAGGTCGACGTCGGTGACGCCCTGACCCCGGCCGATGAACGCATAGAGAGAGGACATCACCGTCATGAGCAGCAGCGCGACGAAGATCGATGTGCCGACATACCGGGATGTCTCGCGGTAGAAGAGCAGCAGCGACGGAATGATCAGAATGCCTCCCCCGATGGAGGTCATCCCCATGACCGCGCCCACCAGGAAGAGAGCCGGGAACTTCACCACCGCACCCCTCCTGGAAGAGAGGAAACGGGTGTCCAGCCGGTCGTAGTCGAACAGCAGCGCCACCAGCGCAAAGCAGATGGACCCCATGACCGTGTAGCTGACCACGTCCTGAAGCATCTCGACGCCGCTCGGGGAGAGCGAGACCCGGCCCCATTTCACCGCCAGAGCGCCGGCCATGACGCCGGGAACCGCGGCCAGAAAGAAACGGACGCCGACGTCCAGGTTGACGGTTCCCTGCCGGTAGTGCCGGACGGCGGCCCAGATCTTGGTGAGGACGCCGTAGAGCCCGGCGGTTCCCACCGCCGCGATAGGCTCCAGCTTGATGATGAGCAGCAGGAACGGGACCGTCAGCACCCCGCCGCCAATGCCGGTCAGGCCGATCAGAAATCCCAGTACGAGGCCGGACAGAAGATAAAGGACGATTTCGGACAGGACGACGTCGGGCATGGTGGTTCCCGCCACCCGCCTCAGCGGGACCCACTGACAGCAGTTTCAGGAGATCGTCTCGTCAGGACCGGGAACGGGGGTGAACTCTCTTCCCTCTTATTGCATTCCTGGCCGGTGCTGTCCAGGACGACCCGGCCGTGCGCCCCCGTGTCGGCGTCGTGTTGACACCGTTCCGCGGATCTGTCGTAATCCACGACGCGGCTCTTTCCCGGTTCCGCACCGGCTCCTTCCATGGATTACGGCGTATTCGATCATCTGGACCGCGGCCCCCAGCCGTTGAGGGACTACTACGAGGCGCGTCTGACGCTCATCGAGGCGTACGAGCACGAGGGTTTCTACGCCTACCACGTAGCGGAGCATCATTCGACGCCGCTGGGCATGGCGCCGTCCCCCAATGTGTTCCTGTCGGCCGTCGCCCAGCGCACCCGGCGGCTCCGCTTCGGGCCTCTGGTCTACGCGCTGCCGCTCCACCACCCGCTCCGGCTCATCGAAGAGATCTGCATGCTCGACCAGATGAGCGGGGGACGGCTGGACATCGGCTTCGGCCGCGGCTCGTCCCCCATCGAGCTGGCGGTGTACGGGCAGAAGCCGGACGAGGCGCAACGTATCTACGCGGAGGGACTGGACCTCATCCTGCAAGGACTGACCCGGAAGACTCTCGACTTCGCGGGCGAGTTCTTCAACTTCGAGGACGTGCCCATGGAGCTGGAGCCGCTGCAAAAGCCCCACCCGCCGCTGTGGTACGGCGTCCACTCGCCGGAAAGCGCCGAGCGTGCCGCCCGCCGGGGGCTCCACATCGTGAGCCTGGACCCAGCGGTCCCCACGCGCAGCTTCACCGACCGGTTCCGGGAGGTGTGGACGGAGGTTCACGGCGACGCGGCCCTGCCCAAGATCGGCCTCGGCCGCTTCGTCGTGGTGGCCGACGGTGACGGCGAGGCGCTTCGCATCGCCCGGCGCGCCTATCCCGTCTGGCACCGGAGCTTCAATCACCTGTTCCGGTTAAGGGGCAGCGCCCCGAGGCATCAGCGTCCCTCCGACTTCGACGGCGTCATCGCGTCCGGTCAGGGGATCGCCGGCAGTCCGCCGACCGTCCAGAAATTCCTGCAATCGCAGATCGAAACAGCCGGCGCCAACTATCTCATCGGCCAGTTCGCCTTCGGCGACATCTCCCTCGACGAAGCGCTCCGCTCCGTGGATCTCTTCTCCGAGAACGTGATGCCGGGGCTGGGCTAGGAGCCTGTCGAGATTTTGCGCCCTTCGACTTCGCTTCGCTACGCTCAGGACGAACGGTTAAGTCAATGAATTCTGATGAAGATTCCGTTCGCCCTGAGCCCTTCGGCAGGCTCAGGACAGGCTTCGCGAAGCGAAGTCGAAGGGCGCCACACGGCGTTTTTCAACAACCTGTTAGGACATTGACCCGTTCGTCCTGAGCGTAGCGGAGCGCCAGCGAAGCGAAGTCGAAGGGCGCAAACTATCAATCGTAGGGGCGACCGGCGGTCGCCCTCGGCCCCGGGGCATCGGTGGGCTGGCCCATCAAAAGAGGATTTCCCAGCACTCCTCCAGCGATCTGACGCCTATCAGCTCGGGGTGCTCGATGTGCGGGAGCTGCTTGCAGTTGCCTTGGGGCAGGACGCACTTGCGGAATCCCAGCTTGCCGGCCTCGGCCACCCGGGCCTCCGCCCGGCTGACGGTGCGGATCTCTCCCGCCAGCCCCACTTCGCCGACGAAGATCATGTAGGGGTCCACCGGCCGGTCCTGGGCGCTGGAGGCCACCCCCACCGCGATCCCCAGGTCGACGGCGGGTTCCGATACGCTGACCCCGCCGGCGACGTTGATGAAGACGTCCTTGTCGAAAAAATTCATGCCCTTGCGCTTTTCCAGGATGGCCAGGATCAGGGCGACGCGGCTGGTGTCGACGCCGATGCAGGTACGCCTGGGCAGGGTGAGAAAGGAGCGGGTCACCAGCGACTGGATTTCCACCAGGATCGGACGGGTCCCCTCCATGCTGGGGACCACCACCGAGCCCGAACCTCCCAGGGGGCGTTCGGAAAGGAAGATCTGCGAGGGGTTGGACACCTCCCGGAGGCCGGCTTCCTGCATCTCGAACACGCCGATCTCGTTGGTCGAGCCGAAGCGGTTCTTGACCGCCCGGAGGATCCGGAAGCTGTGGCCGCGCTCGCCCTCGAAATACAGCACCGTGTCCACCATGTGCTCGAGCACCCGCGGACCGGCGATGGCCCCGTCCTTGGTCACGTGGCCCACGAGAAAAGTGGCGATGCCGGTCTTCTTGGCGAGGGAAATGAGCGCGCTCGAACACTCCCGGACCTGGCCGATGCTCCCCGGAGCGGACGGGATGGCGGAGGTGTGGACCGTCTGGATGGAATCCACCACCAGCACCGCGGGCTTCACCGCTTTCACCTGTTCCAGGATGCGCTCCAGCGACGTCTCGCTCAGCACCAGCAGGTTCGACGACGCCAGGGAAATGCGCCGTCCCCGCATCTTGACCTGCTGCTCCGACTCCTCGCCGGAGACGTAGAGGCAGGGCGGTCCGTCATGACTCAGCGCCGCCACCGCCTGGAGCAGCAGCGTCGACTTGCCGATGCCGGGGTCGCCGCCGATGAGCACCGCGGACCCGTCCACCAGTCCACCCCCCAGGACCCGGTCGAACTCCTCGATGCCCGAGCGCAGGCGGCTGTCGGTGTCCGTGGTTACGGCGTGGATGGGCGAGGGCGAACGAGCCGGGCCGGCGTCCCCGTCCACGGGGGTGCCGGGACGGGCCGTGACCGCTTCTTCCACCAGCGAATCCCAGCGGGCGCAGTCCGGGCACCGGCCCAGCCATTTGGGAGACTGAAAGCCGCAGTTCTGACATTCGTAGATGACCCTGGCTCGTGCCACGCCTCACCCCCTTGTTCATCATAGGGTGGGTGCAAAAGGAATGCCACTGTCACCCGGCGAGGCTGATAGACTCCCCGGCTTCAACACTGTTAACATGGACCCGTGCCCTTCTACCTGCACATCGACATGGACTCCTTCTACGTGTCCGTGGAGCGCGTGCTCGACCCTTCCCTGGTAGGCAAACCCGTGATGGTGGGGGGCGCCGGCCGCGGGGTGGTCACCTCGGCATCCTACGAAGCGCGTCAGTTCGGGGTCCGGTCCGCCATGCCGGGATTCCAGGCGCGCCGGCTCTGCCCCGACGGCATCTTCGTCCCCGGCCGGCGCGGGGTCTACAGCGAGTTTTCCAGGAAGGTCTTCGACCTGCTCCGTACCTTCTCCCCCGACGTCCGGGCCTTTTCCATCGACGAAGGACTGGTCAACCTCACCGGCACGGAACGGTTGATGGGCCATCCCATCCGCACCGCCAACGAGATCATCGACCGCATCAGGGAGGAGCTGGGGTTGCCGTCGTCCGGGGGCCTCGCCACCCACCCGACCCTGGCCAAGATTGCCGCCACCGCGGTCAAGCCCCGTGGCCTGCTCTACGTGCCCCCTGGTTCCGAGGAGCGCTTCCTCGGTCCCCTCGACGTCTCGGTCATCCCCGGGGTCGGACCCAAGACGCACCGTGAGTTGGTGGACCGGGGCATCGCGACGGTGGCCCAGCTTCTCGCTCACCCCCGGCTGGGCCGGCGCTACCTGAACCTGGAGCGGCCGGCGGAGGGCGGACGCGCGCACGAGCATTCGGTTGGAAGCGAAACCACGCTGGCGCAATCGCTCACGGATGCGGCGGCCATGGAGCGGGTGCTGGGCGGGCTCGTGGGAGACGTGGCGGCCAGATTGCGCCGCCAGGAGGGCCGCGCCCGGCGCGTCACCGTCAAAATCCGCTATTCCGACTTCAAGACCATCACCCGGTCACGCACCCTGAAGGCGCCGACGTGCTTCGACGTGGACATCTTCAAGATCGCGCGGGAATTGCTGACACGGAATCTGGCGCCGGGCAGGCCGGTGCGCCTGCTGGGGATCAGCACCAGCGGCATCGCCACGGAGGGATGGCAGGACTCCATCTTCGACTACCGCGAGCGGGAATCCAAGGACCGGCTCTACAAGGGCATCGACACGCTACGGAACAAGTACGGCGAACGCGCCGTCACGCTGGGCGCCGGAAAGAACCGCTCGCACTGAGCAACGTGATGGCCCCCGCGGCATAGCGCCAAGGGCAGAATTAGCAGAACGTTGAAAGACTCCGTGTGGCACCCTTCGACTTCGCTTCGCTACGCCTGTCCTGAGCTTCGTCGAAGGGCTCAGGGCGAACGGTTAAGTTAAGGAATTCTGATAAAGATTCCGTTCGCCCTGAGCGTAGCGAAGCGAAGTCGAAGGGCGCCGACACTTGGGATTCAGGCAGAAGACATGACCGACACCTCCACAGAGCACCCGTTTCTCGCCGCCTGCCGGTGCGGCAAAACCCCCTACACGCCCGTGTGGCTCATGCGCCAGGCCGGGCGCTACATGAAGCACTACCGCGACATCAGGGCCAAGGTCGGCTTTCTCGAACTGTGCAGGAGCCCGGACCTCGTGGCGGAGGTTACGGTAACGCCCGTGGAGCGCCTGAACGTGGACGCCGCCATCCTCTTCGCCGATATTTTGCTTCTGCTGGAGCCCATGGGGGTGGGGCTGGAATACGCCGAGGGCGGGCCGAAGATTCAGCGGCCGGTGCGAACGGGCCGGGACGTCGACGGCCTGCTCGATCCGGTACCGGAGGAATCCCTGGCCTACGTCTACGCGGCGGTCCGCAGCACCCGCGCGGCCCTGGGCGGACGCGTGCCGCTGATCGGATTCTGCGGTGCCCCGTTCACGCTGGCGTCCTACCTGATCGAAGGCGGCGCCTCGCGGAACTACATCCACACCAAGCGCCTGTTCCACACCGACCCGGGCGCCTGGAGCGCGCTCATGGAGCGGCTGGTGACCGCCACCGTTGCCTACGTCAACGCGCAGATCGAGGCCGGCATCGACGCGCTCCAGGTGTTCGATAGCTGGGTCGGCTGCCTCGCGCCCGGCGACTACCGCGAATACGTGCTGCCGCACATGCGCCGCCTGATGGCCGAAGTCACCCCGGGCGTCCCGACCATCCACTTCGGCACCGGCACCTGCGGCCTGCTGGAGCTCATGCGCGAGGCCGGCAGCGACGTGCTAGGCGTGGACTGGCGCGTGGACCTGGACCAGGCGTGGGACCGCGTGGGCCACGACGTGGCGATCCAGGGCAACCTCGACCCCGTGGCCCTGTTCGCGCCCCCGGCCGAGATTCGACGGCGAGTCCAGGATATCCTCCGGCGGGTCGAAGGCCGCCCGGGCCACATCTTCAACCTCGGCCACGGCATTCTCCCGGAGACTCCGGTGGACCACGTCAGGGCCATGGTGGACGCGGTTCACGAGTTCAGCGGTTAGGAAACCCTAGCTAAATCGGTGAGTTTGTCCGGTTACTCCAATATCTGACCCTCGGCCGGGTCCCTACGGCGGCAGGAATGACCAAACACATCATCGTCATCGGCGGCGGCATCGCGGGTCTTGCCGCCGCGCACCGGCTGACAGAGCTGAGCCGCGCCGGGCCTCGCGATCTCCGAGTCACGCTGCTGGAAGCCTCCGACCGCCTCGGCGGCGTCATCGCCACCGAGCATGCCGGCAACCTCCTGCTGGAGCTCGGTCCGGATTCCTACATCACCGACAAACCGGCCGCGCTACGCCTCTGCGAGCGCCTGGGCCTCGCCGATCGTCTCATTGCGCCGCGGCACGGGCCGTTAAAGCTCTACACCGTCCACCGGGACGCGCTGGAGCCGCTCCCCGAAGGGTTCCTGTTGATGGCTCCCACACGCGTGGGCTCGGTGCTTCGCAGCCCCGTGTTCTCCTGGGGCGGCAAGCTGCGCATGGGGCTGGAACCCCTGGTGCCCCGGCGTTCCGACGGCGGCGACGAGAGCCTCGCGTCGTTCGTGCGCCGCCGGCTGGGCCGGGAAGTGCTGGAGCGGGTGGCGCAGCCCCTCATCGGCGGCATCTACGCCTCGGACCCCGAAGCCCTCAGCCTGACCGCCACCATGCCCCGGTTCCTCGAGATGGAGCGCAATCATGGCAGTGTGATCGCGGGCAGCCGCCGAGCCCAGCAACGCCGCGCGCAGGCCGCGGACGAGACCGGCGCCCGCTGGAGCCTGTTCGTCAGCATCGACGGGGGCATGGAAGTGCTCGTGCGCCGTATCGCGGAGACGCTGGATCCCGGCGTGGTGCGCCTTGGCGAGACCGTCCGGGAGCTGTCCCGGAACGCCGACACCAACCGCTGGCAAGTGGACACCGGCGGCGCCAAGTTGGAGGGGGACGCCGTCGTCTGCACCCTGCCGGCATTCGCGGCGGGAGATACCCTGACGGCACTCGATCCGGAGTTGGCCCGGGATCTCAAGGCGATCCCCTTCTCCTCCACCGCCACCGTAAACCTCGCCTACCGCCGCAGCGACGTCGCCCATCCCCTCGACGGCTACGGCTTCGTCGTCCCGCACGTGGAAGGCCGGAAGATCATGGCCTGCACCTTCAGCAGCGTAAAGTACGCCGGCCGGGCTCCCGAAGACACCGCCCTGCTGCGCTGCTTCGCCGGCGGCGCCCTGCAACCCGACCTGCTGGACCAGCCGGACGAGGCCCTGGAAGCCCAGGTCCGGAAAGACTTGGCTGCGCTGCTCGGCATATCCGGCATGCCGACGCTCTGCCGCACCACCCGCTACCCCGACAGCATGCCCCAGTACAACGTTGGCCACCTGGACCGCGTGGAGAGAATCGAGACCCGGTTGAAGGAGTTCCCTACCCTTGCAATTGCTGGCAAGAGCTACCGTGGCGTGGGCATCGCCGATTGCATCGCCGGCGGGGAGGCGGCGGCGGAAGGGGTAGTCGAACACCTCTCGCAGAGTCCATGAGGGGCGAAACCCTACCATCTCTGCCGTCTGAGTCACGTCATCAGTGACTTGGTCGTTTTGTTGGGCCACAGCATTGGCTCCCGTAATCCCCAATAGAAATTTTGCCAAAAAAACCATTGCCAAATTTATTTTTGTCATCTATGATGACGTTCTGTTAGGAATTGCAACAGAGAGACTCACAAATGCGCAACATAACGGGACAGGAGTTATCGGCGACGATCTTTACGGGAGAGAGTATGAAGTCACCGGACTTTGGGAAATGCTGGAACAGGGCGAGCATATACTGATGCTTGCTCCCAGACGTGTGGGCAAGACGAGCCTAATGCTTGAGCTTCATCGCTCACCTCGCGAAAACTGGGACGTCTTCTATGTCGATGTGGAGGCCGGCAAGGGACCCGCGGACTGCGTTGCAGCGATTCTCGCCGCGCTGGCGGCGGATCCTCAATACCGGACCCGTTTTGAGGCGATGCCACTCTCCAACGCCATCAAGGACGTTTTCGGCCATCTGTCTGTCAACACCGACGTCGGCGCACTCTTGCGGCAGTGGTGGATGAAATATCAAGGAGGAGCGGTCGCGCCATGACCCGACGACGCCTCTACAACCCCGCACAACTCACTCCCGACGAGTTGAGAGCGTCTTTTGTTGCGCGGGAAGACACTCTTGCGGAGATGCTCCGCTTGATAGGCGAACAGGAGCCGGGGCATCCCTGCCAGCACATGATGCTCATCGGCCCGCGCGGCATGGGGAAGACAACACTCGGTCTGAGATTCCTCCATGAGATAGTGGACACACCTACCCTGGCGGCAATCTGGCAGCCCGTTGCCTTCCACGAGGAGAGCTACGGAATCAGCAACTTGGGCGAGTTCTGGCTTGCCGCCCTGAACCACCTGACCCGGAGCACCGGAGATCCCCGATGGGCTGACCGAGCCGAAGGTTTGGCAAGAGACGAACGAGACGACAGCCGGCTTGCAGCATACGCGCTGGCTGCGTTGATGGACTTCTGCCAAGCAAGCGGGAAACGATTGATTCTGTTCGTAGAGAACATCGACACGGTCTTCAAGCAACTGGGTGACGAGCGCCAAGTCCATGAGTTGCGCGCCACCCTGATCGAACGCCCCGAGATCCTGCTCATCGGCTCCGCTAACACCGTCTTCGAAGCCATTCACAACCACGGCGAACCGCTTTACGAGTTCTTCCGGCTCTTCATTCTCAAGGGACTGGGGCCGGAGGATACCCGGCGAATACTCGCAACCCTCGCGAACGATGAAGACAAGCCGGAAGTCATAGAACTTCTTGACCGTGAACAGGGCCGGCTCGAAACCATACGCCGTTTGACCGGTGGCAACCCGCGGTTGGTCGTGCTTGCGTGCCGGATACTGATCGAGTCGCCTCTAGGCTCCGCCTTCGACGATCTCGAACGCCTCATCGACGAACAGACACCCTACTTCAAGGCTAGGATTGAGGAATTGCCGGTCCAGGCGCGCCGAGTATTCCACTGTCTCGCGGAGGGCTGGAAGCCGATGCAAGCCAGGGAGGTAGCTGACGCAGCGAAACTCAACTCCTCCCACGCCAGTGCTCAACTCAGGCAACTGATCGAGAAGGGTTACGCGCGAGAAGTGATCGTACCCCACGCTAAGCGGACACTGTATGAGGTGGGCGACCGATTCTACAACATCTACTACGTGCTGCGTTTCTCACGCACCGGTCGCGACCGTCTGGCGCGGCTCGTCGCTTTCCTTCACGACCTCTTCGGTCCCACCGGCATTCGAACGATGTATCCGGCCGCTTTGGAAGGTCCGCGCATTGGAGCCCCGCATGGCGACGACCACTCAAGTTTGTTGGGCGTCTTGGCTGCGTATGTGGCCGAAGACGAGGACTTCGCAGGACGCGACGACTGGCTGTGGCAAGCGCTCTCCTTGGCTAAAGAGACGTGGGGTCCGAACGCTCCAGTAGTTGCGGAGATCCGCGAGTCTTTTGCCGCGTATGACCCTGCGACTCCAACCCGATTGACTGAGTTATTGAGCCGCAGCGCCGCACTTTCCGAGCTTGGACGTCTCCAGGAACTGGAAGTACTGTATCGGGCAGTGATCGAAGAGAGGCCGAACGACGCCGGGGCGTGGACGTTTTTGGGCCTTACACTAATGGAAGTGGGACGGTATCACGAGGGCATCGAGGCCTTCAACAGGGTTCTGCGTGATCCCTTTCCCGCCGACAAGTCAGAATCGCGTTTTTTGCCTGCTGTAGCGTCGTATGGCAAGACGGAGGCTCTCTTTAAATTGAAGCAGTATGCAGAAGCTCTCGAAGTCGCAAAGTGGTTCGAAGAAAACACAACCCCAGACGACTCGGAATCCTTGCTGCACTTGGCCGCATTCGCATACGACGTGAGCGGCAGAGCTTTGGCGCAACTGGACCAGAATGAAGAGGCCATGGTCGCTTGGGAACGAGTTGCCGAATCTACACGAGGCCATGACCCCCCGTGGATGAGACGCAGGGCCGCCAAGTCACTCTGCGCCAAGGGTGCTACTCTCTATAAGTTGGGCCGATCCGAGGAGGCCGTGGTTGCTTGGAAACGAGTTGCCGAGTATGTCCGCCCAGATGATCCACAGGACTTACGCAAGCCCATCGCAGCTATCCTGTCAATGGGCGCCCGCCTGCTGAATGCTTTGGGAAGATCCGCCGAGGCAGAAGAACTATGCAACAAAGCAACAGGGATTGATCCAACACATGCTGAGTCATGGCGGGTGTTTGCAGAAGCCATCCTTGATCAGGACGATTCGGCGCGTTTTGCAAAGGCCGAGGACTGCGCCAGATACGCGGTCAACTTGGCACTTGACAGTGCAGTCGCTGTCCATACGCTCTGCGATGTTCTGTCTCGTCGCGGCAACTGGACAGCGGCGCTGGATGCGTTTGAGCGCGCTCTCCGCATAGGTGGTGTTGAATTCCAGAGTAAGAAACGTCCGCATCTGACAGTGTCGTTGTGCCAAGCCATCACCGCTGGCTATGCACCACGAGCAAAGCGGATCATGGAAGAATTCGGTCTGGCCGAATCGATGGAGCCCCTTTGGCATGCGGTACGGTTGGCGTTAGGTGAAGACCTCGGACCCCTGCCCGCGGAGATCATGGATGCCGTGACCGACATCCGGCAAAGCTTCTTCAGCAATCCCGATAGCTCTTCAGACGATACGTAGGGCGGGCGCGCTTCTTACCGCGCCCCCTTCCTCTGGATCCCGGATCAAGTCCGGGATGACAGGGAGGTGGGCTCGATCCGCTGCCGGCTCAGCGTCGGCTCGTACAGCATCTGGATGACGACCCCGTCGGGGTCGGCGCAGTAGAACGAAGCGCTGCCGTCGCGGTGGCGTTTGAAGGGTTTGATGATGGTGACGTCTCTGGCGCGGAACTCGTTTTCGAGTTCCTGGACGCGGTCGATGGTGGAGACGATGAAGCCCAGGTGGTCGAGGGACGAGGTGGCGGCGGCGGGCGCTTGGCCGCCGGGAGTCTCGTGCAGGGCGAGATTGTCCGGGCCGGAGCTCAGGTAGGCGTTCTGGGGATCGGGTTGCCACACGACCTCCATGCCCAGGATGTCCTGGTAGAATGCTTTGGAGCGCTCGACGTCCTTGACGTTGAGGGCGATGTGGCGCATTCCCATGAGGCCGCTGAGCGCCTTGGGCATGGTTTGGTCCTTGTGGGGTTGATACGAGGCCGGCGGGTCGCCGGCCTCGCTTGTGACACTAGCTGCCGAGGGCGTCTTCGATGGCGCGGGCCGTGTTGAGCCGGGCCAGATGGGAGCGGAAGTCGGCGGACGCGTGGATGTCGTCCAGGGCGTCGGCGCCGTCAGCCACAACGGACGCTGCCGCGGCGATGACATCGGCGGTCAGCGCCTTGCCCCTGAGCTGGTCCTCCACCGCGGTGGCCCGGAACGGCGTAGCCGCCAGACCCGTAACTCCGATACCGGCGTCGGCACAGGTGTCGCCGTCCATGCGCAAGCATACCGCGATGCCGACGAGGGCGAAGCCCGAGGCCTTCTGCTTGACCTTCCGGTAGGTGGCGCGGGTGCCGGCGGCCGGCACGGGAACACTCACGCCCGCCAGGATCTCCGCGGGCTCGATGGCGGTGGTCAGGGGCCCCAGGAAGAAGTCCCCA
>Ga0209020_1001260_pt1 | contig 26685 bp, 23 predicted proteins | sample PinacodermBB_FD_187298 | JGI IMG/M metagenome (GOLD analysis project Ga0209020, IMG submission 187298) | Host-associated microbial community of the marine sponge Aplysina aerophoba from Gulf of Piran - sponge pinacoderm, lysed by bead... | ecosystem: Host-associated > Porifera > Sponge >... | reverse complement strand
CAAATGGTGGATGACCGGCAGACCCACAGCCTTCCGGACAGTGGGGACGGCATTGCGGGCATCGGGGCGTTCATGGCCTTCCCTTCCGCGGGTGCGTTCGGGGACCGGCTCAACGGGCATATCGCGGCGGTGGAACGCCACTACGGAGCATTGTTCGAAGACCCGCTGGCTGTGACGGACGCCGAAGGCGTGGACTTCTCGGCGGAGGGCGAGGGGGAAACGGCGCTTGCAGGCATGGGCTATGCCGATGCCGGGCAGGCCGCGGCAACGGTCCGCCGCTGGCTGGCTGGCGGCGCGCCGGTATTGCGAAGCGACGAGGCGCGCGGGCTGCTCGCGAGGTTGTTGCCCGGGATTCTGGCGGCGTTTTCGGCCGCGCCCGACCCCGACGCGGCCTTGTCGCGGTTCGACCGGTTCCTCGCCGGACTGCCGGCCGACCGGCGGCTGCTCTTCCTGCTGGCGGCGCGGCCCGAACTGCTCGGTATCGTGACGGATGTCGCGGGTTCCGCGCCACTGCTCGCCAGCTGGCTCACCCGTCGGCCGCTTCTGCTGGAGAGCGCGCTCAGCCGCGATTTCACCGATCTCGACCTGCCGGACGAGGAGGGCCTCGAGCCGGAGATCGCGGAAGCGGCCCGCCGGGGGCTGGTGCGGCTCTTCTATGCGCGGGAGTTCGGCCGGCCGGAAATGCAGGCGGAGCTGGAAGCTGCGGCCGGCCGCGCGGGCGACCTCATGGACCTGCTCGACTCCGTCAGGCGCTGGGCCAACGACCGGTTGTTCCAGATCGGAACCCATATATTGCGCGGACGCCTCTCGCCGGAGGAGGCGGGGCCGCCGCTTTCCGATATCGCCGACGCTTGTATCGGGGCGCTGGCGCCGGCGGTGCAGGAAGTGTTCGCGGCCGTCCATGGGCGCGTGCCGGGCGGCAGAGCGGCGGTGCTGGCCTTCGGCGACCTCGGCAGCCGTGAAATGACGCTGAATTCCGATCTCGATCTCATGCTGCTCTACGATTTTGAGGGAAGCGAGTCGGACGGCTCCCGGCCGCTGGACGCCGACACCTACTATGCGAGGTTTTGCCGGCGCCTGACGGCTGCTCTGACTGCCGAGACTGGTGAAGGCGGCCTTTACCGCATCGACATGCGGCCGCGCGAGACGGGCAGCAGCGGTCCGCTGGCCTGCTCGCTGCCGGCTTTCCTGGACTATCCGCACGACCGCGCCGAAGCGCCGGAACTGGCGGCGCTCCGGCGCGCGCGGGTCGTCTGGTCCGAGGACGGTCTGGGAGAGCGTTTCGAGGAGGCGAAGCGGGCCGTGCTCGCTGCGCCCCGGCCGGCGGGACCGCTGGCGGCTGGGCTTGTCCCGGTGCGGGGACAAAGGGACGAGGCCGGGGACGACCTCTGGGCCATCGAGCACATGGCCGGCGGCCTGCGCGATGTGGCCGCCGCCGCCGACTTCCTCCGATTGCTCCACGCCGCCGAACGGCCGTCCATCCTCGACGGCGACGCGCCGGCGGTCTTCCAGGCGGCGCAGGCGCTGGGCTCCATCGGAGCCGGTGCGGCGGAGGACCTTGAAGAGGCCGCGCACCTCTGGCGTAACCTCTGGGGCCTGGCGCAGCTGGCCGTGGACGGGAACCTCGTCGGCGAAGCCGCAGGACCGGAGCTGATGAGCGTGATCGGCCGGTCGGGCGGGAAGCTTGTCGTCGAGGCATTGAGCGATTCGGTACAGGACATCGCCGCCCGCGCCGCCGGGCATGTCGACGCGATACTGGGCCCCGACGGGACGGGAGGACCGTGATGCTGCGCCGGACCGGTTTCGGGCTGGCGCTGGCGGTGTGTCCGCTGCCGGCCCTGGCGGAAGCCGGAACCGTGAGTGCCGGCGATACGGCATGGATGATCGCCGCAAGCGCTCTCGTCCTGCTGATGACCCTGCCGGGCCTCGCCATGTTTTATGCAGGTCAGGTGCGCGCGCAGGCCGTGCTGTCGGTCGTCATGCAGTGCCTGGCCGTCGCCTGCCTCTCGAGCGTGCTCTGGCTTGCCGTCGGCTACAGCCTGGCATTCGGAGACAGCCTGGGCGGGATCGTCGGCGGCCTCGACAGGATTTTCTTCGTGGGCATCGGGCAGGATGCGGTCAGGGGCACGATTCCGGAGATTGTCTTTGCCGTTTTCCAGATGACCTTCGCGATCGTCGCACCCGCAATCATGATCGGCGCCTGGGTGGAGCGGATACGTTTCCCGGTCGTACTGATCGTAAGCGGCGCCTGGCTGCTGCTGGTCTATGCGCCGGTCTGCCACTGGGTGCGGGGCGGCGGCTGGCTGGCGGGACTCGGCGTCGCGGATTTCGCCGGTGGACTCGTCGTCCACGTCAGTGCGGGCGTTTCGGCTCTCACGATTGCGAAACTCCTGGGCGCCCGGCGGGGCTTCCCCGGCAATATCCATCCGCCGCACAATCCCGGTATGACGGCTGTCGGCGCGGCGCTGCTCTGGGTCGGCTGGTTCGGTTTCAACGGCGGCAGCGCGTTGGCGGCCGACGCCACGGCCGGCATGGCGGTTGCGGCGACGCATATTGCCGCGGCGACGGCCGCCATGACCTGGGCGGCGATCGAGTGGATCAGGTTCGGCAAGGCCTCGCTCGTCGGGGCGGTGACGGGCATGATTGCCGGCCTCGCCGCGGTGACGCCGGCGTCCGGCTTCATCGAGCCCGCAGGCGCGTTGGTGCTGGGCGCGGTTGCTGGAGCCGCCTGTTTCGCGGCGACGGAAGCAGTCAGGAAGTCATTGAAAATCGATGATTCTCTGGGTGTATTCGCCGTGCACGGAGTGGGCGGTGCGGCCGGCGCACTGCTGGTTGCCGTCCTGGCGACGGATGCGCTCGGTGGTCCGGGCCTGGGGGAGGGAGCGACCGCCGGCGGCCGAATCGCCGTGCAGGCGGCGGGTGTGCTGGGGGTCGCCGCTTGGGCGGTCGTCGCGACTTTCGTCATCGTCAAGGCCGCCGAAGCGTTGGTCGGCGGCCTGACAGTGGACAAGGAAGATGAACTGGTGGGTCTTGACCTTGCCGCCCACGGCGAACGGGGCTACGACCTTTAACCTAGGGTGAGTACAGTTACCGAAGGCTATGTCGGGCGGCGGGATCGTGCAAGAATAGGGCAAACAGCGCCTGAGATGGGCGAAACAGGTGCTTGGGCCGCGCTGGACGCCGCCGGACACGGACAGGAGGAATGAGAATGGAAGTCAGGATGGAACGGCGCGAGGGCGCTTTGCTTGCGGTGCCGGAAGGCCGCATCGACAGTGCGACGGCCCGTGATTTCGAGAGCAAGATGAAAGCCGCGATTCAGGACGACGACCGTGCCGTCGTCGTGAACCTGTCCCAGCTTTCCTATATCAGCAGTGCCGGTCTTCGCGCGGTGCTCGTGATCGCCAAGGGCCTCTGGAGGCGGGATGCGAGCTTCGCGCTCTGCGCGCTTCCCGACACCGTCCGGGAGATCGTCCAGCTTTCCGGTTTCGACAAGATCATCCAGATTCACGGGTCCGAGGTCGAGGCGCTCGACGCGGTCGGGAACTGACGGGCGGATCGCGGACCCACCGGGTACCCGACGGATTCGGCGCAGCAATCCTTCCGACTGCCGCGTCGCGGTAAACTTCTATTGAGAGGTGGCGCAGCGGGTCTCGCAACCGCTGCGCTGCGGCATTTGCAACAGGGTGCGAAGGCGGCCCGGCTGCCCGATACCGGGAGCGGGCGCTGCGGCTCCGGTCTATACTGTCCGCTCCGAAGCAACGGAAATGCGCGATGACCGGCCTCTGCGCCTTCTTCCCGACCAGGGATTTCGGCTCCGATTTCGCTGCCATCCGGGACTGGGCCCAGGCAGCGGAGAATCTGGGCTACGACTGGATTACGGTTCCCGACCATGTGCTCGGTGCGGACCCGGCCTCGCGCGACGGCTGGAAGCCGCCCTACACCCACCTGGATCAGTTCCACGAGAACTTCGTCACGATGGGCTATCTGGCGGCCTGCACGAAGCGAATCGGACTGGCCTCAGGCGTGTTGATCCTGCCGCAGCGCCAGACGGCGCTGGTCGCCAAGCAGGCGGCCGAGGTGGATATCCTGTCCGGCGGGCGCCTCAGGCTCGGCATCGGTACCGGCTGGAACTTCGTCGAATACGAGGCGCTGAACGAGGACTGGGAGACGCGAGGCGCACGGCAGGCGGAGCAGGTGGCGCTGATGCGCCGGCTCTGGACGGAGGACCTGGTAACGACCGAGGGCCGCTGGCACGGCTTTGCCGACGCCGGGCTCAATCCGTTGCCGCCCCAACGCCCGATCCCCGTCTGGTTCGGCGGCACGCATCCGGCCGTGCTGCGCCGCGCGGCAAAGATGGGCGACGGGTGGATTCCGATCGCCCGCCCGGATGACGCCGGCAAGCGTTTGGTTGAGACGCTGCATGGCCTGCTGGAAGCGGAGGGGCGCGATCCGGCTTCGTTCGGCATCGACGCCTGGCTGCGCGCTTCCTCGCCCGACGTGCAGAAATGGGCTGCTGCCGCCGAGGGCTGGCGGGGGCTCGGCGCAAGCCTGCTGACGCTCTACCCGCTCTACCGGGTGGAGTCGGTGGACGAACGCATCCAGGCGCTTGCGCGCTTCAAGGAGGCGGCCGGCGCTTGCTGACGATCTCCGGCGGACAGGTCCTGTCGCCGGAAGGCGGCTTCGAGCGGCGCGATCTTGCCGTCGCCGACGGGCGCATTGCGGCCGCCGGCAGCGGCGGAGGCGAGGTTCTCGACGCATCCGGGCTTCTGGTCCTGCCGGGAATCGTGGATATCCACGGCGACGCCTTCGAACGCCAGATCATGCCGCGCCCGGGCGTCCATTTCCCGCTGGACGTGGCGCTGCTGGACACCGACCGACAGATGGCCGCCAACGGCATCACCACGGCCTACCACGCGGTCACATGGTCTTGGGAACCGGGACTGCGCGGGCGCGGCACGCTGGTGGCGCTGATGAATGCGCTGGAGGCGCTGGAAGGCCGCCTCGTCGTGGACACACGCCTGCACCTGCGCATCGAGACCTACAATCTGGGCGCGGTGGACGAGCTCTGCGAGTGGATGGGAGCGGGGAAAGTCGATCTCCTCGCCTTCAACGACCATTTCGAGGAGATCTACGAGCAGTGCCGCGACGGCGAAAAGATCGGGAAATATGCCGAGCGGGCGGGGCTCGCGCACGACGCCTTTCTTGACCTTCTGGAGGAGGTGCGAAAGGGAGCACCCGAGGTGCCGGCGGCTATGCGCCGGGTCGCGGCGGCGGCGGAAGCGGCGGGCGTCGTCCGGCTCGCCCATGACGAGGAGACGCTCGAAGACCGGAGCCTTTATCGCAGCCTGGGCGCGCTGATCTCGGAGTTCCCGGAGATCGTGCCGGTGGCGCGCGAGGCGGCTGCGGCAGGAGAGGCAGTCGTGTTCGGGGCGCCGAATGTGCTGCGGGGCGGCAGCCACGCCGGCTGTCCCGGAGCGGCTGACATGGTCCGCGAGGGCTTCTGCACAGTGCTGGCCTCGGACTACTACTATCCCGCCCTGCTGCTGGCGCCCTTCCGGCTGGCGGAGCAGGGCATCCTCAAGCTGGAGGAGGCCTGGCCACTGGTCTCCGCAAACCCGGCCCGCGCGGCGGGCTTGGCCGACCGGGGTGCGCTCGTCGAGGGCGCACGGGCGGACATCCTGCTGGTCGATCCCTCCGGCCCCGTCCCCCGCCCGGCTGCCATGCTCGCCGGAGGCAGGCTGCTGCGCTTCGGGATCGGCTGACGATTCGGGTCAGGAAACGATCTGCCCCCGTCCTGTCGGCGGCGCCGGCAGCTTGAGCCCGGCCTCTCGGTATCCGGGGCCGGCATGGCTGGCGCAGGGGCTTGCGGCCGGTGGCCAAGGATTGCTTGACTGGCGGTGGACCCTTGCCGGAGACCTCGAATGAATCTGGCCGCATTGATGATCCGCGCTGCCCGCGCCAGACCGGACAGCCTTGCGCTGGCGCGCGGGCTCGAACCGCACTCCGACTACCACACGCTTGCCGACCGCTCAGCCGCTATCGCCGGCTCCCTGCGCGCCGCCGGCCTGCAGCCCGGAGACCGCGTGGCGATCGCGATGAAGAACTGCCCGGAATTCATCGAGTTGCTCTATGGCATCTGGCATGCAGGCCTTTGCGCTGTGCCGGTCAATGCCCGGCTGCACCCGACGGAATTCGCCTACATCTTCGAGAATTCCGGCGCTCGGATCGTGGCCGTCACGCCCGACCTGGCGGACGCCCTGGCTCCGGTCTGCGACGGCCTGCCCGAGGTGGAACGCATGCTCGTCGTCGGGGAGGCGGAGTTCCGGGCCCTCTACGAAGGGGAACGGATCGGCCTCGCCGATGTCGCGCCGACGGACAATGCGTGGCTGTTCTATACCAGCGGCACGACCGGCCGGCCGAAGGGCGCCGCGCTCTCGCACCGCAACCTGATGCACTGCACGCTCGGCTATTTCTCCGACGTGGACGACATCGCCGAGGGCGATGCCGTGCTGCATCCCGCACCACTCAGCCATGCATCCGGCTGCTACAGCATCCCCTATGTCGTCCGCGCCAGCCCCCAGGTGGTGCCCCACGGGGGTTTCGACCCGGAAGAGATTTTCGAGCTGATCCGGCACTACAGGGGCAGCAGCTTCTTCGCGGCACCCACCATGGTGAAGCGCCTGATCGACCACCCGGCGGCTGCGAGCGCGGACGTCGCCAACCTGCGCTCGATCATTTACGGCGGCGGGCCGATGTATGTGGCGGACGCCAAGCGCGCCTTCGAGCTCTGGGGACCGAAGCTCATCCAGATCTACGGGCAGGGCGAGTGCCCGATGACGATCACGAGCCTGCGCCGGGAAGAGATCGCGGATGTGGGCCATCCCCGTTACGAGGAGCGGCTCGCCTCGACCGGGCGGGCTTTCTCCAACGTCGAGGTGCGGGTTGCCGACGCGGACGAACGCGCCCTGCCGGCAGGCGAGATCGGCGAAATCCAGGTGCGCGGCGAGGTCGTGATGAACGGCTACTGGAACAATCCGGAAGCCACGGAAGCGGCGCTCAGGGGCGGCTGGCTGCATACGGGCGATGTCGGAATCATCGACGAAGAAGGCTATGTGACGCTCAAGGACCGCTCGAAGGACATGATCATCTCGGGCGGCACCAACATCTATCCGCGCGAGATCGAGGAGGTGCTGCTGACCCATTCCGGCGTGAGCGAGGTCGCGGTCATCGGTCGGCCCGACCCGGAATGGGGCGAAAGCGTCATCGCCTATGTCGTCGCCGCAGGGGACACGCCCGCGCAGGATTCGCTCGACCGGCACTGCCTGGACCATATGGCCCGCTTCAAGCGTCCCAAGGCCTACCGCTTCGTCGAGGCGTTGCCGAAGAACAACTACGGCAAGGTCGTGAAGACGGAAATCCGGGACCTGGAGGCAGCTCAGCCGGCCCCCTGATCCTGCTCCTGAAACGACGAAGCCCCGCCGGGGCGGGGCTTCGCGTTTGCCGGAGCCTGCTGTCGGGTCAGACGCTGTAATACATCTTGAACTCGACCGGATGCGGGGTGTGCTCGAGGGCGTAGACCTCGTTCCACTTGAGGTCGATATAGCCGTCGATCAGGTCGTCGGAGAACACGTCGCCCCGCGTCAGGAAGGACCGGTCGGCGTCCAGGCTCCCGAGCGCCTCGCGCAGCGAACCGCACACGGTCGGCACGCCTTCCAGCTCTTCCGGCGGCAGGTCGTAGAGGTTCTTGTCCATCGGCTCGCCCGGATGGATCTTGTTGATAACCCCGTCGATGCCGGCCATCAGCATCGCCGCGAAGGCGAGATAGGGGTTGGCGCCCGGATCGGGGAACCGCACCTCGACGCGCTTGCCGTTCGGGCTCGCAACATAGGGGATGCGGCAGGAGGCCGAGCGGTTGCGGCTCGAATAGGCCAGCAGCACCGGCGCTTCGAAGCCCGGAATCAGCCGCTTGTAGGAGTTGGTCAGCGGGTTGGAGAAGGCGTTGATGGCCTTCGCATGCCGGATGATGCCGCCGATATAGTGCAGCGCGAACTCCGAGAGGTCCGCATAGCCGTGGCCGGCGAACAGCGGCTGGCCGTCCTTCCACACCGACTGATGCACATGCATGCCGGAGCCGTTGTCGTCCATTACCGGCTTGGGCATGAAGGTCGCGGTCTTGCCATAGCTGTGCGCGACCATATGCGTCACATATTTGTAGATCTGCAGGGAGTCGGCAGCCCCGACCAGAGTGCCGAACTTCAGGCCGAGCTCATGCTGGGAGGGCGCCACCTCATGGTGGTGCTTCTCCATGTCGAGGCCCATTTCGGCCATGGTGGACACCATCTCGGAGCGCATGTCCTGGCCGCTGTCCACGGGTGCGACGGGGAAGTAGCCGCCCTTCACGTCCGGCCGGTGGCCGGGATTGCCCTCGTCGAACTTCGAACCGGAGTTGTAGGGCCCCTCGTCGCTGTCCAGCATGTAGAAGGTCTTGTTCATCGACACGTCGAAGCGCACGTCGTCGAACACGAAGAACTCGGCTTCCGGACCGAAATAGGCGGTATCGCCAATGCCGGCTTCCTGGATGTAGGCCTCGGCCTTCTTGGCGACCGAACGCGGGCAGCGCTCATAGGCCATGCCCGTGGAAGGCTCGTGCACGTCGCAGAACATCACCATCGTGTTCTCCGCCATGAACGGGTCCATGACCGCCGTGGTCGGGTCCGGCATCAGGATCATGTCGGACTCGTTGATGTCCTTCCAGCCCGCGATCGACGACCCGTCGAAGAAGAAGCCGTCCACGAAGACGTCCTCGTCCATGGTCGTCATGTACTGGGCGGTGTGCTGCCACTTGCCGCGCGGATCGGTGAAGCGCAGGTCCACATGGCGGACATCGTTATCCTGGATTGCCCTGAGCACGTCCTCGGGCGTCTTGCAGTTGAGCGACATGAGATAGAGGCTCCCTCTCTTTTCCGGACGGCGTTCCCGCCGAGTTCCCTGAATGGCGTCAGATGGCTTCCGCGCCGGTTTCGCCGGTTCGGATGCGGATCGCTTCCTCGATCGGATAGACGAAAATCTTGCCGTCGCCGATACGGGCGGTATAGGCCGCCTGCTGGATCGCCTCGACGGCTCGTTCGACCGCGGCGTCTTCCACGACGACCTCGATCTTCACCTTCGGCAGGAAGTCCACCACATACTCGGCGCCGCGATAAAGTTCGGTGTGGCCTTTCTGCCGCCCGAAACCCTTCGCCTCCAGCACGGTGATGCCTTTGATGCCGACCTCGTGCAGCGCGTCCTTCACCTCGTCGAGCTTGAAGGGTTTGATGATCGCTTCAATCTTCTTCATAGCCGTCCCGCCGGTGGTTGGCATCTTGCCGTTATGTTGAAAAGCACACTCCATGCCAGTCCGCAAGGCATAAGTAGCCTTTGAAATTCAACGGTTTTTCGACCATCGGGCATCGGGATTTGCACATATTTGCGCCAAATGCCGATTATGTGGGCGAATGGAATGCCTGCCGAACGGGCGGTCAAAGCACGGTGCGGATACGCTCGACCGCGCGCTCGATGTCTTCCTCGCTCGCCGCGTAGGAAAAGCGGATGAAGCCCTCTCCATGCGCGCCGAAGCTGGTGCCGGCCACGGTCGCGACGCCGGCATCCTCCAGCATCCGGCTCTGCAACTCGCGGGCGCTCATGCCGGTGCCCTCGATATTGGGGAAGGTGTAGAACGCGCCGCCCGGGTCCACGCAGCGGAAGCCTGGCAGCTGGTTGAGAGCGCGCACGATGATGCGCCGCCGCGCATCGAAGGCCCGGCGCATGGTCTCCACGGCGTCCTGCGGCCCGTTCAGCGCGGCGATGCCGGCATATTGCGTGGCCGCGTTGACGCAGGAATGGCAGTTGACCGCCAGCCGCTCGACCAGCGGGAAGAGCGCCTTCGGCCAGACGCTGTAGCCGAGCCGCCAGCCGGTCATCGCATAGGTCTTGCTCCAGCCGTCCAGCAGGATGGTGCGCTCGCGCAGGCTCTCATAGCCGAGCAGCGAGACATGCTCATTGTCCTCGTAGAGCAGCCGGCTGTAGATCTCGTCCGACATCACCGCGACATGCGGATGAGCTTCCAGCCCGGCAACCAGCTTGTCCATTTCCGCCTTCGGCGCGACGCCGCCGGTCGGGTTCGCGGGGCTGTTCAGGATGAGCAGGCGGGTTGCAGGGCCGATCTGCGCCAGCACCTCGTCGGCCGAGAACGCGAAACCGTTCTCCTCGTGCAGCGCCATGGCGACGGGGGTAGCGCCGGTATAGGCGATCATCGACTCGTAGATCGGGAAACCGGGATTGGGATAGACGATCTCGGCGCCCGGCTCGCCGAACATCATGATTGCGAAGAACATGGTGGGCTTCCCGCCGGGCAGGATCATCACGAGGTCGGGATCGACCTCCACATTGCGGTAGCGCGCGATGTCCGCCGCCACCGCCTCGCGAAGCGCCGGGATGCCGTTGGCGGGAGTGTATCCGTGATGCCCGTCGCGCAGCGCCTTCTCGGCCGCCTCGACGACATGGATAGGCGTCTTGAAGTCCGGTTGCCCGATGCCGAGATTGACGATGTCGCGGCCTTCCGCCTGCAGCTTCGCCGCCCGCGCCAGGACCTCGAAGGCGGTCTCGGTTCCCAGTCGGTCCAGGTTGTCGGCAAGGCGGAGCATGGCGGCCGGTATCCCGTATTGGCGAAAGGCGCCGGACTATGTCCGAAAGCGGAATCCGCCGCAATGCCTCGGCCGCGGACTCCGCCGGTTGCGTTTCCGGGCGGGGTGCGGGCGCCGGCCGTCTCCCGTCCGACTCTTTCCGTCGCGCCCCAACGCCTTCCTCCGTCATGCACGGACTTGTTCCAGGCCTGTCGAAAGAGCCTGCCCCGAGCCTGTTGAAGGGGCGTCCGGGGCATGGCGGAAAGAAGGACGGCCGCGCCGGATGCAGGCCGGAGTTTCGTGAAAAATTGCCGAATATTCATTTTTTGTTTCGTTTCTGGCTTGATTACAGGAAAAATATGCTAATATGTCTCCAGGGAAGAGGCATCCGGAGCCGCTTTCCAGCCTCGAAAAAATACCCGCAAAACCGACGGGAGACGTGCGCCCTGCGACTCGCGCGCGCAATCAGGCGCGCGAACCGCGCCGGCGCTAACGGGCGCGCCCGCGCGCTATACGCGCGAAACAGGGTCCGCCGCTCCCGGCCGGACAAGGAGAGCCGATGACCGCAATCGACCCCCGAACCGCCGCCGCAAGACAACCGCCCCGGCGACCGCCGCGCCGGCCGGGCCTCCATCGCAAAACATGACATCGCATGACATACCATGACACATCGCGCGGGGTGCGGCCTCCGGCAGGCCGGCGCAGCGGCGCCGGTCTTGACCTTCGGGGAATGGAGGGCATAGATGGCGTCCTTCCTTGCGAGGCTTTCCGCGTGGTGCCCATAGCTCAGTTGGTTAGAGCGCCTGGTTGTGGTCCAGGAGGTCGCCGGTTCAAATCCGGTTGGGCACCCCACGGCCCGCTTGCGCGGCGGAGCGGGCGCGGGTGAACGGCAAACGGCCGTCCAGAACGCCGATCCGCGATGCGGCTACCCTCGTCATTCTGCGCCGGGAAACCGGCGAAGTGGTGATGGGCGAGCGCTCGCAGGGCCATGTCTTCTACCCGGAGCACTATGTCTTTCCCGGCGGCAGGGTGGATGCCCAGGACGGTCATGCGCCGGCGGCGCGCGAGCTGCGCCCTGAGGTTGAGGAACGGCTGCGGAGTTCGGCGACCGCGCGGCGGGCGCGCGCGCTGGCGCTCGCAGCGGTGCGCGAGACTTTCGAGGAAGCCGGGCTGGTGGTCGGCGAGCCCGTCAACGGTGTGGCGCCCGACGGCCTTTCGGACGACTGGCGCCACTTTTACGATTCCGGCTATGCCCCGGCGCTCGACAAGCTCACCTATATTCACCGGGCCGTAACCCCTCCGGGCCGTCCGCGTCGTTTCAACGCACGCTTCTTCGTGATCGACGCCGAGCATGTGCGCGGCGATCTCAGCGAAGGGTCCGGCGAGCTGCTGAAGCTGCACTGGGTCGGACTCGCCGATGCGCAGCGGCTCAGGCTCCGGCCGATCACGGCGCTCGTGCTCAAGGAAATCGAGGCCCGCCTGGCCGAAGACCGGCTGCACGACATGACCCGGCCCGTGCCGGTCGTGAAGACGCTACACGGCAAGCGCGTCATGGAATGGGACTGAACGAACCGGCCTCCCCCGCAATGCGCGGCCGTTCGGCCCTGCTGACGGTCGATGAGATGGGCCGGGCCGACCGGCTGGCGGCAGACTATGGGCATTCGGGCTTCGAGCTGATGCGCAATGCCGGTGCGGCGATCGCCGATGCGGTGCGCCGGCGCTGGAGCCCGCGTCCGGTTCTGGTGCTCGCAGGACCCGGCAACAATGGCGGCGACGGCTTCATCGCGGCCGAGAGACTGCTCGCCGCCGGCTGGCCGGTGCGCGTGGCGCTGCTCGGCCGGCGGGAGGCGCTCGCCGGGGACGCGGCGGAGGCGGCGCGAAGCTGGCCGGGGCCGGTCGAGCCGCTTGGAGTGGAGGCGCTGGGGGACGCCCGGCTCGTCATCGACGCCCTGTTCGGGGCCGGGCTGAAACGGCCTGTCTCCGGCGCTGCAAGGGAGGTCCTGGAGGCGGCAGCGGGCCTGCCGACGGTCGCGGTGGACCTGCCGAGCGGTATTGCGGGAGATACGGGTGCGGTGCTGGGCCATGCGCCCCGCGCCGAACTGACGGTGACCTTTTTCCGCAAGAAGCCTGGCCACCTGCTGCTGCCGGGGCGGTTGCATTGCGGTGAGGTCGAGGTGGCCGATATCGGCATTCCGGAGGCGGTGCTGGACGAGATCGGACCGTCCGCATTCGAGAATGGGCCGGATTTGTGGACGCTGCCGTTTCCGGGGCCGGAGAGTCACAAATATACGCGCGGCCATGCGGTCGTCTGGGGCGGAGCGGAAACGACCGGCGCGGCTCGGCTGGCGGCGCGGGGCGCGATGCGCGCGGGCGCGGGCCTCGTGACCGTTTCCGCGCCGGACGAAGCCTGGCCGGTCTATGCCGCTTCCCTGCCGGGGGCGTTGGTCGTGCGGCGCAGCGCGCCGAAGGACTTCGCCCGTCTGCTGGAGGATGCGCGCAAGAATGCCGTGCTGGTCGGGCCCGGGGCCGGCCTTGGCGGCGAAACCGTCGCTGCTGTTGAAGCGGCCTGCGCGCGCGCCGGAGGGGTTGTGCTCGACGCCGACGCCCTGACCGCCATGGCGGGGCGGCTGCCGGCAGGCAGGGGCGAAGACGGACTGCTCACGCCCCATGACGGCGAGTTCGCGCGCTTGTTCTCCTTCGACGGCGACCGGCTCTCGAGGGCGCGTGCAGCGGCGGCGGCCAGCGGCTGGACCGTATTGCTCAAGGGCGCGGACAGTGTGATCGCTGCGCCGGACGGGCGCGCGGCAATCTCCGCGAACGCACCGCCCTGGCTGGCGACCGCAGGCAGCGGCGATGTGCTGGCCGGGATGGCCGTCGGCCTGATGGCGCAAGGCATGGCTGCCCTCGAGGCTGCGGCTGCGGCAACATGGCTGCATGGAGAGGCGGCTGAAGAGTTCGGACCGGGCTTGATTGCAGAGGACTTGCCGAACATGTTGCCGGCCGTTCTTCGCCGGATGTTCGCCGCATGAACCAGACTGAAGCAACGGCTTCGACGCTCTTCGACCGTACGCTGGCGGGGCTGAAGGGGGCTGTACGGGGACTGATCGGCGGCGATATCCTCGATCCGGACCCCGACCTGAAGAAGGGAGATGCCGAGCGCATCCGGGAACGCCTTTGGGCATGTCTCGAAGGCACGGGCGGCGAAGTCTCGGCCCGCAACCGTGCGGCCGATCTCGGCAAGGCCTACCTTCAGTTGTCGCAGACCGGCCGCCGCCGCTACCTCACTATACTGGCGACGGAATTCGACCGGGACCCGGCGGCAGCCGAGCAGGCAGCGGCAGCGCTGGCGGCAGCCCCGCCGGAGGACCGGGCCGCAGCGGAAGACGCCCTCAGGGATGCGCTCAGCGCTCCTCGCGAACGCCTGCTGCGGCAATTCAATACGCTCGCCGACGGCGTGAAGTTCCTGGTCGATCTGCGCTACGACCTCATGCGCTTCGCACGCGAGGATGTGGCGCTCTCGGGCCTGGAAAATGACCTGAAGCGCCTGCTGGCGAGCTGGTTCGATGTCGGCTTTCTGGAGCTCAGGCGGATCGACTGGAATGCCCCGGCGTCGCTGCTGGAGAAACTCATCGACTATGAGGCCGTGCATGCCATCCAGAGCTGGCAGGACCTCAAGAACCGGCTCGACTCGGATCGCCGCTGCTACGCCTTTTTCCACCCGAGCATGCCGGACGAGCCGCTGATTTTCGTCGAGGTCGCGCTGGAGGCGGGGCTTGCGGACAGTGTCCATGCGCTGCTCGACGAGGAGAGCCCGGTCGGCGATCCGTCGCGCGCCGATACTGCGGTGTTCTATTCGATCTCCAACGCCCAGCGCGGCCTTGCCGGCATTGCGTTCGGAGATTTCCTCATCAAGCGCGTCGTGGACGACCTGCGCGCCGAACTGCCCAATCTCAAGACCTTCGCCACGCTTTCCCCGATCCCCGGTTTCTCGCGTTGGCTCGAGAACAATCCCGACGAAGCCGTCGAGACCGCCCTGGCGAAACCGGGGTGGTGGGAGGACCCGGAGACTGCCGAGGCGGCAAAGGGGCCGGTTCTGCGGGCGGTGGCGCGCTATCTCGTCCACGCCAGGCGCAGGGGCCGGGCGGCCGATCCGGTCGCGCATTTCCACCTCTCCAACGGGGCGCGCATGGAGCGGCTGAACTGGCTGGCAAACGTTTCCGAAGCCGGGCGCGCCCAGTCCGCCGGCGTCATGATCAACTACCTCTACAGAAGCGACATGATTGAGGCGAACCACGAGGCCTACAAGGGCGAGGGGCGGATTGCGATGTCTTCGGCGGTGCGCGCGCTGGCCGGGAAGCGGGAGAACAAGACCCGATGACCGCCGCCCGCCGCCCGCTCATTGCCGGCAACTGGAAAATGAACGGCCTCGCCGCCGACGGCCTCGTTCTGGCGCGTTCCCTTGCGGCGGCGCCGGAAGGGGCGGCGGAGCTCCTGGTTTGTCCGCCCGCGACCCTGCTGGCCCCGGTCGCATCGGCGCTGTCAGGCAGCCCGGTAGCACTCGGCGGGCAGGACTGCCATGTGGAGGAGTCCGGGGCGCATACCGGCGACATTTCGGCGGAAATGCTGGTCGATGCCGGCTGCTCCCATGTCATTACCGGCCACTCCGAGCGCCGCGCCGACCATGGCGAAACCGATGCGGTCGTGCGCGCAAAGGCGGCAGCCGCGCACCGGGTGGGCCTCATCGCCATCGTCTGCGTCGGCGAGACGGCAGAAGAGCGCGATGCGGGTGAGGCCGAAGCAGTGGTTACCGCGAGCCTGCTCGGCTCCCTGCCGGAGAGCGCCCGGCCGGAGAACACGGTTGTTGCGTATGAGCCGGTCTGGGCCATCGGCACCGGGCGCACGCCGACCGTGGATGAAGTCGTTGCCGTCCACGCCGCGCTCCGCGCAGCACTCGGCGAGCGGGGAGGGGCAACGCGCATCCTATACGGCGGCTCGGTCAAGCCCGACAACGCGGCCGCTCTGCTCGCGTCCTATGACGTGGACGGTGCGCTGGTCGGAGGCGCAAGCCTTTCCGCGGCCGATTTCCTCGCCATCGCCGGGGCGGTCTGAGCGCCCGCGCGGGCCAGATCGATCAGGGCGCGTTCGGCGATTGCCCGGTCCGGCAGGCCGGTTGTCTTGCAGTCGATTTCGGCCCGGTTGAGCCGCGCAAGCGCAGCAAGGATCCGGCCTTGCGGCCAGCGCCGGAGCTGGCTGCGGAATGCGTCCCGCCGGCGGAAGAAGACCGGTGGGCGCAGGCGGGTCATAGTGCTTTGCGCGTCCGTGCCGGCGGCTATGAGGGATTGCGCCGCATCCAGTCGCTGGAAGTGACGGCCGACGGCCCGGAGGATCGATACGGGCGCCGTCGTCTCTGCCGCCGCCCGGTCGAGGGCGGTCGAAAGCGCGGCGAGGTTGCCGGCGCCCGCGGCGAAGGCGATGTCGTCGAGGGAAAGCACCGCGGAGTCGCCGATGCAGGCCACGGCATCCTCGAGCGTTATCGTCCCGCCCTCGCCGGCATAAAGCGCGAGCTTTTCCGCCTCCATGCGGGTCGTTATCCGGTCGTTGCCGAGGTGGTCGGCGGCGAAAGCGAGCGCATCGGGCTCGATCCTGGCGCCGGCGCTCCGTACGGCATGCTCCACCAGCCGGGCGACGGTGTCGTCGTCATCGGCGTAGCAGGGCAGGGCGGCGGCGCGGTCGTGCGATTCCGCCAGTCGGCGCAGTTTCGAGCGCGGCGGAAGGTCGCCCGCCTCGACCACGATGAGCGCGTCGGCGGCGGGGCCGTCCAGCACGGCTTCAAGCGCCTTCTCGCAATCGTCCCCGGCGGCGCGCAGTCGTATCAGCCGCGTGCCGCCGGTGAACGAAATGGCAGCCGCCTCATCGGCCAGCCGGGCCGGGTCCGCCTTCAGGTCGGGCCCGGTCAAGCCGGCGACCCGGAAGGGATCCTGGATATCCTCCACGACCTGGCCGGCCAGCAGGCGGGCGCGTTCCCGCACCAGCCCTTCGTCGGGTCCGTAGAGAACCACCGCGAGCAGTTCCGGCGGCGGCGGATTGCGGAGGAACGCGGCGATCTGCCGGCCGGACAGTTTCACCCTGCCTTTTCCCCGCTGCGGAAGAAAAGCGCGAGCCGCCGGGCGATCTGGCCGCTCAACGCATCGACGCCGCGCTCGCGGGCCGCGCGCTCCGCCGCCCGCGTTGCAATGGCAGACGGCAGGACATCGTGGCTGTGGACCGAGCGTGCCCATCCCCGCAATGTTGGCCGGTCGCCGCCCCGCTTTGTGAGTTCGAACTCGGCAGTGAGTGTCAGGTCGGAGCGGGTTACGGTTTCGTTCCTGCCGACGAGCGCGCCCGCCGACGTCGAGCGCAGCCGCACGCGCAACCGGTACTCTGCGGGAACGCGAGGCCCGCCGGGAGCGAGGCGTTCTTCCAGACGCCGACTCAACAGGAGGCCGATGCGGTCCGGAATCGGCTCCACTTCCACCTGCGCCATGAGGGCCGTGACATCCGGACTCTGCTGAGGTCGGCGCGCGTGGACGGGCTCGAGCGTGCAGCCGGCAAGCATTACGCCGAGCAGCAATCCGGCGACGGCGGCTGCGAGTTTGTCAGGCCACGACATTGACGATCTTGTCGGGCACGACGACGACGCGGCGGGGCAGCCGGCCGTCCAGCTGTTTCTGGACACCGGCGAGCGCAAGCGCCGCCGACTCGACGTCTGCCGTCTGCGAGCCGCGCGCGACCTCCAGCTGGCCACGCAGCTTTCCGTTCACCTGCACGGGAAGCACCACAATGTCCTCCACAAGCCGCGCAGGGTCGGCCGTCGGCCAGGGCTGATCCGCGAGCAGCCCTTCTCCGCCGAGCCTTCGCCAACAGCTCTCCGCCAGATGCGGCGTCATCGGTGCGATCAGGCGCACGGCGGTTTCGATGCCTTCCCGATAGGCTGCCGCCATGGCGGGGGCATTGGCTGGCAGGGCGTCAGCCAAGGCGTTGGTGAGTTCGCGAACCCGTGCCACCGCCCGGTTGAAATGGAAACGTTCGAGGTCGCCGGTAATCGCATCGACCGTCTTGTGCGTAGCGTTCCGTAATGCCTCGGCCTCGGGATCGGTTCCCGGACTCGCAGGCGCCTCGGGTGCTTCGTCAACCAGCCGCCAGAGCCGGTTGAGATAGCGCCACGCGCCCTCGACGCCCGCTTCCGTCCAGTCCAGGTCGCGTGCCGGCGGGCTGTCCGAGAGCATGAACAGCCGGGCCACATCGGCGCCGTAGCGTTCGATGATCTCTTCCGGGTCGACGACGTTCTTCTTCGACTTGCTCATCTTCTCGGAGCGTCCGACTGCTACCGATGCACCGTCCGACAACTGCCGTTTGCCGCCCTTACCGTCATCTTCCACCTCGTTCGGCTGCAGCCAGCTTCCGTTCGGCGCGCGGTACGTCTCGTGACACACCATTCCCTGGGTAAACAGGCCGGCGAATGGCTCATCGACCCCGATATAGCCGCATTCCTTCATCGCCCGGCTAAAGAACCGGGAATACAGAAGGTGCAGAACAGCATGCTCGATGCCGCCGATATACTGGTCCACGGGCATCCAGTAATCGACCGCCTCGCGGTCGAAGGGCCGGTCGTCGACGCCCGGCGAGCAGTAGCGGGCGAAATACCAGGACGACTCGAAGAACGTATCGAAGGTATCGGTTTCGCGTTCGGCCGGTGCGCCGCAGGAAGGGCAAGGGACACGTTTCCAGGTTGGATGCCGGTTCAGGGGATTGCCCGGCTCATCGAACGTCACATCGTCAGGCAGAGTGACCGGAAGGTCCGAACGAGGCACAGGAACGATGCCGCATTCGCTGCAATGGATGACAGGGACCGGGCAGCCCCAGTACCGCTGGCGGGAGACGCCCCAGTCGCGCAGGCGGTACTGGATGGTGCGTTCGCCGGAGTCGTATGCTTCCAAGCGCTCTCCCATGGTGCGCTTCGCCTCGGGTACATCGAGCCCGTCCAGGAAGGACGAGTTAATGAGCCGTCCGTCGCCGATATAGGCTTCCGTGCCGATATCGAAGCCTGACGGGTCAGCGTCCGGCGGACAGACGACCGGGAGCACCGGCAGGTCGTAGGCGCGGGCAAAATCGAGGTCGCGTTGGTCGTGGGCGGGACACCCGAAAATTGCGCCGCTGCCATAATCCATGAGCACGAAATTCGCGACGTAGACAGGGAGTTCCACTTTGTCGTCGAAGGGGTGCAGTGCCTTGAGGCCCGTATCCCTGCCACGCTTCTCCGCCTGCTCGATCGCGGCCTCGCTAGTTCCGAGGCTGCGGCACTTCGCAATAAAGGCCTCCATTGCCGGGTCCCGTGCCGCGATTTCCTGCGCGAGCGGGTGGTCAGGCGAGATCGCCATGAAGCACGCGCCGAACAGCGTGTCGTGCCGGGTGGTGAAAACTTCCAGCGTGTCGCTCCGCCCCTTCAGGCGAAAGCGGACCCGCGCGCCCTCGGATCGGCCGATCCAGTTCGCCTGCATGAGCCGCACGCGATCCGGCCAGCGGTCCAACCCGTCGAGCGCTTCCAGCAGATCGTCGCTATAGGCGGTGATCTTGAGGAACCATTGGGCAAGCTCACGCCGCTCGACTGGCGCGCCGGAACGCCAGCCGTGGCCGTCGATCACCTGCTCGTTGGCCAGCACGGTGTTCTCGACCGGGTCCCAGTTGACCCAGGATTTGCGCCGATATGCGAGGCCCCTCTCCAGGAAATCCAGGAACATCGCCTGCTCGTGCTTGAAATAGTCCGGCTCGCAGGTCGAAAGTTCCCGGGACCAATCGTAGGAGAGGCCCATGGTCGAGAGTTGCGCCTTCATGGTGGCGATGTTTCGGCGCGTCCAGATGCCCGGATGGACCCCGGCTTCGAAGGCGGCATTCTCCGCCGGTAGGCCGAAAGCGTCCCACCCCATAGGGTGCAGCACGTTGAAGCCGCGCGCTCGCTTGTAGCGGGCGACCACATCGCCCAGCGTGAAATTGCGCACATGGCCCATATGGATGCGCCCCGAAGGGTAGGGGAACATCTCCATCACATAGTATTTCGGGCGCGAAGCATCTTCCTCGGCCGCGAAACAGCCGGCTTCTTCCCATCGCCGCCGCCAATAGGGCTCGGCTTCCCGGTGGTCGTATCGGGCCATGAAGGCGCTCCATGCTCCCGGATGCTAGAGGCTGCTGACGCGCAACTCTCGTGCCCGGGCCAGGATATTGTTCTCGATTTCGGTGCTTGTTCCGTCGCCCACTGCCGCGTCCGCCCAGCCGGCGGCGCCCTTCTCCTGTCGGAATACCGCGACTTTCAGGCCGTCGGCGCGAAGCCGCTTGTCGAGAATGTACACCGTGACCTTGAAGCGTTCGTCGGGGGTTTCGGGCGGCGCGAACCAGTCGGTGATGATGACGCCGCCGAAGGGGTCCGCGGACGCCAGCGGCATGAAAGACAGCGTATCCAACGATGCCCGCCAGAGGAAGCTGTTGACGCCGATTCCGCCTCCGGCGCCGTCCTGTTTCTCATCTCCGCCCAGGAGACTAATGCCGCCCTCGCCGAAAATCCCCTGCGCGCCGCCCTTTGGACGATAGCTGGAGCCATCGCTCCCCGGCAGGTGACGGTACAGGGGGTCCGGATAATCGTGCTCTATCTTGGAATCGCCGCAACCGGCCAGAAGCGCGGCAACGGCAGCGGCGACGAGACAGGAACGGATCATAAAATTTCTCGCGGTGTTGGCGCCGGGGCAAGTGTAGCATAATCCATAGTCCAGTTCGAAGACCGCCCGGTTGAGTTTGCCTGTCCCGTTTGGGCGTTGACGCCGGGGGACCGGATTCTGTAAGTCTCGCCCGCTTTCGGGACAGGTGGGTGAGCGGCTTAAACCAGCGGATTGCTAATCCGCCATACCCAACAGGGTATCGAGGGTTCGAATCCCTCCCTGTCCGCCATGTATTTTCTATAACGCTATGTAATTTATGAAATAAATGACGCGATTCTAACGAGGTAACCCCGATTGTTCCCACGCATGGCTATTGCGCGCCAGCTTACCCGGTCTATACCTACTTCCTCTGAGTAGGTTTCCACCCACGCGCGCAGGGGAGTGCCGGTCTCGGCATGGCGCTACCGGTACGTCATCCCGACGAATTGATGCCCTTCGGCCCGGCGCCGTGCGAGGTTCAGCCGGGCCTCCACCTCCGCAATCGCCATGTTCAGGGAGCCGAGCGAGCGGAATTCCTGCATGGCGCCTTCCGGTAGCTGGACGCGGATGATGCCCTTGGTCTTCGCGCCCTCTTTCCGGGCCTCCCGGAGATAGGTGAGATAGCTTTCATCGGCGGCGATCTGGTCGGAGGTGTCAGGCAGCGCGGCGGTTGTCATTGGTCGCTCCTATCTGGCGTGCATTCTCGACAAGGCGGGACAGGCCCATGACGCTCAGGCCCGCCAAGCAATAGACGGCGAGGTCCAGGGGTTCGTTCGCGGCGCCCGGCTGCTTCACGTACCGGGAGCGTACTCGCTTTTCGATCTTCGATTCCACCAGCATCCGGCGTTCGCTGGAGCACAAGCCGGCGAAGTACCGCCAGTCGTACCCGGAGCCGTCGCCATCGGGCCAGCACCACGCATGGTCTCCGGTCATCGTCGCCCGCCTCACGCTGCCGAGCACGATGTCCTTGGCTGCGTCGGTGCCGACGAAGCAGAGCGGCTTCCCGTATTCGGCGAGGATGTCCTTGGTCTGCGCAAGACGATGAAGAGGTTGACCGTCACGGGACGCGCCCTTGCACGCGGCGGCGGCAGGCCCGTTCGCCCGCGACCATGCCCGCACCCGTTCGGTATGATGTCCACCAGCATCGACCAGACACAGCCCCGGCCGTATCTCCGGCCCGGTCGTGCTGCCGATGCGCCACCGCTGCGCCCGGATGGAGTTCAACATCGTCCACGGGTCGTCAGTGTTCGGGTCGCCATCGATCACCTTGTAGAGCACGCCCGCGCGCATCAAGCGGAAATGGCGTCCACCGAGCTGCCATGTCTGCCAGCCGGGGCGGCGGTCCAGCTTGAAGCGGCTGGCCTCGCCCTCGGTCGCCACCTCCACCGCGCCAAATCCCGCAATCTCCACCTCCAGCCGGTCAACCTGCACGTCGGCACTCATCGTCAGCATGGATACCCACGACGGCAGATGTACTTCCGGGTCGTATCCGGGGAGGCGGCATTGCTGGCGCGCTGCCTCCGGATCAATGACTGCATCCGGGTCCGCGTACGTCTCCGCCAGCGCGTCGGCGTGGAAGTCCTGAAGCTCGCGACCCTGCCCGGTGTTCCTGAAGGCCGTCAGCGCGCTGGCGTGCTTCCTCGCGGTCGCCCCGAGCGAGACGTTGGGGTTGATCGTCTCCGGGATATGGAAGCCGACGCTGCCGGCGTCCTGCGCGGTCTTGGTGGCGATGAACCGCCCCTGCTTGACGACGCGTTTCAGATCCCGCCCGGAGATAGGGGAATGGCACATCGGGCAGCGGTAGAACGCCTTGTCGGGCTCCAGCGCGTATCCGTCCACTTGGCCCCAGATGATCGGGATTTCGTGATTGCAGCACGGCGCCGGCACGCGCCAGTCGCGGGCGTCGGACCTGTCGTAGAGTTCGGATATCCGGCACGGCGGCATAGGCGCAGCACTCGATACCGCGATGGTGAGCGGCTTCATGTCCTCCCATGCCGCCTGACGGCCCTCAGCGGCCACGACGAGGCTCGCAGGGTGACTACGCACCTCGTCCAGCAGCACCACCCGCCCGGGGCGAGCCTGAAAGGCTGTCGTGGCGCCGCTGTTGATTACCTCGATGGAGCCACCGCCATCTATCTGCCTGCCGTTCGGAGGTCGTGCGGGTGCGAAGGCCCGCTGTAGAGCACCGTGCGAGGCAGCCGAGTAGAAATGCCGGAGCCGGTCGAACAGCACCCGCGTCAGTGCGATGCCGCTGGAGTAGATCAGCACCGGGGCGCCCTCGCCGGCGGCATAGTACGCAGCGAGCACGGCGAGCAGTTCTGTTTTTCCTGCTTGTGTCGAACCTCTCACCACGGCGCGGCGAAGGTCGTCTTCATCGAAGGCGGCGAGCACCTCCCGGTAAGCCGGATGACGAGGCTTCCACGGCCCCGGCCATCGGGAGCCTTTCGGGTGCGCCAGATACTTGCGCGCCCATGACTCGATCTTGCTTAGAGACCTGGCACCCATGCCGGCGCCCTAATGGCCTCTACGGCCCTCCAGCGCGCTTCCAGCACCGCACCGTCATATGCGGGCCGGTCCACGACGGAAACGGCCTGCACCAGCCCCTCGGTGATTATCCGGTGCGTTCCCCGCCATTCGTCCTTTAGGCAGAAGAAGTCCAAACTAAGTCCGGGCAAGACGCCCGTCTTGACGAGTTCTGCGGTGTCGCGGGCTTCTGCGGTGTCCGGCAACGTGGCTTCGATGCGCAGCGCGTCGGCGCCGTCAATCCACCTCATCGTATTCGGCGATCGCGCAAGCGGGCGGGTGCGATCGTGCGCGACATTCAAGATCACGCCACCGTCCACCGGCTTCAGGCTGCCCGCCCGGAATTCCTCGGTGAACCGCCCGATGTTGGCGCGGCTGCCGTACGGGACGGCGATGCCGGCCAGCACCAGCGGCTTGCCCTCGCCGCTGGCCCGGAGTTCCAGACCAGCGACATAGCGGTGTTCGGGGGTGCTCGTCATGCGACGAATTTCAATCTGGCGAAATTCGAGGCGCGCGGCAGCGCGAAGTCCCACAAGGTGTGCAAGGTCAGCGCCACCTCGCCCTTGGCGGCCCCGCTGTACGGATCGCGCAGAAGGGAACCGGACGTCCAAAGGGCGACTACCCCGGCGCCGGTGATGCCCCGCTTCCTGCCGATGAACGCAGCAAAATCGTCGGCAGCGGTGTTGGCCTCGATATTGCCGCGCGTCTTCCACGACATGCCGCTCGCCATCAGGAATTGTGCGAGCGTTTGATTTTCTGCGGCGCTGTTCGCGATGGTGCTGCCCCACAAGGTGTTTGCACCTACAGAAGCCACCACGCCAAGTTCGCTCAGAGAGCCTGCATGGACCCCGTCAACGAGTTCCAGAAACGCGGTCAGCGTGTTCGCGGGCTTCACCTTGTTCGCCTGCGTCAGCGTCTTTTCGGTGATTGCCGCCGTATTCAGGCCGACAATCGCGGCGTTCGAGGTCGCGTCACCAAGGAATACAGTCCTATCAACGCCCTCGGTCAGCGCCATTCTGAGGTCGCGCTGCAAGGCTTCCTCCAGTCCGGGAAGGCGGCTGGCGTCTTCCACGGTGAACACAGCGCGAACAGAATTTCGCTTGGGCTTCATCTCGACCGTGGAGATGGTCCATGCCGCATCCGCCGTCGCGCCCTCGCGCGCATACTGCGAAGCCCCCGCACCAGCAGACGTCACAGGATGGCTACTCACCCCCGGCGCGACCGCGTCAAAAGTAATTCCCGCGTACATCGCAGCGGTGTCGCTGAAAAGACGATCCAACCACCGCACGGGCCGGACGGCGGTGTCGGTGTCGGTCGTGGCGCGGTGTTCGGCGCGCGGCGCCAGAAGACGCAGCGGGAAGCGGTCCATGCCCATTTCCAGCGCCTGATTGAATTCCACCTCGGCGCCGGCAATCGAGCGGCCTTCCCACGCGGCGCCGATGTAGTTGGCGAGGCTGACGCGGGACTCCAGCGCACGGAATTCCGCGCCCTCGCCACCGTTCCGGTTTTCCGGCTCGTTCGCCGGGTCCGGCTCGGCGAGCGCCGTCTGGATTGCCTTCTCGGCAGCGACCAGCTCCCCGGTGAGTGCCGCCCGCTGTTCGGCAACATCGTCACCGACCAATTCAAGCAGCTTGGTCCGAATCTCGCTCGCCTTGGCAAGCAGCTTTTTCGTTTTCTCATTCATTGGGTGCGTTCCCGCTTACCAGTTGAAGGGAGGGTCGTTTGACACCGCGTCGGGTGCCTTCATCGTCGAGATCGATCAGGCCGAGTTCCGCAAGCTGGGCGAGCGCCTTGGCTTCCTGTTCGACATTGGGTTCGCCACCCGGAGGCGGCTTCCAGTCCGGGACCGCCTGCATGGCGGTCGCAGGCACCTCGCCGGCTGCCATGGCGTCACTGACGAGCCACCCCCAGATCGGCCTGCGAAAGCCGCACACCCACATCCGGCACCATGCGTCAAAGGTGGCTTGGTCGGCTGCGTACCCGGCCCGGAGGCTGGCGAAATTCGCCCGGCTGATATCGCCGTCGAGCAAGGCCCGCGACACACATAGGCCGGCGGCAATCTCGTCAACGAGCGCAGAGACCTGGGCCCGCGCGTCGGCAGGCATTCCGTACGCAGGCGGGTGAAGTTCCATGCCCGCTGCAAACTCGGCAACGCTGCCCGCCGGAAACTGCTTCACGGCGGTCTCGGTCGTACCTGCAGGAGCCGTTCCGTCCAGCCCACTCTCGCCAAGCCCCGGCGCCCCGGAGACGATGCCGGACTGCCCGGCCTTCAACAAACCGGCGAACCTCGCCATGATCGAAGCGCCCAAACCGGCGTTCGCGCAGATCGTCAACCTCGACCGGCTCGCCGGCAGCGCCGTGGCGACCAGCGGGCGGCCCCGGACGTTCTCGACATCGACGCGATTTGCGACATGCAGAACACGGTCGGCGGCCACGGTGCGCCCTCGCACCTTCCACGCGGCCACCACGGGGAGCCATTCGTCGCCGGAGGTGCTGACGGTCTCTACTGCGTCAGCCGCGATCAATTCGATTTCGCCGTCAGCCGTGCGGGTGACGAAGACTTCGCCGTCAGCGAGGAAGGCCCCCCACGCTCGACGCTCCAGTTGCTCGCCGCTCTCGCCACCGATTCCTACGGGCCCGGCCCATGTCCTCGTCCACCATTCGGCAACGGCGTCTGGCACACCCAAAGGCGCCATCTGCGGCAACACGCGCCTCATCGAGATTTCGCTGAAGCGCGCCAGATACGGGCAGCTTCGCAACATCCACCGGGCCTGCCGGCGTAGTGCCTCCTGCGCAGCCGGGCTTTGCAGGGTCGGCAGCAATTCGACGGCGTTCAACCCGTAGGTCCGGTCTCCGGCGCCTCCGAAAAATCCGACCAATGCGGCGCCGGCTTGGTCAATCACCTGTTGACGGTGTTCGGCGCGCTGCCCACGAAAGCGGCTGAAAAATCGCATGCCCAAATTATAGGCAAATCAATAGGCATTGCAAGCGGTAAATCCGCCCGTAATCGGTTTTTCTTATGGCAATCTCAAACGGTTGGGAGGCGGCCAACACACCGTGTCTGGCGCCGCCTCCCAAAGAACCTTGCTTTTACAAGGCGTTAGGCGAAGTCGCGGCTATCGAAGTCGCGGGGATCGAACACCATGCCGCCCCTCACTTGGTCCGGGGTGAGGTCCGGCGCCTCCACAAGGTATGCCGTGGTAAGCAGCGGCTCGCTCGGCGGGCCTATGCGGATGCTGCGCACATAGATGACGCGGAACACCCGGCGGTCGAAGGTCACGAGGTCATTGTGCTCAATCGCATTGAAGGTGTTGAGCTTGAAGTCCCACATGTTCGGGCCTGTATCGTCCGTCGGTGAGTTGTCGGAGCGGATCACCTCAGCGTCGAGCATGGCAACGTCGCCGTCGCGCCTGAAGGCGAGGCGTTCGGTGTGCGCACCGAGGAAGGCTTTGAAGACGGTCATGCGCCACCTCCCTTGTTCAGCGTGTCTTCGATATTGCTCAGCCGGTCCTTGATGGCGTCGAGCCTATCGATCACCAACAGGCCGGTCCACGCCATGATCGCCGCCTGCTGGTCGGCTTTCGTGAGCCGCGACGTGGCAAACGTCATCAGCTTGTCCTCAAGGTACGTGCGTTCGTCATGGGTCATTGTGTTCGCCCTCCTTGGGCCTTGTGAAATTCGAATTCGCACGCTGCCTGCCATACGCGGCTGCGCTGGTAGAGCAGTTCGGCGGCTTCCAGTATCGCCTCCAGCGGGTGCTGCGGCGGCTCGCGCCC
>Ga0209020_1001258_pt1 | contig 26705 bp, 27 predicted proteins | sample PinacodermBB_FD_187298 | JGI IMG/M metagenome (GOLD analysis project Ga0209020, IMG submission 187298) | Host-associated microbial community of the marine sponge Aplysina aerophoba from Gulf of Piran - sponge pinacoderm, lysed by bead... | ecosystem: Host-associated > Porifera > Sponge >... | reverse complement strand
GGTGCCGTCCCCGGGGTCCTCAAACGCGGCTGCACTGAGAAGCCCTCGGGCGTCCTCCTCGGTCTTTATGTAGTCCGCTGCGTCGAACTCTCGGTACTCGTCGGACATTAGCTCCTCCATTCCCTAGCCATTCTCTTAGCTCGCTCGATGTCTCGCTGCTGGCTGTCTTTGTCGCAGCCGCATAGCAGGACGATCAACTCAGCGCCTCACGTGATGAAGTAAATACGGTAGCCAGGTCCGTACTGAATCCTCATCTCGGACACACCGCTTCCAACAGGCCTCACATCTCCGAGGTGTCCACCTTCGACCGCCAGCAGCCTGGCGACGATGCGGCTCACCGCCTGGCGGTCCCGCAATCTGCCCAGCCACCGGTCGAAAGTCGCGCTTCGCAGGATCGTATGCATGATCTTATTGTACGATGTATCGTACAATAAATGAAGGAAACCTGAGGGCGGTGAGGGCATGGGAGACGCTTGCCTCTGCTCATGCCATCCCTTAGCACTACAGGAATCGAGGGGTCGTCGGCCTGGTCGAAAAACCCACCACATCTGCCTGAATCTCGTCAGCGGAAGACCTGGCTGAAATGCCGCAACGGTCGGGTCCATCGACTGTCGCTACCATTACTCAACCGAGATTGTGCCTCATATAAACCGGCCCGCACTTTCTGTGCAAATCCCTTGCCAGTCGACAATTTCAGATTTCTGACAAGGCTATCTGCTTTAATTTATTGCTTAGACATTGGATAATATATTGCAGAGAATCGATTCAAGGTTCGATTTCATAAGGTGGTGAGCGATGGTCGCGAGCAAAATTCTAATGGTGGATGATGAGCCGGACTTCAAGCCGCTGATCCTGAACAGGATGCGAAGAGACATTCGTGCCGGGAGATATGAATTCGTCTTCGCTGAAGATGGAGTCGAAGCCGTAAATATCCTGTCCAATGACAGAGAAATTGACATCATCGTCACGGACATCAACATGCCCCGCATGGACGGCTTGACGCTTCTGGGCGAAATCAGCGAGATCAATCCCGATACCGTGTCCGTTGTCGTGTCGGCATACGTGGACATGCCGAAGATACGCACGGCGATAAACAGAGGAGCGTTTGATTTCGTCACAAAGCCCATAAACTTCCAGGACTTCAGGGTGACGATTTCGAGGACGCTATCGCATCTTGAGGAGTGGCGAGTCGCGCAGTCCGCAGACGAGCGATTACCGGAGATCGAGAAAGGGCTGGACGTTGCAAGCCGGATACAGAAGTCGATTCTGCCCGCCGCGTTCCCAGACTCACGGGATTACCAGCTCTATGCTCGTATGGAACAGGCCCGGGATGTGGGAGGAGACTTCTATGACGTGATGAGCCTCGGGGACGGCAAAATTGGCATGGTAATAGCCGATGTTTCGCCCAGAGGGATAGATGCCGCTCTCTTTATGATGTCAGTCAGGACAATGCTCAAGGGAGCTGCGGTCAGCTACGAAAACCCGGGCGACGTTCTCACCGAAGTCAACTCACTTATATGCAAAGAAAATAATGCCAATATGTACGCGAAGGTCCTTTACGCTGTTTACGACCCTTCTTACGGCTCGCTGACATACGGCAACGGCGGAAGTGAGCCCCCGCTCCTGGTTCACAGAGATGGCATCCTTGAGAGGCTTCCCGCGACCGGCGGGTTGGCTCTGGGGAGTACACGGTCCGATACGTTCGATGAAACCACGATACTGCTGGCACCCGGCGATGCTGTCATATGCTGCACGGACGGGGCGACTGATTCCGAAGACGCTGCAGGGGAGCAGTTCGGGCAAGACAGGCTGGCAAGTATATTTGAGGAACAGATACCATTTGGCGCAGAAGAAGCTGTCGCTATGGTGTATTCGGGCATCGCCGACTTTGTATGCGGAACACCGCAGGCGGACGATATTACTTGCCTCGCGTTGTACAGGACATAAACGTGACCAATTCGCGTCTCAGCGGAATTGTGCGAGCAGTCGCGTAAGTGGCTGCTCTCGGAAACTCTTTGATGTGCAACATTCATCAAGGAAGTTTTATCGGCTAATCGCCGCGCAGACGCCTCAGTTCCTCTTCCAGCTCGACCACGCGAGCCTCGACAGTTTCGCGAGCTGCCGTTTCCTCTTGAGCACGAGCTTCAGCCGCCATACGACTTGTTCGCTCTTCTTCCGCTTGAACCTCGGCAGTCGCCGCGCGACTCACATCTTCCTCGTGGGACCGAAGATATCTCTCCTCAACAGGGTCGAAGAACCGCAGTATCCCCTCCTCCCAGCACACGTACAGCCCCAGCGTCTATCTGTGTCCTCGAAGATGACCGTCCTCAATCATCTCTACCGTCACCGCAACTCCTGACAACCACCCGTCCGGCCCCTTTGCAACTCCAGCCTTCGTGAAACTGAGAATGAATTCGCCGGCAGCAGCACCTGCGTAGGTCGTGGCTTCTACGATGTAATCGCCAGCTTCCAGATCGATCCTGATGCCTGAATTTCTGGAAGTCAGATCGAAAATCCCTTCATCGTCGTCATCGTCCTGGGCTATAACTTCACCAGTATGGCTGAGCAATATCAGGTACGGGTCGGTACGTGATTCAAGGGTCAGATCGATCTTAGAAGGTTTTTCTAGGGTGAAGGTGTAGTAGCGGGCGTAGTGCAGCCCGTTTTCGATTCTGTTCAGAGACAGGCATTCGTTTGTCCAGATTCCAGTGGATGCTCCGCCGTAAAGTGAATCCATGCAATGTGCGGGAATCGCTGTATAGATGTCAGATGGGACTGTGCCGCAAATGTCACCCTGAACGTTGTCCACCGACTGCAGCCACTCTTGGAATGCGGCGTCTGCGGGGGCACAGAGGCCGGCGTTGTTGTGGAATGTTATCTCGTTCAAGTGCTCCAACTGTGTCAGAGTTTGGGGAAGCGCCCCTGTAAGCCGGTTGTCGTTGAGACGCAGCTCATATAGAAAGTCAAGGTTGCCCAGCTCCACAGGTATTTCGCCCATGAGCTGGTTGCCATTCAGGAAGAGACCTCTCAGTCCAGTCATGTTGCCGAGCGATGCAGGAATCTGGCCGGTCAGTTGATTGTTTCCGACATCCAGAAGGATGAGGTCGTCGAACTCACCTACGAGGGCCAGCAGCCGGTCGCCTGTAAGCAGGTTGTCGTTGAGTGCCAGAACCCTCAAGCGGGAGAGATTGTCGAGATGCGGCATCAGTTCTTCGGTTGTAAGACGCGCGTCGTGCAGTCCCAAGCGTGTGAGATTGGGAAGCGCGACGGCGTGGGGAAGCACATCTGTACCGTCAATGCGCGGGTTGCCGCCGATGCTGAAGTGTATCAGCTGGGTCATCTCACTCAGGCGCGGCAGGAATGCCTCGGCTGTCAAATCGTTTTCCCACAGATGCAGTCTGAGCAGGGTCTCGATGTCTGCCAGTTCGGGCGGAATCTCGCCGGTCAGGTTATTGCCGCCGAGCGAAAGCCTCTTCAGGCTTGGGAGGTTTCCGAGCTCAGGGGGTATCGCGCCCGTCAGTCCGCTGTCGGTGAAGTTCATCCACCCCAGGTTCGGGAGATTGCCGAGTTCGGGCGGAATCTCGCCACCGAGCTGGTTCGTGTGAAGGTCTAACCAGATAAGTTTAGCCAGATTGCCCAGCTCGACCGGTATTCCGCCGGTCAATTGGTTGTGGTTGGGTTCCAGGTATTCCAGTTCAGTCAGATTGCCCAGCTCAGACGGAATGTGACCTGTTAATTGGTTGTCATTGAGCCTTAGCACTTCCAGGTTAATCAATTTGCCCAGATCTGCCGGTAATTCGCCGGTCAATTCGCTGTGGTCTAGGATCAGGTGTCTCAAGTCAGACAGATTCCCGAGTTCAGCCGGTATATCTCCCAAAAGGTCATTGCCGGAGAGCGTCAGGTAAGTAAGGTCTGGCAGGTTACCCAGTTCCGGAGGTACATGCCCGGACAGTTTGTTTGCATTAAGGTTCAATTCAACAACACGCCCGTCGCCGTCGGTGGTCACGCCGTGCCATTCGCCTAGTGGAACGCCTGTGAGCCAGTTCGTGTGATATCTCCAGTTGTCGCCACGTGTTGCATAGTACAGAATGATGAGCGTGTCTCTTTCGGCGTTAGGAGGTAGAGGCGCGCAGACGTCACCGCGGAAGTCTTCGAGGGATTGCGCCCACTCCTGGAAGGCGTCATAGTCCGGGGCGCAGAGTCCGGCGTTGTTGTCGAAGTAGAAATACTCCAGCATCGTCAGGTTCGTCAGACTGCGAGAGAGTTCTCCTGTGAGTTGATTGAGACTGATATTGACCCACTTCAGATGATCTAGGTTGCCGAACTCCAACGGCAATTCGCCTAGCAAACTGTTCGCTTCGAGATCCAATCTGGTAACTCGCCCGCTGGCGTCAGTTTCGACGCCGTGCCATTCGGATAGTGGCGCGTCAGTGAGCCAGTTGTCGCTGTCGTGCCAGCCGGGACCGTTCGCGGAGTGGTAGAGCGCGGTGAGCGCCGCCTGGTCGGTGAGGGTTGTCGGAGGCGGGGCTGGATCCCAGACATCTACTTCAACTTCGAGAAGAAATAGGCCTGTTGCTCCGGCGTCTCGAGTGGTCGCTTCTTGTATATTAGTAATTGTTCTCAATAGTGACTTCACAGATGTGGAGTGGGGTGCGGCAGACCGATCCGCCCTTGGTCGTTAGAGACCGTTGTCAAGCAAGGGTCGCCGCACCATCTCCAAGCAGAGCCCGAACGGTTGCCTGGGCCTAATCGAGCCCGCATCTTGCAAGGAAGGGCCTTCAATAGAGGAGAGGGTGAATATGAGACAGGAAGAGATTTATGTAGGAATTGACGTAGCCAAGGATCGGGTGGATGTAGCCATACGCCCGGGCGGCGACACGTGGAGTGCTGATTACGATGAGCGGGGCGTGAGTGAGCTTGTGTCCTGCCTGCGGACTGCCGAACCCACTGCGGTGCTGCTGGAGGCAACTGGCGGCCTCGAGGTGCCGTTAGTGTCAGCTCTAGCAGCGGCGGCATTGCCGGTAGTAGTGGTAAACCCCCGACAGGTGCGCGACTTCGCCAAGGCTACCGGCAAGCTCGCCAAGACTGATGCGCTGGATGCGCAGGTGCTTGCCCACTTCGCAGAGGCGGTACGTCCGCCCGTGCGCCCACTGCGGGATGAGGACGCCCAGGAGCTCAGCTCGCTGACGACGCGGCGCAGCCAGTTGATGACCATGCTGGTTGCGGAGAAGAATCGTCTGAGGCGAGCTTCTCACTCCGTGCATCCCAGTATCCGGTCCCACATCAGATGGCTAGAGCAGGAGCTGAGCGACTTGGACAATGACCTGCGAAAGACTCTGCGCAGCAGTCCTGTATGGCGTGAGAAAGATGACCTGCTGCGCTCGGTGCCCGGTGTGGGAGAGCAGGTCTCATTGTCGCTTTTGGCATACCTCCCTGAGTTGGGTACGCTGAACCGCAAGCGGATCGCCGCTCTGGTCGGCGTGGCGCCTTTCAACAGGGACAGCGGGTTACGTCGGAGCAAACGCAGTGTCTGGGGCGGCAGAACCCGGTTGCGAGCGGTTCTCTACATGGGTGCGCTTGTTGCCAGTCGACACAATCCGGTGCTACGAGCCTTTTACCAACGGCTACTGGCGGCAGGAAGCCTAAGAAGCTGGCTCTGACGGCTTGCATGCGAAAGCTGTTGACTATACTCAATGCGATGGTGAAGACGGGTCAGCACTGGACCCATCAGGTCAATTCAGCTTGACCTTCGAGACGGTTGCTATAGTGTAGTTGCCGGGTTGCAGAGACACTTGCAGGCGTGAGTTCGCGCCTTCGTAGTCGTCATTCTCATGCAGCACAATCCCGTCCGCGCCGATGCCGCCCATCAGATAGAGGTAGGAGTTCTGTTGGGAGGTCAGAGTGATAGTCACATCGAACGGGTGGTGCAAAGTGAGCGTGTAGAATCGGGCGTAGCTGCCGAGCCTGTTCGAGGACTTGCAATCACTGCTCCAAATGTGTTCGATGCCGGTGCCGCTAAACTCGTATGGAAGGCCTGAGAGGGTCTCGACACAATCTTCAAAAGCAGACAACTGCTCAGAGCAGAAGGGCAGGTCGAGTTCGTCAAAGTCGTTATCTTCGACATCGCGCAGGGCGTCAGGGATGCAGCCGGTGAGTTGGTTGCCGGCGAAGTACGCTTGTCTTAGCTCATCCAACCTTCCGAAAGTCTGCGGTATGCTGCCAGTCAGTTCATTGTTACTGAGGTCCAAATGCACTATCTGATGCAGATTGCCCAGTTCAGAAGGTATTTCGCCTGTGAGGTGGTTGTCGTTGAGCCGGAGCATCCGAAGATTGTCTATGCCGCCCAACTCCGTCGGTATAGAACCTGTCAGCTCGTTTTCGTTTAGGAAAAGCCACTCGAGATTAGACAGGTTTGCCAATTCTGCCGGTACGTTTCCGGTCAGTTGATTCTCTCCGAGAAGGAGTTTCTCTAGTCTGTTCAGGTTGGCAAGCTCAGTCGATATGCGTCCGGTCAATTGGTTGTTGCCGAGTTGGAGTCGCCGCAGATTTTGCAGATCGCCCAATTCTGCCGGTATATGTCCCGTTAATTCGTTGCCCCTAAAGTTTATCCACTCCAGCCTGTCCATTCCTCCCAGTTCAACCGGTATCTGTCCCACCAGATTTTCTTGCTGGAAACTCAGGTGAGTAACACGCCCGTCGAAGTCGGCGTTAATGCCGTGCCATTCGTCCAGCGGAGCGTCTGTCAGCCAGCTGTCACTGCGTCGCCAGTTGTCGCCGTTGGTGGCGTTATAAAGTGCCGAGAGGGCGGACATATCGCGCGGATCACGAGGAAGAGGCGGGCCGCAGACTATGCCGTCAGCGCTTGCAATAGATTTCAGCCATGCCAAAAAAATGGCATCAGCTGGCGCGCAGAGGTCGGCGTTTCTTCCAAAATCGAAATCGATCAACTGTGTCAAGTTTGTCAGACTGTGGGGTAGCTTTCCCGCAAGTCGGTTTTCATTGATGTAGAGTTCTGTCAGATTGGATAAGTTGCCCAATTCGTTAGGTAGCTCGCCTGTCAAGTTGTTGCCATCAAGTTCCAACTCATCAATGCGCCCTCTGTTATCGGTATTGACCCTGTCCCATCTGTCCAATGGCTCGTCAGTGAGCCAGTTGTCGTTGTCGTTCCAGTTGTCGCCGTCGGTGGCGTGGTAGAGGGCGACGAGAGCGGCACGGTCCAGGCTATCGCAGAAGGGGATATTCAGGTCGTAGAAGTCATTAACCTCGACGGCACGGAAGGCATTGGGGATGCAACCGGTGAGTTGGTTGCCTGCTAGCAACATCCCTTGGGGGTTGAGATTGCCAAGTTCAGCAGGTATCGCTCCTGTCAGCAGGTTGTTGTTAAGGTGGAGTGTCTTGAGGCTGGTGAGGCTGCCCAATGTGGATGGTATTTCACCAGCCAGCAGGTTGTTGTTGAGAAGGAGTTCCGTGAGATTGGTCAGTTTGCCCAATTCCGGTGGGATGGCCGTCAACTCGTTGTGGTCGAGCCTCATCTCCTTCAGATTTTCCAGATTGCCTAGTTCGGGCGGAATGTCTGTTAGCTTGTTGTTGTTAAGTAGTATAGATTCGAGGCCATCCATATTGCCCAGCTCGAATGGTATGGGACCGGTCAACAGGTTGTCCTGGAGCGCCAGGCGCTCCAGATTGACGAGCTTGCCCAGTTCGGACGGTATCTCCGATGACAATTGATTGTTTTCGAGGAGAAGAAGATCCAACTGATTCAAGTTGCCCAATGCCGGTGGAATCGCCCCGGACAACTCATTGCCGCCGAGGACCAACCATTCGAGATGGCTTAAGCTGCCTAGTTCGTGCGGGAGTGGCCCGGAGAGTTTGTTGTCGTTAAGAGTAAGAGTGCGGAGATTGGTCAGACTGCCAAGCTGCGCTGGAATACTTCCTGTCAACATGTTCCCGTCAAGACTCACCTGTCTCAGATCGACCAACTTGCCCAGCTCCGCAGGAATTGGGCCGGTCAACTCGTTGGACTGAAACGATAAGGCATGGAGAGCAGTCAGACTGATCAGTTCAGGAGGAATGCGTCCTGACAGTTTATTGCCGAAGAGCAGGAGTTCCCTTAGATTTGTCAGATTGCCCAATTCAGGCGGAATATACCCGGACAGATTGTTGCCATAAAGTTCTAACGCTGCGACGCGCCCTTCGCCATCTGTATCAACGCCGTGCCACTCGGTCAACGGCGCATCCGTGAGCCAGTTTGTGTTGTTTGTCCAGTTGTCGCCGCTGGTGGCGTGGTAGAGTGCCGTGAGTGCGGCTATGTCTTTCGGGTCCGGATGTGGCATGCCGCAGGTGCTGCCTCTATGTTGGGCGATTGAGCTCAGCCACTCCTGGAATGCGGCGTCCTTTGGTGCACAGAGACCGGCGTTTTCGTCAAAGCTGAAGTTGAACAGATCGTCGATATTTGTCAGGCTATGTGGAAGCTTGCCTCCGAGCCTATTCCCGCTCAGGTCGAGGGTATGCCAGAGATTGACGAGGTTGCCCAATTCGGCAGGCACTTCACCCGTCAGGTCGTTGCCGTGCAGATCCAGTCCACCCAGGTTGGTCAGCTTACCCAGTTCGGGAGGAATCTGGCCTGTGAATTCATTCTGCCCTAGGAATAAGAACTCCAGCGTGTTGATTTCGCCCAATTGAGGCGGTATCTTGCCCATCAGTTGGTTGCCGACAAGATAGAAGGACCTCAGGCTGGAGAGTCGGCTTAATTCGATCGGTATTGGACCCGTAAGTTGGTTGCCACCTAACGACAATTCTCGGAGGCTGGGCAAGTTGCCCAACTCCGGTGGTATCTCTCCCGACAGCCTGTTGGTGTGCAGCGACAATTCTTGCAGGTTAGCGAGATTCCCTAGCGCTGGCGGAATCTCTCCCGACAATCCGCCGCCTGCCGAGCCATTGTTGTGAAGCCACAATTCTCGCAAGTTGATCAGCTTGCCCAGTTGCGGCGGTATAGCACCCGTCAAACGATTGCTCTTCAGGTACAGTAATTCGAGGTTTTCGAGCCTGGCTAGTTCGCGTGGTATCTCTCCCGTCAGCTTGTTGTCTTGCAGCCACAACTCTTGCAGGTTGGCGAGGTTGCCTAACTGCGGAGGAATAGCGGCGTCTAACTGATTGTGCCAGAGGTTTAGAACTTGAAGGTCGGAAAGGTTACCTAGTTCCGGCGGAATTGCTCCGGTCAGATGATTGACGCCAAGGGATAGGAACTTCAAGTTGGTAAGATCGCCCAGCTCCGGAGGTATTTCGCCCGTAAGCTCGCAATCATTGAGCCATAGTTCTCGAAGGTTGGCGAGATTGCCCAACTGTGGTGGTATTGTTCCCGTCAGTCCATGATTGGCTTGGAGATTCAGCACTTGGAGTTCGGACAAATTGCCTAGTTCAGGCGGCACCTGACCCGCTAGGCTATTGAAATTCAGATGCAGCACAGCCACGCGACCATTATCGTCTGTCTCTACGCCGTGCCAATCGCCCAGAGGAGCGTCGGTGAGCCAGTTGTCGTTGTTCGTCCAATTGTCGCCGTCAGTGGCGTGGTAGAGAGCGATGAGATCGGCGCGACTACTCTGTTCCGCGAGGTCTATGCCGGCAACGGTGAGAGTGAAGTCGCCGGTTGCCTCGGCGTCGTAGTTAGTTACCTCTATGGTGTAGCCACCCGGCCCCAGTGTCGCCTCCAACCGTTTGTTGAAACCCTCGCCCTGCGCGTTAATGTCGTCATACTCTGCAAGATAGTCGACATCCGTTCCGGATCCGCTCAGAAGGAAGATATATGGATCGGTCTCAGATTCCAGAGTTATCGAGACGTCCGACCGCTGAATTAAGCTGAAAGTGTAGTAGCGTGCATATGCGTCCTCACGGTTGCGGGACAGGCAGTCGCTGCTCCAACTTCCCTCTGCGGTAACTGATGCGAGGGGCAGTACGCAGTTGGTTTGAGCGGAAACCACAAGAGAGGAGTTGTGTGGAAGGAGGATTGCTATCGTCACCGTGATTGTGAGCACAAGCGGGCGGATTATTCTCATGGTAATAACATACTTAACGCACGTAAGTCGTCTTAGAGCGTCTGGGTTCGTAGTCTTTCACGTCAGGATGCCTGCCGCGACATTGTAGGCGAGGCGCTGCTGTGAGACGAGATAGCCTATGCGCTCGCTCATCTGTGGGTCGTGATGCAGTCTGTATATCCTGGTCTCGACAACCCTGACCATTTCCTCTCCTTCGTGAATGTTCTTGTCTTATTATAGAACATCCGTAAGAACAAGCCCCTATACACGTGCAACAAGTATGTCATTACCACCAGTTTTCCTTGGGCAAGGACATCAGCTGCATCTGCATCAACTCTGCATTAAGTTGTGACGGCTGATCAGCATAGACCTCATCCAGTGCTTCGCGCACATGGTCGTGCTTGTGGGCTTCGATGTAGTCCGTCACCGCCGCTCGAAATAGTTCGCTTCGCGACATGCCCGCGCGTTGAGCAAACGCGTCGGCTGCGTGAAGAAGTGATTCGGGTAAGGATATCGCAACTCTCATGTCTTGGGCATAACTTTTGAATTGCAGCCGGGCAAGTCCTATCAGACGCGGTGTTCCGTGAACCAGAAAGGGGTAGCTGGCTAATCCGGTGCACTGGGACATGTCTTGGGCGATAGACAATCGGCGGCGATGCACAGAAGGGCTGACAGCAAGTCAGGTTCAAATGAAATGGCGCATCCTATGAGCGGAGGAAAATGTAGTGAGTAGCGGGCATTGACGATCGTGGCCATCGACTGCCGCAGCCCCTTAACCTAGAAACTCAGAAAGATGCGCCGGGACAGAAGAATAGCATAAGAAGAGCCGCTTGGCGAGTAGGAAAATGAGGACAGGCGCACTCTTCACGGGGGAGGATCATGTGAGTGGGTTAGAGGCCCGGAAGAATGCGCCGTGTTGAGAAGGCTAGCAGGATAATACCTCGAAGTTTTTCGAGGCGAATTCGGTGCTTTAAAAGCGCCAAATGCAGTATGGGTGGAACGAACAGACTTGAGGCGCACTCCGCGCGATGAGTGCTTCGGATGGTGAGGCAAAATGTGACACCTAATCATGGGAATTACTGAAGGAATAACCATCTGTATTTACGCCGCGTCAAGCGCGGCGGCGGGGATATTTCCACCCGCCAGTCCTCTGTGCAAAATGTTGATCGCCGCATTTACATCAGCGTCCATCACTAGTCCACAGAGGGCATATTCATCTTGAAGCTCAACGATTATCTGGAGGAAATTATGTGCTGGGACGGGCAGGCGAAAGCATGCCTGTCCTGTCACAGCACATGTCCCCATGCATGCTGTGCATGCTGGGGACATACTGGGGGTGACTGCATGGGGGAAAAACTTTTACTAGGTGTTACAGGCTCTAAAAGGGAAATGCATGACGGCAAATCAACGTCGGCATGACACCTATTCAACATCGGCATGACACCGAATCAACAAATCCATGACAGCTATTCAACAAATCCATGACACCGAATCAGCATGGCTATCAGACGTGATCTGACAGCAAACCAACATCAACGCAACGCAGAAATGTGACAGCAAATCAACATCACTGATTCGGTGATCTACGCCTCGCTGAATCTACTCCAGTCGGTGGGCAAAATGCGATATGCCCGCTCACCGAGCTCGCCGGTGGCGGGTTCGATCACGCAGTATCCGACCTTTTCCATTGCCTGAAGGGCCTGCTTGGCCCGGTGCAATCGCTGGAAACGCAGGTTACCTGTCACCTCTGCTGCGTCCGCCGGGAAGCAGAGCGTCAGTATGTCCTGGTCCATAAGAGCGGGATACCGGTCGGCATAGGGGTTGCGTTCACGCGCTGCGAGCCTTCTTCGCTCTGCGAGAGTCCTGCCCTGAACTGGCTTTCCCGACTTGTTCAGGAACACAAGCCGTTCATCATTGAAACCGGCGACGGGCCGCTCGCGCTGATCCAGCAAGACCTCTCCATCAGCGCCAAGCGCCAAGCCTTCTTTGTTGCGCAGTGTTTTGGGGCGAGTTGCCTGAATCGGACGTGTACCGTGCCTGTGGGTGCCAAACTTATCCCAGTAGTACGGGAGTCCGATGGCCGCGGCGTATTGAGGGGCGCTTTTGACGCCAAAATATCGCATGGCGCTCCGGTCGATCATTGCGCCGCCCACACTGCCGGGTGGGAGTTCGATGTCGAAGACGATGGGGCTGTCGAGGTGCGCTTCCGGCATCAGCGTGACGCCGACAGGACGCCACAGCCCTGGCGCCTTGTAGCCAGGTAGCATTGTGCGGATGCGTATCTGGTCGACCTCCCACAGGTCGCCTCGCATTCTGGCGATGTCCCGCTTTGGATTAAAGTGATGACGGCTGCCCTCCGGCCTGAAGTAGACCAGATCACGCAGGTCACGCAGCGTCATCTCGAGGCGCTTACGTCCGGGCACCCGGCGAGCTTCATGCGGAATCGACGTCAGCAGTCCGAACCAGATACGCAGTGGGACAGGTGCGCCACGGCCTCGGTTGACCATCTTGCCGCCGCCAGCGGCCCACGTCTGTACCAGGGCACCGGGGATGATCGTACCATCGACAGGGGCGAAGCCCGGTAGCATTCCCAGGCCTTCCTGGTTACCCAGAGGTGCTTCTTCGGGGGCAAAGCCTGGCAGGTACCCGAGCGCACCAGCACTCTCCATGCTGATGGGAAGGATGCCCACCCGCTTGCTAGACTGCTCTATATGGATAGGACGCCTGAACCACTGCTCGATGAGTGGGGCGATGGGATGTTTGAGGTCGGGTTCCCGTTCTATCGCCTTCGCCCAGGCTTGGTGACACTCCTCCAGTTCGTAAGCGATGAGGACCTGAGACGTTCTGTCGATCAGGGCTGGATCTAATTTAATCTTGTTACCGTGTGCGACGACGTACAGTTCATTTCTGCCCTCCATGCGGATATGCACTTCATCGTCATTGATGAAGTTATCCGGACCATTCACATTTTCAATGTCGGAGATGCGTCTATGAAATTCTGGTAGTCCTTCGTCGAGTTCACCTTCCATTAAGGAAGCGCGAAAAGTCGCAAGGCTCGGCAAATCAGGCGTACTCTCAGCGCTCCCTTGCCTGATTCGCTGTCGCCAAGTTGATGCGGCCAGCTCTTGGAAAAGTTCCTCAGTGAATGAGGTTGACATATCAAATGTCGTCTTCGAACGGTTTTTCTCAGAGTTGGGATGTCGAACCTTTACTTCAGGAGCGACGTGCTTGAACCACTCTTCCACAAATGGTGCGATGGGATGCTTGAGTTTTTGATTTACTTGCTTTGCCTCGTACCATAGGTCATGGTGGTCGTCGAAGTTAGCTGCGATGAAAAAGCGCACTATCTCGGTGGGCGTCTTGTCAATGAGATTCATCATGTCCAGGCCTGGCACGACCAATGGAGTAAGCGGTTTGCCAGTATTGATGACCGGCATATCGGGGCCTAGATCTGTAGCTTTGAGCAAGGCCCCGATGCGGTAGTTGAATTCAGGAATGGCGTCATCGAGATAGCCATCCCTTAATGCCGCTTCTAAGTCACTCCTGGTCGGCATTTTGAGCGGATTCAGGTCGCTATCATCGTTTAGATGACCCCAGGTAGCCACCGCGAGCTCGTGGAATATTTCGTCCGTCAAAGGATGCTGCACATCAGACGCTGCCATCGAATCGCCCTTTCACATCGTGCGGTTCAGTATCCGTTTCGTTTGACGCTGCAGGTGAGTAGTTATCGCCATAGTCAGCCACTCGCCCCAAGCTCTCCAGCCAGACGCCGCGTTGGTTCGTTAGCCAGACGGAGCCCGTACTCTCGCTGTAGTTCTGCTTAGCGTTCACCAGTCGATAAGAATAGGCTGGCTCACAGGAGCAGGACTTTGGTGGGGAACATCCCTTCCGGCAGTCGCTCTTGACGGTCTCCAGCGTCCACATTGCGCGAACGCCGCCCAGCACACCCGTTGACCCGGAGTATGTAACGCCGGCGGTCTTTGGAGGATGTGCGATAAGCAGCACGGCGCAGTCGTGTTCGTCGGCCCACGCGGCCCAGTCGGCAAAGAAGGCCCCCACCTGCGCTCGGTCGATCTCGCTCGCGCCATTGGCGACACCGAGCGTGTCGATAATTAGCAGACGAGCCTCGTGCATCTCGCATGCGAGACGCAGCTCCTTGCCCGCCGGCGTGAGACCCGGCACGGCGTAGCGCTCAGACGCGGCCCACAGGTGCCCTCTTGCGCGCATGTCGGCTATCTTGAAATTCTCCCCGTTGCCGCTCTTTCCGGACTGTTCAAGCCAGTAGAGACGTCCCCGAATCTGTTCGGGGCTGTCCTCCCAGGTGGCGTACACGATTGTGCTGGGACCAACCGGCTCAAAGCCGCTGCCGTAGTCCGCTCCTGCAGCCGGCATCTGTCCTGCTTCGCCCAACCACTGACCGTCACCGCTCAGGGCCCAGGCAAGCTGCAGAGCGAGTCGGGATTTCCCTACACCACCGTCTCCGGTCAGCATCGCAACGCAGCTCCGGGGCAGCCAGCGCTCCACGAGCCAGCCCTGCCAGTAGTGGGCCGGTACGCCGTCCGTCAGCTCAAGCGGCTGGGCCTTGCGGCTGGCTTCGAGTGCGAGTTGCACGGCGTCGAAATCAGTCTGCAGGGGTTCTTGTCCGTTCAGCAGTGCCTCGTTGATCCTGGCGGCCGCGCGTCGGCCCATCTCGATGGTGGGCGACTCGTATCCGACGGTTTCCGAGAGCGCCTTGAAGTTCGCCTCGGCCTGAACCCAGTCAACGATGCTGGTATCTCCGAACGCCGCGGCAAGGTCGTTCGCAGCTCGCTGCCGTTCGGTCGGCTCAACTTCGATGCGACTTGCCGCAAGGTCCCCTGAGTGTCCGTTAGATGTCATGGCGATTCCTATCTTAGCTGAGAAGTATTACTTAAGAAGTGTCGACGCGTATCGCAGCGCTTCAAACGGCGTTACGCCTTCGGTTTCGAGGTCCCGTGCGAAGGCCGTCAGTTCATCGGCGTCAAGGGCGCGCAGCGGCGCTTCGCGCGCAGCGTCTGCGGCATCTTTGCCGATGTCAACGCCCATCACCTCAACGGATTGCCTGTTTAATTTTCGTGCCTGTGCTAGAGAGACAACTGCATCCAAACCGGGGCGGCGACCGTGAGCATCGACTTCATCCATGTCCGGCCAGAGGGTCACGAAGGCAAATCCTGATAGCGCAACCTTCCAGGCAGTGGATGGGCGGGGGGTTGTTAGAGTAGCGATAACAGGTTCGGGGTTACGGGCCGCGAGCGCCAGGGCGTCTGCAGTTCCCTCGCAGACCGCGACGCTATCGCCTCGTACATCCCCGACAGTCCAGACCGCAAGCCTGGCGTTGCCGAACTTCGGCTTATCGACCCGATTCCCCTGGGAGTTCTCGTAGTCGGCCCGCTCCCCGTCGGCTGTGATGCAGACGAGCTGCACCGCGGAGGGTGGTGGAGTATCTGGATAGCTCGATTTCCAGGCCTCGACTGGAGCGATTGGAAAGGCGATAGCCCCGGCCCCTGAGTGCGTACCTCGGAAGACCGAAGCATCAGCCGGAATCCAGCGCATCGATGGTGGCAGAGGGACCTCGTCGCGCCACAGGTTGCGACGGCGCATCCAGGCGCGAACGGGATGGTCCGGAGCGTCCGCGATCGGCAGGACCTGGCTTCGTATCCACTGGAGTGTCTGCCGGTTGCGCTGCTCAGGTGTCGGGGTGTTGCTGTGTTGTTCTGCGGGTCTGTTCGGCGATTGTTCGGAGCGGCTCTGTGCTGAAGATGCCGAATAAGTGGAGGGCCTGTCCTGTCTTCGCAAAAATCCCTGCTGCTCGAGCCAGGCAAGAGCGCCCGTCTTATCAAGGCGCTCTTCGCGCATCACGAGCGCCAGCACCCCGCCGCCCTCACCGGCCTCGAAGTCGCTCCAGGTGCCGGTGTCGATCTTCAGTCGGAAGGATCCCTTGCGCCCCCAGCGCAGCTCGCGCGACGAGCGGCTGAACGGCTCACCAAGAAGGCGCTCGCAAACAGCCGGAGCGATGCCTATGAAATCGCCCTGCGTAGCCGGAGTTGTGGTCGGGTAATGTGCGCTCAAGGCTTACGTCCTGCCTTCGTAGATGTCGCCGCGGTCGAGCAACACGTCTTGCGGCCAGCCTCCAGCCGGGTGTACCGGCCAGACATCATCGAGGCTGGGCTTTCTGACCTTGCTCTTATCGGCCCTGTCACTGTTGTCCGTCTTGCGATGAGTCAATTTCTGTTTCCCGTGGCTCATAGCTTGCTCACTCCTGAAAGCCGTGCCATCTGCCTGTCCAGCGTCAGCGTCTGCAGCCCTGCGTGTGAGTATCCGTCCGCGATAAGCCGGTCGAAGAGTCCGGGACCTCTCGATGCGCGCAGCGCCTTGATTACCGATTGCCCACTAAGAGGAGCTACCAACCCGCTCGTCAGCACGTCCTCAAGTGAGGACCGTGCGTCCGCCGGCGATATGCCGTAGTGGTGCTGCAGCACGATGTACGCTTCTCCGATCACCTGGTTTGAGGCGAATACCTCTGCGACCTGCTCTTCGATCAGGGCGCGAAGCTTGCTCACGCAATGCTGAAAGTCCCCCTCCGGCTCTGCGGTCGCGAGTCTTACCAGGACCGACGTATCAATCCCGTAGGGCTGGGTCATAGGGCTTCTCCCTGAATGTGCGGATGTCGAACGGCGGATGGCCTTCGGGTATCTTGTCGCGCAGGGTGCCCAGGCGCGAGTAGTCGATGCGCCGCGGGCGCAGCAGATAGCCGTCGGGACCCTCTGATATTTCAAGCCGGTCGCCCGGGCCTACGCCCATCGAGTTGAGGACGTGGGCCGGGAATGTAACCTGTCTCTTCGATGTGATCTTTACAAGCATTGCCTTACTCCTTGCCTTACGCCAATAGTAGTATGTGTAAGGCGTACTGTCAATGAGTCAGTTGGAAATGCACCGAAGTATTTCAGTTTTTATTGTTTTAGTTTTAAAAGTAAAAACTGCTCTATTTTCAAACCTTCAAAAGTTGTTCCTTTTCAACCTAAATCCTGCTATCGGTTTTTGCTTTCTAAATTTAATGTGTAGGAAATGTCTTTAAGGAGATCGACATGATAGTTGCGGTGATCGGAGAAAAGGGCGGCACGGGCAAAACCACATTCGCGGTCCATCTGGCGTGCTGGCGCGTCATATCGGGCCGGGACGTGATGCTGATAGACGCCGACAGGCAGGGGTCGGCAAGTCTGTGGGTTGAAATCCGCCAGGAGACGTCGCCCTCTGTTCCGACGAGCGTGCAGAAGTTCGGCCGCGGCCTCCGCGGTTCGGTTATGGACCTCTCACGGCGATACGATGACATCGTCGTCGATATCGGAGCAGGTGACGGCCCCGCCATGGAGAGCATACTTCGAATCGCAGATCTTGCCATCGTGCCTTTTCAGCCCAACGAAATGGACATCTGGACAGCGGACCTGCTCAATAGGCTCGCGGGAGAGGCGAAGGAAATTAACGATGACCTCGAGGTAGCTGCCTTCCTGAATCGTGCGCCCGCGCACCGGACTGCCAAGGATGTCCGGGCGGCACAGGAGGCCCTACGGAGCTGTTCTGAGCTGACCACGTCAGACTGCGTGGTGCGCGAGCGGACTTCGATACGTAGATCTGTACCCAGCGGACGTCTGATAGACGAGTGGCGGCCGAGAGACCAGAAAGGACTCGACGAACTGGCGCAGATTTACACGCTGGTATACGACGAGTCACCCCCGATACAGAACTGAGGAGAGATTTAAATGAGCAAGAACGACGTGAGTATGAGAGTGCGTCGGCGCAAGAGTCCGCCAGGGCAACTTGCGACAGGACCGGGCGCGGTGAGAGGACGAACCCGGACAGTGGACATCGATGAGAACGACACTTACTTCCCATTGTCGCTGAAGATCTCAAGCCGTATGCGGCATCGGCTGCGGCTTGCCGTTGCTGCATCGGATATGAGCCAGCTCGAGTTCATCGTCCGTGCCTTGGAACCGGCGATAGACGAGGCTTTGTCGGCGCACGGTATTGAGGTGGATGGTGATTGACCGAATGTCCTTCTTCCTGAAAACCTTATCAAAGGAAGAAAGTAAGACATTAAGAAATGTCTAATGCTTTCGGCAGGCAAAGAGAGAAGTGTTTAGGTTAGCATGGACCTAATCGGTGAGCAACAACAGTTGCATCTCTGACCGAAAAAGGTCCATCAAACTCCTGATTGAGCAGCGCAAGTAGCTGTCGGTTTCTGGTGGATATGCCTCTAGGTGTCGGAGTTGCTATAGCCATTGTGCTTTAAGGATCTTTTTATGGAACATAACGCACTCATCGTATTACAATCTGTATGAAGATCGTCAAGTCAGGAGTGATGGTGTTCTGGTTCGTTCCGCTGGTAATAGCCTCGTTGGAGGGACCCGGACAGTGGAAATCGACGAGAACGACACCTACTTTCCGCTGTCGCTGAACATCTCAAGCCGTATGCGGCTTGCCGCCGCTGCATCGGATATGAGCCAACTTGAGCTCATTGTCGCGTATCACCCTGGAACCGGTGATAGACGAGGTTCTGGAGGCGCACGGCATAGATAATTAAAAAGAATTCCCTTTTTGCTGAAGAACTTATAAAAGTAAAACAGTAAAACATTTTAAAATGCTTGACATGAGGCGATTTTGTAGATCGAAATCCCAAGCGGAAGAGGATGCTTCCGGACCGATCATTGCACCGCCATTGACACGCTTGGGTGAAGGGACGACGAATTCGGTATGTTCCTATGGCATAAGGCGTCTGAAGCCGGAGTTGCTGTCATCAGTGTCAACGAAGCCTACACGACAAAGACCGTCTCCCGGACCGGTGAATTGCTGGGAGACATCGGTGGCGCGGCGGTCGTTGTGGGACGGGATGGTGAGTGAATGGATCGTGACTCAATGGAGCGCGGGGGATCTACTTGCGCGCGCTGGGAGAAACCCCCGTGTTGAGAGATTGGCTCTCAGCGTGTGCCGCGAGTGTGGACGATGCACGTCTCAGCGGGAATGTGGGTGCAGTCGCGCAACCGTCTGTCCCAGGAGACTCAACGATGAACAATATTCATCAACGAATTTTTTTGGCTCTGCCGGATCTTGGCACTAAGTCAATGTAAATCAAAGTCGTTTGAATGCTGCTGTGGCCGAGCCAGCGCGAAAGATAATTGATAGGAACGCCCCCCATCAGAAGGTGCCGAGCGTATGAGTGTCGCAGCGTATGACTGCCGATGCGCCGGCCCTTCGCTATTGTCCCTAATTCAACAGCATTGGCCAACGCGCGCTTGAGCCAGCGATGTGCGGTCGTGCGGCTCGCCTTGATAATCCTGCCCTTCCGCGTGCCGCGGCCGCAGCTCAACGCAGTTTCCAGCACTGTCCTCAACTCCGGATGCACCGGGACCACTCGTGGTTTACACCCTTTGCCTCGGCGCACTCGAAGTGTCGGATGATCCGCATCTAGGGACAAGTCACGCGCTTCAAGGGCTAGAACCTCAGATATTCGAAGTCCGGATCGCCACTGAACAACCATAAACAGACGGGCTTGAGCGTGGGGGGCTGAGCGCATTAGAGCTGCGACTTCCCCAGCCTCGAAGTATTCAGGTAGTTGGCGTAGTCGCTTCTGAATCTGTGTCTGTGTGTCAAGGGCGGGGCTGGTCATTCTCTAAGATCACCTTTTCTGTCTGATATTCACAAATGAATATACAGACCTCAATGCATACACAGAGACGATTTCACAAATACTCCGGAGCACTGCTTGAGTCTATTTCCAGTCCCAATTGGCGCTCTCCGCGAGCGTGAAGTTTCTGCGAGTCTAGCTCGCGGCGGGAAGCCGGATGTCCGGCCATCGTCTGCCCGCCAGCGCCGAGTCCAGGATGTTTCGTGCGGCGTTTATGTCCGCATCCTCTGTCATCCCGCACTCGGCGCAGTTATATCTTTTTCGTTGCCTATGGTCGGAAGAGACGACTCCGCAGCCGGAGCACCTCTGCGACGTGAACTTCGGGTCAACCACTATCAACTCCCTACCGGCCCATTCTGCCTTGTACTGGAGTTGGTTGCGGATAAGCCCCCAGGACTGTTCGGTGATCGAGCGATTGAGTCCAGTCTTCGCTGCGACATTCCTTCCTGGCTCTTCTATCGTTCCCTTCGCGGAGGCTGTCATGTTCTTTATCTGAAGGTCCTCGACGGCTATCAATCCGAAACGTCTGACTAGCTCGGTTGTGACCCGGTGGCACTCGTTGCGGTTGCGAACGCGCTCGCGGTGCTGTTGGTTAGCCAGCACGGCCCGACGCTTGCGCCATCTATGACTGCCTTTCCTGCATGCCGACAACCTTCGCTGGGCGCGGGAGAGCTTCTTGTGCGGCTTCCTTCGACGCCGGACAGTCTCTCCGTTAGACAGCGCGAGCCTGTCGGACACCCCCATGTCTATTCCAACCGCGACATCACTTTCCACAAGCGCCGCAAGCTCCGCTTCGTATGTCGTATTCACAAACAGCCTGCGTCCCCGAAGCGTCAGCGTCAGCGCCTTCAGGTCGCCGTCCGGCAGCACCAGTCCCTTACGAAGCCTTATCTCCGGCAGTCCCTTGACATGGATAGCGGAGTAGTTGCCGCGGGTCTTGACCATACTGGCCGTGACATTCGCAAGCTCGATTGTGTGCCAGCGACGACCGGACTTGAACCTGGGATAGCCCGGCTTCTCCCCTGCCTTGACCCGTCGGTAGAATGCCTGCCGCGCCCGCTCAGCCCTTCGCAGCACGCCTCGCCCAACCTGAATGGATACGCCGCCCCAGAACTCATCCTCAGCGCGGACCGCCGTGAGTTCCCGGTACTGGCTGTACAGCGAGACGCTCACGCCTGCCCGGTAGGCCCAGCGCCACTCTTCGAGCGAAGCATTGTAGAGTCTTGCGCTCTCGCGCAACACCTCGGCAATGCGGTCGTAGCCGGCCCTACTGGTGTAGGCGCGGTGCTGGTATGTTCTATGATACTTGGGCATGTTCACATTTTATCAGAACGACGGTTCTTGGTTGTCACTCCGGAGATGAGCAGTCTCAAAAAGCTACGCCGAAGTCGGGTCGCTTTCAACAAAGCGGATTTGTGAAATCGTCTCATACACAACCATGGATTTACGATATAAGCTCATAACGAAATGGGGCAAGGTGGTATTCCCCCATCTGCTCTGGTTATTCTGGTGGAGGCGAGGTTGACAACTGTTAGCCTCGAAGGCTACGTGCCGGATATTACAAGAGGTAATGACATACATGTTGCACGTGTGCGAGGACGTATTCTTACGGATGTTCTATAATAAAGACAGGAACATTCACGAAGGACAGGAAATGGTCAGGGCTGTCGAGACCAAGATATACAGACTGCATCACGACTCCCAGATGAGCGAGCGCATAGGCTATCTCGCCTCGCAGCAGCGCCTGGCCTACAATGTCGCGGCAGGCATCCTCAATAGAACGCCGACCCTGGCCCTGCGCCGGTCTCCACGGCACCCTGACGGCCTGTTCGGACAGCCAACCCGTTGGCGACATCAGGACAGCCGCGCCCAAGCACCCTATGTAATTCATCAGGCGGGAGCGCAGCAGACCTGGATGGCGAACGACCTGATGAGGCAAGAGCGCAAGTCTCGCCGCGCCCGGATTGAGAACGGCTCGATGCGCTCGGCAGACCACAGGCAGCACCGCAGGACTCTGGCAAGGCGCAGCCGAAAGCGTGGGACCTCCACACTCACCTCGCTGACTTCGCCCGTCAGGCTGGACGACAGCACCTTCACAATAATGGGTGCGCGGGACATAGTGCTGCGGACGAAGAAGCCGGTGCCCGAAGCCATCCGGCCGGCAGATGAGATACTCGGCGTAGATGATGGAGTGAAGCGGCAACTAACCCTCAGCAACGGCGACGTGCTGCATCACGACGATGGCGACAACATAATTCGTCAGCGCCGGATGAGAGACGGACTTGCGCTGCATGCGATACGCCTGAGTTCGCTCTTCAAGCGCGGCGTTGTAGAGCGTGGCGCAATGGCGCAGCGCCTCGTCGAGCCCAGAGTAGTCCCTGCGCTTGATGTGCGCCTTGTACTGATATGTCAGGTGACGCTGTTTCGTCACGATTCACACTGTCGTGTCTACTAAAGTATGTAAGTCCCTTTCCAATCCTCATCGCGGTGGTGCCAGGTCTCTGGTCTTGCTCAGCCAAAGGACAAATGCTGCTATTGCGACACAGTAGGCCAGAGCTCCCAGTCCGCTCAGCCAGTAGTCGATGTACGCAGAATCGGCGTTGAAGAACGCGGCCACGAGATTCTCAGGAAGCCAGTGCAGAAACGGTCCGAGGTCGATATCCCATTGCAGGGTGAATCCGAGCGCAAGCGCGGGCTGGATGATGCCGGAAAGAAAATAGTATCCAAAGCCAGCACCGACGCCCAGCGTTGTCGACCTGCCCCAGTAAGCCAATCCTGCCCCCAGCAACGACCAGAACGCAACGCCGGGCAGAGCTCTTCCCGTCAGGGAGACGCTGTCGACGCAGTCAGTGCAGGCGTATATTGAGCCATCGGATATTAGAGTTGCGATGTTGGAGACGACAAGCGATAGAGTCCAGCCAATAACCAACAGACCAGCCAGGACCAGGAAAATGAAGGCTACCTTCGATAGTGGCACCGCAATCCTGGATGCTCCCCGGGTATACAGGGCACGGTAGCCACCGGTGCCGAAATCAGCGCCGAAGATCAAGGCTCCGACGCACATAGCGACGGCGTTAAACGGCACGAAAGAGAACTCCAGGGCGTTTCTTATGGACTCGACCTCCCCCTCCCCAACGTCACTGAAGAAGTCCAAGTTCAGCACAATCACCGCGACGACTGCCGGGACCAGGATTGCCAGCTCGGCCAATATGCAGAGAACGATGAATGCGGGTCGACGATTCATCCGAAACCATTCGTATTTCGCAAGTCTCAACACCTCTGAGACGATCGAATCGGAAAATTTTGTTCTCTTCGTTGCTGTCGTTGTTCTGTGCAATTGTCAACTTCCACCGGCGTCAGGAATCGGTCGATGATAGAAGCTCGAAGAATCCTGATTCCACCCCTGGTATGGGCTGGAGCAGGTTCAGGTATAGACCATTGCCGGCCAGTATCTCTGATATCTTCCAAGGAGAGGCATCTTTCATGCTGACATCGAGCCCATTCCAGCTGTTCTCAACCTTCCAGCCTTGTGCTTTTAGAATCTCCATCGCGGCCCGATTATCAGTGGTGTCAATCTGGTAGCGGGGCGTCATCATCAGCCCATCGATGTGCCCGCAATACAGTAATCGACCGCGGTTCAATACGCCCACATGGTTGCATACCTGTTCAACCTCATTCAGAAGGTGGCTTGCCATGATAATAGTTCGCGATGACCCATCGCCTCTTCGCGATAGCCTTCGCACCATTTCCCGGATGTCGGCGATTCCCTGAGGGTCGAGTCCGTTGGTTGGCTCATCGAGGACCAGGATGTCAGGATCGCCCAGCAGGGTTACTGCAATTGCGAGGCGCTGTTTCATGCCCGTCGAGCAGTCGCGAAATCGCCTCGACCTGTCAGCCTCCTCCAGTCCCACAGTGTCGAGTAAATCCGAAAGTTCACAGCCACTCTCACTAGTGTTGTAGATTCCCCTGGCACACCGTAGATTGTCCCAGATGCTGAGATGTCCCCATAGAGACGGCTCTCCTACGATGGCACCGACACGTGGCAGACCATTGATCACTGATCCACCGAAGAGCCTGAGTTCACCGGAGGAGGGCTTGAGAAACCCGCAGAGAATCGAAAGCAGAGTGGTTTTGCCAGATCCGTTAGGTCCCAGTAACCCGAAGACGCTACCAGTAGGAATGTCCATTGTCACCCCGTCGAGAGCCTTAACTTTTCCGAAAGTTTTGGACAAGCTGTGTAGGTCGACTGCCGGGATGCGGTTTTCCTCTGGAAGATACGAAGCCGGCCCGTTTCCGGGATCTTCCGAGAATTGGACGGCATAGTCATAATCTGTGGTTTGGAAACGATCTACATCTGAAGTCACAAGTGCCAGACTCGCTTTTCATTGGCTTATCTTCGGCAATAAGCTGTTCTATAGGAGTAAAGGCTTTGCACAGAAAGTGAAAAGTCGTATTCATTGGAAAATAATAACAGACGCTCCACATATTCTACTCGCAGTCGTATCTTTGTCTGGACAGGGGCTGTTATCTCCATTGGCACAGACGAGTCAACTGGCTTTACCTACATCACGTCCTCATTGCCATTCGCAATTGAGCTGATATCGGATGTTGTGGAATGGGATATTAATTGAGCTGCTGGTAAGTGCCGAGGAAGCAGTCGCCGCCTGATGAGCTAGACCGCCTGGAAAGAATTCCCACAAGATCCGGACGCATTAGAGGGTTGCCCCAGGCAGCGCCGAAGTCGAACCCTTCAAGGCTGCATGGTTCGCCACAATCTTTGCGATAGTGGACAGGCATATTTCCAAATCTTCGACACTAATTCCCTGAGTGAATTTCCGTTCGTAGGAGTGTGTTATATCGCGCAGGTTGCGTCCAAAAGCGAAGCCCTCCTCAGTTATTGTCAGAATCACTATCCGTCGGTCCTGTTGTGAGCGTCTTCTTCGCAGCACTCCCGCATCTACTAGCTTTCTCACAGCACGGCTTATCGTCGCTACATTCGTCGAAAGCAATAGGGCCAGTTCAGTAGCCGTCCACTCCGAATCCATCTGAAACATCCTGATGATAGCTAACTCTAAATAAGTGAGGCCGTGGGCAGCTGCCTCGGCGGCCACCCCCTTGGCAATTGTGTTGAACAAGGCGGTGGCGTGCTCCTCTATGCTAGGCAAATGGGAGTCTGTTTGATCGGCGTTAACGCGGTGCGATTTGTTTACCATCTCAGTGACAACTCTTACTTATCAAGCGCAACTATTGATATATGAAACCATTATATACGCCTAGGATTCAAGGATCAATTCAACCGGCTGTTTCAGATGAATTGCTGCAGAGAGAGCTTGTACAATCTACTTGTACACTCTAACTGTTACTTAATTACCGGCCCAGCGTAGCCATCAATTGAGCTAGGTGATTAGGCAGGAAGCAGTATTGTCATCTCCGTGTATTCGCCGAACTCGGACGTTGCCGTAATCGTGCCGCCGTGTCCTCGGATTATGTCGTTCGATAAGCTGAGGCCAAGTCCGGTCCCTCTGTTCGTTGGCTTTGTGGTAAAGAATGGGTTGAATATCCTGTCTATGACGCCATCGGGAATGCCGCCGCCATTATCCCTGATCGATATCTCGATCGTGTCCTCCCTTCGCTCAGTGGTCAGCCAGAGCGTAGGAGCGTATTCTACGTCTCTGTCTTCGAGCATACGGCTCTTCTCACCCGTGGCGTAGCAGGCATTCCCCACTATATTCAGGAAGACTCGGCTTATATCCTCTGGAATTACCGACACATTCCCCACTCTCGGGTCAAGGTTCTCTCTGATGTCCAATTGGAAGTCGTTGTCGAGGGCGTGCACGCTGCGATACGCCAGCAGGGCATGTTCCCTGAGCAGACTGTTTATGCCGGTGAGTTCAAAGTCTCCGCCATCGCGTCCAAGACTAAGCATGTCTCTAATTATGCGGTCGGCTCGGTCTCCGTGCACACGTATACGGGACATGTTATATGCGATGTCTTGCGAGATTTCATCAATGTAGTCGCGTGTCCCCTCCGCCATAACGCCGGCAATTCCTTTCAGAGATTCTTTCAGATCTTCAAGCAGTTCCTCAGACGATTCCGCAAAGTTCTCGATGAAATTCAGCGGATTTCTGATCTCGTGCGCGACTCCGGCGGTCAGCTCTCCTAGTTCGACGAGCTTTTGCTGAAAGATGGCTTGCTCTTGCCTGAGACGTAATTCTTCAAGCACTCCCTCAAGTTCCTCGTTCTTGGCTTGAAGGTCTTGGGACAGCTTCTCTACGAGATTCAAGCGCACAACGCGAATGGACCGCTGGCGAAGCTTCTCAAGAGCGCGTGAAGATTCCGCGATTTCGTCGCTTCCGCTGGTGTCCAATTTGTAATCTAGGTCTCCGTCACCCATGCGTCGAATCCAGAACTCCTGGGCGACCACCCGCGGCCCGACGGTCATCATCCTGTAGGCAGTGAACGAGACAGCCGCGAATAATAGCGCTCCTACTATCAACAAGCGAGTGCGCGCCTCTGAAATCTCTTGAAACGTAGGGTTCAGTGATTCCGGGGCGACTGACTGCGCTTGTGACTGGCTCACTACGGAAATATCTCTTGTCAGCGCTTCTTCCAGGCTGTTTAGAGAGCAGACACTGATGAAATTCAGTGCGATGCTGAGCAGGAAGGCTATCAATATCCCGGCGCTCATTTGAGTTGATTTGCGGCGAATATGAAGGTGGGACAGAGCGAACTGCCTCTCTTCGGACAACTGCATGCTTCACCTCGCTCTACTGTGTAACTAATTGATCAGCGACAATTACTCTGGCCGCTCAGGGTCCGGCGTAGTTGGCATCTGTAATTTTGGAATGATATACCTAATTAGACAAGCGTAATCAGATAGGTAATGACATATTTGTTGCACGCGTATGGGGATTTGTTCTTACGGATGTTCTATAATAAGACAGGAACATTCACAGAGGACAGAGGAATGGTCAAGA
>Ga0209020_1001240_pt1 | contig 26894 bp, 27 predicted proteins | sample PinacodermBB_FD_187298 | JGI IMG/M metagenome (GOLD analysis project Ga0209020, IMG submission 187298) | Host-associated microbial community of the marine sponge Aplysina aerophoba from Gulf of Piran - sponge pinacoderm, lysed by bead... | ecosystem: Host-associated > Porifera > Sponge >... | reverse complement strand
GACCCGGGCCGGCGCGGTGGGGCCGGCCAGGGTCCGATCATGGCCGTCCAGCAGTGCCGCCAGCCCGCCGGGGTCCCGTTCCCCCAGTCCCGTCTGCACCAGCGTGCCGACGATGTTCCGCACCATGTGCCGGAGGTAACCGGTGGCTTCGATGCGATACACCCAGTGGTCCTCCCACGGGTAAAGCTGGTTGCGGTAGACCCGACGGACCGGGGTGGCGGCGCCGCACCCGGCGGCCCGGAAACACGAGAAATCGTGTTCCCCTTCCAGCGCGGCCAGCGCTTCGCGCATCGCGTCGATGCACAACGGCCTGGGGACGTGCCACGCGTAGCGGTCGTTGAACACCGACCGCCAGGGGTGGTTCCACAGACGGTACTCGTAGACGCGCCTCCGAGCATCCCTGCGGGCATCGAAAGAAGCGCACGCCGCCTCCGCCGCCTTGACCGTGATATCGTCCGGGGTAAGAGCGTTCAAGCCCCGCTGCATCCGCGCCAGGTCCCGGTCGTCAGGGCAGGTGAAGTTCGCCACCTGGCCCAGCGCGTGAACGCCGGCGTCGGTTCGCCCGGACCCGTGGACTCGCACCCTGTGCTTCAACAGCACGGCCAGCGCGTCCTCCAGGATGCCCTGTATCGTCGGCCCGCCGGGCTGGACCTGCCATCCGCGGTAGTCGGTGCCGTCGTACTCGACGGTCATTTTGACGTTCATAAGGCCCCACGGATCGACGTGTCCGCCGGTGGGTGGATCAGTGGTAGTCCCGGATCAGGATTTCGGCGATCTGCACCGCGTTCAAGGCGGCGCCCTTGCGCAGGTTGTCGGCGACGACCCAGAGATTGATGCCGTTCTCTACCGAATCGTCTTCACGGATGCGTCCGACGTGGGTGGCATCCGTGCCTGTCGCCACGGTGGCAAGCGGGTAGTCGTTGCCCTGGGGGTCGTCCTGCAGCAGTACGCCGGGAGCCTCCCGGAGGATAGCGCGGACATCGCCCGCAGTCAGCTTGGTCCGGGTCTCCACGTTGATGGATTCGGAATGGCTGCAGAAGACCGGCACGCGTACGGTGGTGGCGGTGATGCGGATGTCGGGGTCGTCCAGGATCTTGCGCGTCTCCTGGACCATCTTCATCTCTTCCTTGGTGTAACCATTGGGCAGGAACGAATCGATGTGCGGGATGCAGTTGAACGCGATCTGGTGCGGGAACTGCTCGCACTCCACGTCGTTGCTGTTGAACAGCGCCGCGGTCTGCCTGCCGAGCTCTTCCATGGCCCGGCGGCCGGCCCCGGAAACCGACTGGTAGGTGGAGACCACGATGCGGCTGATGCCCGCGGCGTCGTACAGCGGCTTCAGCGCCACCACCATCTGGATGGTGGAGCAGTTGGGGTTGGCGATGATTCCCCGGTCGGCGTGGTCGGCGATCCGGTCCGCGTTTACTTCCGGAACCACCAATGGGACCTCGTCGTCCATCCGGAAATGGCTGGTATTGTCGATGACCACCGCGCCGGCGTCCACCGCCGCCTGGGCATACCGGGCACTGACCGACGAGCCCGCCGAGAACAGCGCGATGTCGATGTCATCGAAAGAATCGTCGTCCAGCACCTCCACCGGTATCTGCCGGGCGCAAAATTTGAGCCGCTGGCCGGCGGATCGCTCGGAGGCCAGCAGGCGCAGCGTGTCCACCGGGAACACGCGCTCCTCGAGAATCTTCCGTATCTCCTCGCCCACCGCGCCGGTGGCTCCCACCACGGCGACGTTGTACTTCTCTTTGTTCATGGTTCTCTCTACACGCTTCGGAGCTATTCTGCTTCGGAGTTCACTGCGCTCCGCGGCCGGCGGCAATCTCCTGCCGCACCAGGGAGCCCATCTCCTTGCACCCCACCACGCTTGCCTTCCCCTCGGTGATGTCCAGGGTGCGGTGGCCGGCCTCGAGCACCCGCTCCACCGCCTGCTCGATGCAGTCGGCGGCGGCGCCCTGGTCGAACGAGTGGCGCAGCATCAGCGCCACCGTCAGGATGGTGGCCAGCGGGTTGGCCTTGTCCTGCCCGGCGATGTCCGGAGCGCTGCCGTGCACCGGCTCGTACATACCCACGCGGCCGCCGAGGCTGGCCGACGGCAGCATGCCGATGGAACCCGTGAGCATGGCCGCCTCGTCGCTCAGGATGTCTCCGAACATGTTGGTGGTGACGATGACGTCGAACTGCCGGGGGTCACGAATAAGCTGCATGGCGCAGTTGTCCACCAGCACGTGATCGAGCTCGACGTCGCCGTAGCCCTCCTCGTCCCGGACCCGGGTGACCACCTTGCGCCACAGCTCGGTGGATTCCAGCACGTTGGCCTTGTCCACCGAGGTGACCCGGCCACGGCGCCGGCGGGCGGCGTCGAAAGCCACCCGGGCGATGCGCTCGATCTCCGGCGTGGTGTACACCAGGGTGTTGACGCCCCGTTCGGTCCCGTCGGGCTCGGCGGTGACGCCCTTGGGCTGCCCGAAGTAAATGCCGCCGGTCAGTTCCCGCACCACCACCAGGTCGGTTCCCTCCACCACCTCGGGCTTGAGGGTCGAGGCCTGCGCCAACGGCGCGAACAGCTTCACCGGGCGCAGGTTGGCGAACAACCCCAGCTCCTGACGCAACGCCAGCAACGCCCGTTCGGGACGGATGGAGTAGTCCAGTCCGTCCCACTTGGGTCCGCCCATGGCCCCCAGCACCACCGCGTCGCTGGACTTGGCCAGGGCCAGGACTTCGTCGGTCAGGGGCGTCCCGTGGGCGTCGATGGACGCTCCACCCACCAAACCCTCCTCGACATCGACGGTGAAACCGAAAAGCTCGCCCGCCTGCCGCAGCACCGTCATGGCCTCGGCCACCACCTCCGGACCGATGCCGTCGCCGGCAAGCACTGTTAGCTTGTGACTCATGGACCCCCCTCGACTGAAGCCTGACGGTGGCGCTTGCGATATTCCAGACGGTTCAGCGCGTTCACGTACGCCAGCGCACTCGCCATGATGATATCCGTGTGGGAACCTTTTCCCGAGATGTTGACGTCCTTGTCCCGGAGCATGCACGACACCTCGCCCTGGGCGTCGGTGCCGCCGGTAACGCTCGAAACCGAGTAGCGCTGCAGCTTCGCGCGGCTGCCGGAAATCTTGGCGATGGCTTTATAACACGCATCCACCACCCCGTCACCCGTGTCGTGGGCCATCTTCTCCTCGCCGTCCACTCGCATCCGCACGGTGGCCGACGGCACCGCGGACGAGCTCGAGGCAATGTTCATGTATACCAGCTCGTAACGGTCCGGCTGACTCGGTATCCTCAGCACCTCGTCCGCCACCAGCGCCTCGATGTCCTCGTCGAACACCTCCTTCTTCTTGTCGGCGAGCTGCTTGAACCGCTCGAAGGCGCGGTTGACCTCGTCCTTGTTGAGCGAGAACCCGAGTTGCTGCAGTCTCTCGCCGAAGGCGTGCCGGCCGGAGTGCTTCCCCATAACCAGCCGGTTACCGGTGATGCCCACGGTCTCGGGCTTCATGATCTCGTAGTTGAGCTTGTGCTTCAGCACGCCGTCCTGATGGATCCCGGCCTCGTGGGCAAAGGCGTTGTCTCCCACGATGGGCTTGTTGAGCGGCACCGTGATGCCGGTGACCTGGGACAGCAGCCGCGACGTGGGATAGATCTGCTCGGTGTGGACGCGCGTGTCGAGACCGAACACCGGCTGCCGTGTCTTGAGGGCCATGACCACCTCTTCCAGGGAGGTATTGCCGGCCCGCTCGCCGATGCCGTTCACCGTGCACTCCACCTGCCGCGCGCCGTTGGCCACCGCCGCCAGCGAGTTGGCCACCGCCAGCCCCAGATCGTTGTGGCAGTGAGCGCTCCAGGTGACCTTCTCCGACCCCTCGGTATTCTCGATCAGGTACCGCACCAGCTCGCCGAACTCCGAAGGAATGGCGTAGCCCGTGGTATCCGGGATGTTGAGGGTTTTCGCGCCGGCCCTGATGGCCTCCGAGAAGACCTCCACCAGAAACTCCGGGTCGCTACGCGAAGCGTCTTCCGCGGAGAACTCGACATAGTCCAGATATCGCCGCGCCTGCACCACCGCCGTGCCCACCGACTCCAGCACCTCCTCCCGGGACATCCGGAGCTTGTGCTTCAGGTGGATGTCGGAGGTGGCGATGAAGGTATGGAGCCCGGGCTTGCGCGCCCCGTCCACCGCCTTGACAGCCTTGCGGATATCACCCTGCTGCGCTCTCGCCAAGCTCAGCACGATGGGGCGCTTGACCGCCTTGCACACCTGCACCACGGACTCGAAGTCGCCCGGCGACGACGCGGCGAAGCCGGCCTCGATCACGTCCACTCCCAGCTTGTCCAGTTGCCGGGCAATGAGGACCTTCTCGTCGATGTTCATGCTTGCTCCGGGCGACTGCTCGCCGTCCCGAAGGGTCGTATCGAAAATCTGCACAACGTTCTTGGCGGCCATGGCCTTCCTCCTCAAAAAAAAACTCCCGCGGGGGTCCGGCGGGAGTTTGGATCATGCAAGCTGAGGTTCGCTTTTTGTCAGGCTTGTACGAGTGCCTGCTCTTCCCTCCGTCGCTTTCGCACGGCGAGCAGCCCTAATAGGGGACCCGATAGGGTGTAGGCTAATAACGCCGAGAACAGCACGATCTGCCACATAGTAATGGTGAGTATAATGACTGCAAGCGCGGAAAGCAACAAGCCAATGGTGCTGCGTTTCTTGAAATGGTGCTGCTTCAGGCTGAAATAACGGAAATTGCTCACCATCAGCCCCGCCAGCACGCACGCGATGACGATAAAGACCACGGGCTTGCTGCCGGTGTTCTCCAGCCCCAGCATGAAGTACATGAAGATGGTGGCCGCGATCATGGCGGCGGCGGCCGGGATCGGCAACCCGGTGAAGTAGCTCTTTTCCGCGGCCAGGGTCTGGACGTTGAAACGCGCCAGGCGCAAGGCGCCGCAAACAGCAAACAGCGCGGCGCCGAATCCGCCCCAGATTCCCAACGGCTGGAGCGCGAAGACGTAGACCAGCACCGCCGGCGCCACCCCGAAGGAGACGACGTCGGCCAGGGAATCGAACTCGACCCCGAACTGGCTGGTGGTATGGGTCAGCCGCGCCACGGCGCCGTCGACGCCGTCCAGCAGGTGCGCGAGCACGATCAACAGGGCGGCCTGGTGGAACTCGCCATTGAACGCGAAGATCATGGCGAACATGCCGCAGAAGAGATTGCCCGCGGTGATCAGGCTGGGCAGAAGAAAGATGGCCCGGCGCGGCCGGTTCGCCGACCCCTTGCGTTTGAGGCGGCGCCCGCCCTTCCCCCGGGGAATGAGCCGCACCTTTCTGAACCGGGATTCGGATTTTTCGGACCTGTCCATCACGCTGGTCCCCGTTAAAGCCTGGCGACGATGGTTTCCCCGCCCCGGACCCGCTGGCCGGGCCGTACTTCGACGGTGGCGTCCCGCGGCAGGAAGAGGTCGACGCGGGATCCGAACATGATCATGCCAAAACGCTCGCCCCGCTTCAACGGGTCGCCGCGTCTGACGTCGCAAACGATCCGGCGGGCGAGAAAGCCCGCGATCTGCACGATACGCAGCGTCGTTCCCGCGTCGTCCACGAGGTCGACGGCGTTGCGTTCATTCTCGTCGGACGCCTTGCCCTTGTAGGCGGCCAGGAAGTGGCCCGTCTGATAGCGGATGTCAGCGACCCGTCCGTTCATCGGCGCCCGGTTGATGTGCACATCCAGAGGCGAAAGGAAGATGCTGAGCCTGCGGCTGCCGGCGTCCGAGGCATCGGGGACGGCCACCACCTTGCCGTCCGCCGGAGACACGACGATCCCTTCCCCTTCGGGCGAGATTCGCACCGGGTCACGGAAGAAACCGGCGATGGCGACGGCCGCCGCCGTCAGCGCCACGGCGACGACGAACCAGCCCACCGCCAGGGCGGCGGCCGCCAGACCCAGCGTAACGAAAACGAACCGATAGCCTTCCTTGGCGATCCTGATGGTCGTGTCTCCGCCCCTGCTAGTTTTTGCTCTTGTCCACCAGCCGGTTCTCGGCCAGCCACGGCATCATCGACCTGAGCTGTTCGCCCACCTCCTCGATGGGATGGCTTCGGGAAGCCTGGCGCAGTTCGTTGAAATTCGGCGATCCGGTGCGGTGCTCGTTCATCCACTCGTCGGCGAATTTGCCCGATTGAATGTCCGCCAGGATCTCCTTCATGACCTTGCGGGTGTCGTCGTTGACGATCCGTGTCCCCCGGGTGAGGTCGCCGTACTCGGCGGTGTTGCTGACGGAGTAGCGCATGTTGGCCAGTCCGCCCTCATAGATCAGGTCGACGATCAGCTTGACCTCGTGACAGCACTCGAAATAGGCCATCTCCGGCGGATAGCCGGCTTCCACCAGGGTTTCGTAGCCCGCCTGGATCAGCGACGTGAGGCCGCCGCACAGCACCGTCTGCTCGCCGAACAGGTCGGTTTCGGTCTCGTCCTTGAAGCTGGTCTCGATGACCGCCGCGCGGGCGCCGCCGATGGCGGCGGCGTAGGCCAGACCCACCGGTGTGGTGTCTCCGGAGGGGTCCTGTTCCACGGCCAACAGGCAAGGCACTCCCCTGCCCCGCTCGAACTCGCTTCGCACCAAGTGGCCGGGCCCCTTGGGGGCGACCATGAAGACGTTGACGTCCTCGGGAGGAACCACCCGCTTGAAGTGGATATTGAAGCCGTGCCCGAACGCCAGGTAGTTTCCCGGCTTGAGACCGGGCCGGATGACCTCCTTGTAGACGTCGCCCTGAAGCTCGTCGGGCAGCAGCATCATGACCACGTCCCCGGCTTCGGCCGCCTCCGCCGTCTCCATCACCGTCAGGCCGGCATCCGCCGCCTTGGCCCAGGACGCGCTGTCGCGCCTCAATCCCACCACCACGTCCACGCCGGAGTCGCGCAGATTGCTGGCGTGCGCGTGTCCCTGGCTGCCGTAACCGAGCACCGTTACCTTGCGGTCGCGGATCCGGCTCAGATCCGCGTCCTGGTCATAGTAGACCTGCATGTTAAACCTCCCTGTCTGATTGCCTGGGACCGACGGCCCGGAACAGAAGCCCGGCTACAATGTTTCTCGGGCGATGGCGATACGGCCGGTGCGGACGATCTCCTTGATGCCCATGGGCCTCAGCAAGTTGATGGCCGCCTGGATCTTGCCGGCATCTCCGGATATTTCGAGGGTATACGTCTGCGGGGTCGAGTCGACGATATTGGCGCGGAAGATCTGGGCGATGCGCATGACTTCGTCCCGGTGCGCCTGTTTCGCCAGGATCTTGATCAGCGCCGTTTCCCGGTCGAGGTGGTCCTCTTCGGTGAGGTCGATGACCTTGAGCACCTCGATGACCTTGTTGAGCTGTTTCATGATCTGCTCGATGATGAGCTCGTCGCCCGAGGTCACCACCGTGATCATGGATATGGTGGAATCCGTGGTCGGAGCCACGGACAGGCTCTCGATGTTGTAACCCCGCGCACTGAACAAGCCGGCCACCCGTGCGAGCACGCCGGACTTGTTCTCAACCAGGACCGAAATGATGTGCTCCATCCGCCAAGCCCTTACGCCGGTAGCACGGCGTCCGCATCCTCTCCCTTTTTTCGTGAGCCCTTGCGCGCCGTCTTCAGTTGCGGCGGGTCCTCCAGCACCATCTCATGCTGGGCGCCGCCGGCGGGGATCATCGGATAGCAGTTCTCGAACCGGTCGATGGCGAAATTCATCAGCACCGGGCCCTTGTGCTTGAACCCTTCCTTCAGCACCGCCTCCACGTCCGCGGGGCCTTCCGAGTGGAGTCCGAGGATCCCGTAGGCTTCCGCGAGCTTGACGAAATCGGGAGTATCGCCCAGGTCGCTGGAGGCGTACCGTCCGTCGTAGAACAGGTCCTGCCACTGCCGGACCATGCCGTGGAACTGGTTGTTGAGCAGGATGATCTTGACCGGCAGCTTGTAGATGGCCGCCACCGCCAGTTCCTGAAGATTCATCTGGAAGCTGCCTTCGCTGGTGATGCAGAGCACGGTCTTGTTGGGATACGCCTTCTGGGCACCAATGGCGGCCGGAAATCCGAAACCCATGGTGCCGAGCCCGCCGGAGGTGAGGAACGTGCGCTGGGTGGCGCCCTTGAAGAACTGGGCCGCCCACATCTGGTGCTGACCCACGTCGGTGACGACGATGGCCTTGTGCCTGGTCAGCTCGTAGGCCCTTTCGATGACGTACTGCGGCTTGGTCTCCTTCTTGCCTTCCTGCTGGTAAGACAACGGATGCTCCGAGGCCCACGCGTTCACCTGCTTGAGCCACGGCCGCCGCTGCGCCTTGACGCTGGCGGGGTTGCCGTCCATGGAACTCAACACGCCAACCAACTCCTTCAGCACCACCTTCACGTCGCCGACGATGGGAATGTGGGCGTGGACGTTCTTCTTGATGGAAGTCGGGTCGATGTCGATATGGATCACCCGGGCCCGAGGCGAGAACTCGGACAGCTTGCCGGTGACGCGGTCGTCGAACCGGGCGCCCACGGCGATGAGCAGGTCCGCCTCGTGCATGGCCATGTTGGCGCAGTAGGTGCCGTGCATGCCCAGCATGCCCATGCTCAGCGGATGGGTGCCGGGAAAGGAGCCGAGGCCCATCACCGTCATGGTGACGGGGATCTGCGTCAGATCCGCGAACTCGCGGACCTCGTTGGCGGCGCCCGAAAAGACCGCTCCGCCGCCCACGTAGATCACCGGCTTCTTCGCCTTCAGGATCTCACCGGCGGCCTGCTTGATCTGGTAGCGGTTGCCGGACACCGTCGGGCGATACCCCCGAAGGTTGACCTTGTCGGGGTAGTGGAACTCGGCGGATTCGGTACTGACGTCCTTGGGAATATCCACCAGCACAGGGCCCGGCCGGCCCGTGTTGGCGATGTAGAAGGCCTCCTTGATGGTGGCCGCGAGGTCGGCGACATCCTTCACCAGGACGTTGTGCTTGGTGCAGGGACGGCTGATGCCGATGTTGTCGGCCTCCTGGAACGCGTCGTTGCCGATGAGGTTGGTGGGGACCTGTCCGGTGAAGGCCACCAGCGGCACGGAATCCATCATGGCGTCCGCCAGGCCCGTGACGATATTGGTCATTCCCGGACCCGAGGTCACCAGCGCGACACCCGCCTTGCCGGTTGCCTTGCCATAGCCCTCGGCCATGTGTATCGCGCCTTGCTCGTGCCGGGTCAGGATAACCTCGACGTCTTTCTGTTGGTGCAGGACGTCGAACAGCTTGAGGACCACTCCGCCGGGAATTCCGAAAATGGTTTTCACTCCCTCGCGCTTGAGCGACTCCACAAATATTTCCGACCCGTTCAACTTCATCGTTCTCTCCCTGACCCCTAGTGTCCGGTACGGTTCATTCGCATGATAATCCGCGGGTCTTTTTCGCCCGCGCATCCTGAGCTTGGCGAAGTCGAAGGGCGGCTGAGTTGCTCTTCCTCGCGCTGTACCCGCCAAGAGGGCGACCGCCGGTCGCCCCTACCTGCCATCGCGCCTTGGCGACGACAAAAAGTCCTCCGCATCTTATCATGCGAATGAACCGGACAGGACGCTAGTTCGCGGACTTGTACTTGCCGAGAATCTCCATGATCTTGTCCTTGCCGACGAGCTTCAGCTTCTGGATGCGCTTCTTCTCCATCTCCTCTTCCGGCGACAGGTAACCCTTGTCATGCAGGTCCACCAGCCGCTGCTCGTACGCGAGGTGTTCTTCATAATATTTGCGCAGTTCCGGGTCCTTATCCAGGACAGAGGCGATCATCCGCTCCTCTCTCTCCTCCATTGGAGACCTCCTGATCGATGATTTGGGGTAAGCAGTCAAATGTATCCAACGGCCGCTTTTTTGTCAATGAGCGAAACCCCGCCCGGCCCCGGAGTCCAGGCACCCTTGTATGTAACAGGCCGCTATTTCCGCGCCGGAAGACTGGCCACGGCGTCCGGCGGGCGTATGTAGTGAGGGGTCAGGGGCTCGGCCGCCGCCGGTGCGGAGCGGAACCGTTCTTCAGCGATGCGGGCAACCGCGAAGGCGATGGAAGGACAATCGGCCCCGCCGGTGACCCGCCCGCGGCCCTCGGTACACCGGGCGATGACATCCGCGTAGGCCTGGGCCCCGGTGCCGACGAAGACGCACGGGCCGGCCGCCAGGGAGTCCACCTGCCGCGCCAAGTCCTCCGGCGCCGCCAGGGAGTCCTCCACAAGGCATTCGAACGCCGTCCCGGCGCGGCGGTAGAGGGCGCCGTAGACCTCGCCCTTCCGGGCGTCGATCATGGGGCAGATGAATGTGGCGCCGTCTCCCACCGGCACCCGGTACGCCGCGGCTTCCAGCGTGCGCACTCCCAAGACCTGCACATCCGAACCGTAGACCAGGCCCTTGGCCGTGCTGATCCCGATCCTCAAACCGGTGAAGGAACCGGGTCCCACCGCGACCCCCACCAACGACAGACTCGAGAAGTCCGTCTCCGCGCGCCGGAGCGCCTCGTCAATGACGGGGATCAGGCCCTCCGCATGGTTTGATCGGCCCGGCCGGCGGTCACCGGATTGCGTCGATTCCCGCGCGCATTCAGCCACGAGTCTGCCGTCGTCCAGGACCGCGGCGCTCAGCAATGCCGTCGACGTGTCGATGCCCAGTACCTTCATGGTCCGTGTTTGCCGTCAGCTCCCGAAGATCCGCGCCAGATCGTTGTAGAACGCGTAGATCATGACGAAAAGCAGCACCAACAGGCCCATCTGGTGTGCCCGCTCACGCTGCCGGGCCTCAAGGGGGCTTCCGCGCACGGCTTCGATCACGAAGAACAGCAGGTGTCCGCCGTCCAGCATGGGGATCGGGAGCAGGTTCAGGACACCGAGGTTGATGCTCAGAAGCGCCACCAGGAACAGATAGTCCGCCAGCCCCCGCTGGGCCTGTTCCCCGGCCATCTGGGCGATCATCAGGGGGCCGCCGAGGTTCGCCGAATCGACACGGCCAACCACCATCTTGACCAGCACTTCCACCGTCAGCAGCGAGATCTCCACGGTGCGGGAGACCGCCAACCACCCCGCCGTCAGCGGATTCCCCCTCTCCACCTCGACGGTTCCGGCGCTCTGAATGCCGATCAGCCAGGTCTCCTCGGGCTCGCCCAGAATATTTTGCGTCTCGCCCTTCTTGGGGCTCAGCGTGACCGTGAATTCCCGGTCGCCACGGACCACGCCCAGATCCATCGCGCGGCCCTGGCTCGCTCTGACCTCACCGGACAGTTCATCCCAGGAACGGATCGGGCGTTCCGCCACCATGACGATGCGGTCCCCGGCCTGGAGTCCCGCCCCGGCCGCGGGCGAGTCGGGTTGTACGCCGCCGATCTCGGCGGTGCGGTAGGGCACGCCAAAGAACGTGAAGACGAAGAGGAACACGATCATGGCCAGCAGGAAGTTCGCCCCCGGCCCGGCCGCCACGATGGCGACGCGGCTGGCCAGGCTCTGGTGCGCGAAAGACCGGTCCCGGTCCGCTGTACTCACATCCTCGCGGGGATCTTCGCCCACCATCTTCACGTATCCGCCCAGGGGGAAGGCGCTGACGCAGTATTCCGTTTCGCCGTACCGGCGGATCAGCACCTTCGGGCCGAAACCGATGGAGAAGGTCACCACGCCCACGCCGGCCTTCTTGGCCACCAGAAAGTGGCCCAGCTCGTGAAGAAACACCAGCACGCCGAACGCCACGACGGCGGCGATAATCATGTAGAGGATGTCGATCACGTGGTGGCCAAACCGTCTTGCCGCACGAGGTCCCCGGCGAACGCCCGAGCCCATTGATCGGCCTTGAGGACCTGCTGGAGGGTTCTCGGCTTGACGGACTTGTGAGAGCCGATGGTCTTCCGACTGATCTCGTGGATCTGGCGAAAGCCGATGCGGCCGTCCAGGAACGCGGCCACCGCCACTTCGTTGGCGGCGTTGAGAACGGGCGGAACCGTACCTCCCTGGGCCAGGGCTCCATAGGCGATGTCCAACGCCGGATAGCGCCGGTTCTCCACGTTGCGGAAAGTGAGCTCGCCCTGCTTCTGCAGGTTCAACGGCGCCAGCCCGGTATCGAGCCGTTCGGGATAGGACAGCGCATAGGCGATGGGGATGCGCATGTCGGGAATACCGAGTTGCGCCATGACGGCGCCGTCGCGGTAGCGCACCATGGAGTGGACGATGCTCTGTGGATGGATCATCACCTCCACCCGCTCCGCCGGCACGCCGAACAACCAACGGGCCTCGATCACCTCCAGCCCCTTGTTCATCATGGTGGCCGAATCGATGGTGATCTTGGGTCCCATCTTCCAGGTAGGATGTTGCAGCGCCTGTTGGACGGTCACGCGACGCAGTTCCCGAAGCGGCGTGCGCAGGAATGGTCCGCCGGACGCGGTCAGGATGACCTTGTCGACGTCTTCCCGGCGGTTGCCCTCGAGACACTGGAACACCGCGCTGTGCTCGCTGTCCACCGGCAGGAGTTGCACGCCCCGTTTCCTGGCCTCCCGCACGAAGAGCTCGCCGGACATCACCAGGGCCTCCTTGTTGGCCAGCCCCACGTCCTTGCCGGCCTGCACCGCGGCGAAGGTCGGCACGAGTCCCGCACCGCCGACGATGGCCGCCAGCACGAAGTCCGCCGTGGGTTCGGTGGCCGCGGCCACGGCCCCCTCCTCGCCATGGACGAGCTCGACCCTGCGGCGGCCAATGAGCTTGCGCAGGGCATCGACATCGTCCCGGTCCTTGACGCTGACGATCCTCGGAGCGAACTCGGCGATCTGCCGGGCCAGCAATTCCAGATTGCGACCGGCTACCAACCCGCCGACCTTGAACCGTCGTTTGAAGGTGCGGATGACGTCCAGGGCATTGACGCCAATGGTGCCGGTGCAGCCCAGGATGACGATGGATTTCATGATGACAACAACCCCAGGAAGTAGGTGCTCAGAACCCCCGGAAAGATCAGGCTGTCAAGCCGGTCCATCAGGCCACCGTGGCCGGGGAGGATGCTGCCCGAATCCTTGGCCGCGAAACCCCGCTTGATCAACGATTCGAACAGGTCGCCCAACTGAGCGAGGACCACGATGCCCAGCGAAAACAACAACAGGTGCACCGGCGACAGGGTCAGCAGCCACCAACCCGAAAACCAACCGACGGCCAGGCCGGCCGCGGTGGCGGCCACCGTGCCCTCCACCGTCTTCCCGGGGCTGACCGCAGGATACAACTTTCTTCGCCCCAGGGCCACACCGGCGAAGTAGCCGGCGCTGTCGGTGGAGAAGACGACGATCAGCACCCACAGCACCGACTCATGGCCGCCGCGGTACAACACCGTGAAATGCGGGAACAGATAGCCCAGGTACAAGGCCCCGGCCAGCGCCACACCGAGGTGACGGAAACGCTCTTCTACCGTGCCGCCGGTGAAGATGAACACCATGAACAGGCCCGCCACGATGACCGGGAACAGCCCCGACAGCCACGGCACCAGGAGGGTCAGGGACAGCAGCATCCCCGCGACGATCCCCGTCAGGCGCACCCATCCATGGTCCGGAAAGGCCATGCGAAAGTATTCGTGCAGGGCAACGAGGGTGAGGATCTCGATGAAGGACGCGAACAGCCAGACGCTGTCCAGGACGATAATCCCGATGAGGAGGGGGATCCCGGCCAGGGCGGTCAGTACCCGGGTGCGCATCTGGTGTCCATTTCAACCCTGCAGGAGTTGCTCGTCCGTCTTGCCGAACCGGCGCTTCCGCCGTTGAAACTCAAGCAGCGCCTTGATGTACTGTTGCTCCGAGAAATCGGGCCAGAGCGTGGGGGTGATGTACAGCTCGGTGTAGGGTATCTGCCAAAGGAAGAAGTTGCTGATGCGCATCTCCCCGCTGGTGCGAATCAACAGGTCCGGGTCGGGGATAGGCCCGGTTTCGGTATTGGCGGCGATCATGGACTCGTCGATCTCGGCGAGCGTGCACTCGCCGGCCTTCACCTTCCGGGCGATGTCCCGCACTGTCTTGACGATGTCACTCCGGCCGCTGTAGCTGAGGGCCAGAATGACCGTAATGGCGTCGTTGTCGCGGGTGAGCCGGATATTGCGGTCAAGGACCCGGCGTACCGACACGGGAAGGCGTTTGCGGTCGCCGATGGCCATGAGACGGATCCCCTCGCGCATCATGCGCTCCTGCTCGCCCTGCAGGTAGTCCTCCAGGAGGCCCATCAAACCCTCGACCTCGTCGTGCGGCCGATTCCAGTTCTCGGATGAAAATGCGTACAGCGAAAGGTAGCGAATGCCGAGGTTGCGGCTCAACTCCACCGTGGCTCTGACCGACTCCGTGCCCTCGCGGTGACCTTCGAGGCGACTCTTGCCCCGCAACCTGGCCCAGCGTCCATTGCCGTCCATGATGATCGCGACATGAGTGGGCAATCGACTCTTTTCTAGCCCGTGGAGCTCCATTCCGGAAAGATCGAAAGGCACGCGGTGCCCAAGGACACGAAGCCCGGGACACTAGACCTCCATGATCTCCTCTTCCTTGGCCTTGAGGAACCCGTCCACCTTGACGACGAACTCGGCGGTGATCTTCTGGATGCGTTCCTGCCCTTGCTTCACCTCGTCCTCGGTGATCTCCTTGCCCTTCTGCATCTCCTTCAAACCGTCGATGGCGGCGCGCCGATGGTTTCGTACGGAGACTCGAAACTCTTCCGCGGTCTTGCGGACCTGCTTCACCAGCTCCTTGCGCCGCTCGCCGCTGAGTTCCGGTATCGGCACCCGGATCAACTTGCCGTCGTTCGCCGGCATCAGGCCAAGGTCCGCCTTCAGGATGGACTTCTCGATACCGGCGATGGCGCTCCGGTCGTATGCTTGAATCGTCACCAGCCGGGGCTCGGGGACCGCGATGGTGGCGATCTGGTTCAGCGGCGTCTGGGTGCCGTAGTAGTCCACCGTGACCCCGTCGAAAAGCGCGGCCGAAGCCCGGCCGGTGCGCACCCGTCCCAACTCCCGGCGCATGGCCGCCAGGGTTTTCTCCAAGTCATCCTGAAAAATATCGTAAAAGGTGTCGTCCATCTCGCACCTTTGAGCTTGCGGGCGGCAAGAGCGATTCGTTACCGGTCGCCGACGCCCACCAGGGTCCCGATGGGCTGGCCGCCCACCACCTTGCGGATGTTACCCCGCTCCATGACGTTGAAGACGATAATGGGGAGCTTGTTGTCCATACAAAGCGAAATGGCGGTGGAGTCCATCACCTTGAGCTCCTTGCTCAAGACCTCCATATGGGTCAACTCCCGGAAGAGCTTCGCCTCCTGGTTCTTCAACGGATCCGTATCGTAGACACCCCGGACCTTGGTTGCCTTCAGAATGACCTCGGCGCCCACTTCCATGGCCCGCAGGCTCGCCGTGGTGTCCGTGGTGAAATAGGGATTGCCGGTACCACCGGCGAAGATGACGACCCGGCCCTTTTCCAGATGCCGAACGGCCCGCCGGCGGATGTACAACTCGGCCACCTGACGCATCTCGATGGCCGACATGACCCGGGTGGACACACCGATCTTTTCCAGCGCGTCCTGGAGCGCGATGCTGTTGATGACGGTGGCCAGCATGCCCATGTAGTCGGCGCTGGCGCGGTCGATGCCGTGGTCGCTGGCCTCGGCGCCACGCAGGATGTTGCCGCCTCCGATGACCAGGGCGATCTCGCAGCCGAGCTCGTGAACCTCCCGGATCTCTTCGACGAAACGGGCGACGGTGGCCGGATCGATGCCGTACTGGCGTTCGCCCGCGAGCACCTCCCCAGTGATTTTCAGAATGACTCGCTTGTATCTCAGCTCCACGCCGGTCATTCGGTGGGACCCTGGTTTCCTGACGACACTACTCCTTCATCCCCTCGCCTACGGAATAGCGAACGAAACGCCTGATACGGATGTTCTCGCCCAGACGGGCGATGGAGTCCTGTATCAGGTCCTTGACCCGGCGGGTCGGCTCCTTGATGAAGGCCTGCTCCATGAGACAGGCTTCCTCGTAGAAACGTTCCATCTTGCCGTCGACGATCTTCGCCAACACCGCCTCGGGCTTGTTCAACTCCTCGGCCTGTTGCCGATAGATCGCCTTCTCCCGCGCCAACTCCTCCTCGCTGACCTCCTCGCGCCGGACACAGCGCGGGTTGGCCGCGGCGATCTGCATGGAAAGGTCCTTCACCAGGGCCTGAAATTCTTCGGTGCGGGCCACGAAGTCGGTCTCGCAATTCACTTCCAGGAGAACTCCGATCTTGTTGCCGCCGTGGATGTAGGCGCCGACCAGCCCTTCGCTCGCCTCGCGCTCGGACTTGCGCGCGGCGAGCGCCAACCCCTTCGCTCTCAGATGATCCACGGACTTTTCAAAGTCGCCCTCGCACTCCGTCAGGGCCTTCTTGCAGTCCATGAACCCCGCACCCGTCTTGTCCCGTAGTTGTTTGACTAGACTCGCATCGATGGCCATGCTGACTCAGCTCCCCGCCACGGTCGGCGTGCCCGTGGGCGTCTCCGTCTCGGATTTTTCTTGAACGGGGTCCGTCGCTTGCGCTTCCGGTACCGCCGGCGTCGTTGTTTGCGGTGCTGCCGGTGCTTCCGTTTCCGGCGCCGCTACCGCCTCGGTTGGTGCCGGCGCCTCCCCGGCTGGCTCCCCTTCCGCGGCGGCCTCTGCCTTCGCAGCCTCCTCTGCCTTCGCAGCCTCCTCCGCCTTCGCCGCCTCCTCTGCTTTGGCAGCCTCCTCCGCCTTAGCCGCGGCCTCCGCCTTGGCCGCGGCCTCCGCCTCCATCCTGGCCTGGTCGGATAGTGCCTTGCCTTCGTTGACGGCCTCGGCCATGAGGCTGCAAAACAGCCGGATGGCACGAATCGCATCGTCGTTGCCGGGGATCTTGTAGTCCACCAGATCCGGGTCGCAGTCGGTGTCGACGATCGCGATCACCTTGATGCCGAGCTTGCGTGCCTCGCGCACCGCGATGGCTTCCTGTCCCGGGTCGATGATGAACACCGCGTCCGGCAGCTTCTTGATGTCCTTGATCCCGCCCAGGGCGCGCTCCAGCTTGGCCCGCTCGCGGCTGTGCGAAAGCATTTCCTTCTTGGTCAATGCCTCGACGATCTTGGGATCGTTGGCCATTTCCTCGAGTTTCTTCAGGCGGTCGATGCTCTGACGGACGGTCTGGAAGTTGGTCAGCGTGCCGCCCAGCCAACGGTGGTGGACATAGGACATGCCACAGCGTTCCGCCTCTTCGCGGACCGAGTCCTGCGCCTGCTTCTTGGTCCCGACGAACAGGACGTGGCCCCCTCCCACGATCAGATCCCGGACCTGCGCACAGACGTCCTTGACCATTCTCACGGTCTGCTGGAGGTCGATGATATGAATCCCGTTCCGTGCCCCGAAGATGAAAGGCTTCATCTTGGGGTTCCAGCGACTGGTCTGGTGCCCGAAGTGGACGCCCGCTTCCAGCAGCTGCTTCATGGATATGTCCGTCATAACGCCAGAACCTCGAATTCTACGTAGCTCAACATCTATTCTCCTGCCTCAAAAACCTGTGGGATGAACTGCCGGCCCTAACCTGCTGTGCGCTACCGGGAATGGAAGAAAGCAACGATGGCTATTAGCAAACTTGGCACCACCACGCAAGAGAACTCCCGGGGAGGCGAGCCCGGTCAAGTGTTCATGGATTCGAGGAATTCCTTGTTGCTCTTGGTGCCGTGGAGCTTGTCGATGAGGAACTCCATGGCCTCGACCACGTTGAGTTGCGACAACACCTTGCGGAGGATCCAGATACGGTTGAGGTCCTCCTTGGGGATCAGGAGCTCTTCCTTGCGGGTGCCGGACTTGTTGATATCCACGGCGGGAAACACGCGCTTGTCCATAAGCCGGCGGTCGAGGTTGATCTCCATGTTGCCGGTGCCCTTGAATTCCTCGAAGATCACCTCGTCCATGCGGCTTCCCGTGTCGATCAGGGCCGTTGCGATGATGGTGAGGCTGCCGCCGTCCTCAATGTTCCGCGCGGCGCCGAAGAACTTCTTCGGCTTGTGCAGCGCGTTGGAATCCACGCCGCCGGAGAGGATCTTGCCGCTCGGCGGGACCACGGTGTTGTAGGCCCGGGCCAGGCGGGTGATGCTGTCCAGCAGAATGATGACGTCCTTGCCGTGCTCCACCAGCCGCTTGGCCTTCTCGATGACCATCTCGGCCACCTGCACGTGGCGCGTAGCCGGTTCATCGAAGGTGGAACTGACCACTTCCCCGATCACCGACCGCTGCATGTCGGTCACCTCTTCCGGCCGTTCGTCGATGAGCAGCACGATGAGCACGGCATCCGGGTGGTTGTGGGCAATGGCCTTGGCCATGTTCTGCAACATCATGGTCTTGCCGGTCCGGGGCGCCGCCACCACCAGCCCGCGCTGCCCCATTCCGATGGGCGTCAGCAAATCGATGAAACGCGTCGTATACTCCTCCGCATCGTGCTCCAGCGAAATGCGCTGTTCGGGATAGAGCGGGGTGAGGTTGTCGAAGAGAATCTTGTCGCGCACGTTGTCGGGATCGCCGTTGTTGATGGTCTCGACCTTCAGCAGCGCGAAGTACCGCTCACCGTCTTTCGGAGGCCGGATCTGGCCGGATATGATGTCTCCGGTGCGCAGGCCGAAACGCCTGATCTGGCTGGGCGATACGTAGATGTCATCCGGGCCGGGCAGATAATTGTAGTCCGGCGCCCTCAGAAAGCCGAAGCCGTCGGGCAGGGTCTCGAGGACACCCTCTCCGTACACATATCCATTCTTTTCGGTTTGCGCCTGCAGGATCGCAAATATGAGATCCTGCCGCCGCATGTTCGCCGCGCTCTCAATGCTGAAACCCTTGCCGATATTGGCCAGTTCGGCGATCTTCTTGGACTTGAGCGAGCTCAGGTTCAAGCCGTTCTGGTGCACGGGCTCCGGGGCCGGCGCCGACGCCGTCCGGCCCCTGCGATGATTTTGAGCCGTTTCGCTCTTGGACTCACCTTCCCCTGCGGAGCGCGTTCGTACATTAGCCATGAAACTTCCTTTCAATCACGCTGCCGGCGGCCTGTCGAACTGGACAGGAAGCGACTGCGAAGCAGGAAACCGGATCGATTTGTCGTAATGATTGATAAAACGGATTGGGTCGAAATGATTGGGTTACGGCGTCGCAAGACGCGAGCTTAGATATTAGGTGAAACAGGCCTCTTTGTCAAGCATCGGGCCACCGGGCTCTCGGGACCGTTGCGGCTCAGCACCCGCCGGGCGTGGACGACGTCGTCCTCGATCTGCCGGACGAGCCCCTCGACCGACGGGAAATTTCGCTCCTCCCGAAGTCTTTCCACGAAGAATACCTGCAACCGGCGACCGTAGAGATCTTCGTCGAAATCCAGCAGGTGGGTCTCGATGGTCCTGGGCCCCGCCCCGAAAGTCGGGTTCACTCCGATGCTGGTGACGCTGTGCATCTGCCGCCCACCCACCTGAACCAGCGTCGCATATATTCCGTTGCCCGGCACCACCTCCGTCCTGCTGCGCACATTGGCGGTGGGAAAGCCAAGCTCACGGCCCCGTTGATGGCCCTTGACCACGGACCCTTCGATGAAGTGGCAGCGGCCGAGCTGCCGGCGCGCGATATCCACTCGGCCCTCTTCCAGCAACGCGCGGATTCGACTGCTGCTGATGGCGTGATCCGAGTCGGCCACGGCGGAAATGACCTTGATCTCCATCCCGGCCGCGGGGCCCCACGTCATGAGCTCCTCGACCGTGCCGGCCCGGTCCTTGCCGAAACGAAAATCGTCTCCCACCCACAACCGCTCCACCCCGAGCCCGACGAGGTACCGACTCACGAAGTCATGCGGGGACAACGCGCAGAAACTCGAAGTAAAGCGCTGTATCACGACGAAATCGATGCCTACACGCCGCAACAGCGCCAGCTTGTCCTTGCGGGCCAGGATCAACCGCGGCGCAAAACTCGGAGCAAGAATCTTCAAGGGATGGGGTTCGAAAGTCAGCACGACGGCGGATCCTTCGCGTGATCGCGCATCTTCCATCACGCGGCGCAAGAGGTCCTGGTGCCCCAGATGCACCCCGTCAAAGTTTCCGATGGTCATGACGGGACGGACGAGCGGTTGCTTGACGTGCCGCAGTATCTGCATGGTGTTTTGGAAGGCTGCCCGTGCGAGCTTGACCGGGGCTCATCTCCGGGGCTCCGTTGTTCGCCCTCGCGGAAAGTCCAGGGCGATCGGGATCAAGTGTCCAGAGCCCGAATTTTCTCTTGCGCCTTTTCGGCTTCTTTGGATTGCGGATACCGATTAATGACTTCCTGGAGAATGAGTCTGGCGTCGACTCGATTTCCCAGTTCGGCAAAAGCGTAGCCTATCTTGAGCCAGGCCGCGGGGACCTTGTCTCCGTCCGGGTACTTCTTGCGGACCACGTCGAATTCCAGAATGGCCTCGTCGAACTCCTGGAGGGCATAGTAACTTTCGCCGATCCAGTATTGAGCGTTGTCCGCCAGACTACTGTCCGAATGCGCTTCGACGAATTTCTTGAACTGTTCGATGGCGCCGCGATAGTCCCTTTCGCGCAGCCGTTTCCACGCATCTTCGTAGTCCCGTTGGGATGCGGCCACATCAGCGTCGCGCCGCGGCTCGGTCTGGGCGACACCCGGTGGGGCAGCCGGCGTCGCGGCCGGCGTCGCAGGGACTCCGGCTTCCGGCTGCTTGGCCGCGGTCCTCGCGGGCGCATTGCCGGTCTGCAGGACCGCGTCGCGCAGCAGACGAAGCTCCTCCTCCCGCACCTTCAACAGCTCTCGCTGGGTCTTGACCTCCGCCTCGAGCGCCGCCAACCGGCGATGGAGATCCCCGGCATTCCCGGAACCGACTCCCGGTCCCGCTCCGCTTCTTATCTCCTGGACCGCCCCCTCCGCGGCGTTCAAGCGATCCCGCATGGCGGCAACCTCCGCGCGGGTATCGGCCAACTGCTTGCGGGTCTCGTCGAGTTGAGCCGACAACCCGTTCAACACCGCCCACTCGCGCTCCGTCAACGACGCCCGATCGGGAGGCGGAGGCGCCGCATGATAGTCCACGGTGCAGCTCCAGACCGGGGCCAGCAATACAAGGGTTAACGTGATCCGAGCGACGGTTCGCATTACATGCAGCCTTCTCGCGAATGGAGAAGCGGCGAGCGACGATTGCCGGGAACCTGTCCGAGCAAGCAAAACTCTCTACGAGGCCGGCTTTTGAGCCCGGACGACGAAGTGCGCACGCCGGTTCTTGTGCCAACACTCCTCTGTATCCACCCCACAGACGGGGAGCTCCTCACCGTAACTGATCGTGGAAAGACGATCCGGAGCATTGCCCAACGTAACCAGGTAGTCCTTGACGGCCTGTGCTCTACGGGCGCCCAGGGCGAGATTGTATTCGTTGGTGCCTCGATTGTCCGCATGACCCTCGATCTCGATGGAGACCTCGGGGTTCTGCTTGATCCAGTCGGAGTTGCGCTGCAGCAGGTCGCGGGCCTCGGCTTCCAGTTCGGAACGGTCGAACGCGAAGTAGACGTCCGCCAGCACACCCTCCGCCGGAGGGGTGCCTTGCTTAAGGGCCTCCAGGCTCCCCTGGCCCAACCCCGGAGCGAGGCTCTGGCCCGGCCCCTGTGACAGGTTACCCTCGGTGATCGCGCCGGGATCGTTCCCAGCCGCTGCATCCGTTCCGGGTGAAGCTTGTTCGTCCGGATCCACCGGCGGCGGCACACAGGAGACGAGCAGTTGCAGGAACAGGGAACAGAACAGCAAGACAAGCGCCTTCTTCATCATCCGTATACTCTCTTGCTTTCCCCGAGGCTGGGTTGGAACAACAAAGGACATGATAGCATGAACTTAGGGAACCCTAGGCGACCACGACGGGTTTGTATCATCTGCCGTGGACCCTGTCAATCTGCGCTGGCTCTGCCCGTCGACACGCATCGTATAGATACGGCGCGCCCCCGTACGGTCGGATGTAAAGGCAAGGAATCGCCCGTCCGGCGCCCACGAGGGGTCTTCGTCATTGTGACGGTTGGCGGTGATCATGCGCTGCTCGCTACCGTCCGGCCGGATGGTAAAGATGTTCATGACACCATTGGCCCGCCCCGCGAAGGCAATCCGTTCGCCTGTCGGCGCCCAGTCCGGCGACTGATTGTAGGAGCCCTTGAACGTCAGCCTCCGGATCGCGCCCGTGGCCACCGTCAGAACGTAGAGTTGCGGCGAGCCTTGGCGATCCGACACGAACGCGATCTGGTCCCCCCGGGGCGACCAGGCGGGAGAGATATCGATGTTCCGGTCCCGGGTAAGGCGCTCCACGATGTGGCCGCCCGGGTTCAGCAGGTACAGATCCACGTTCCGCCCCAACCCCAGCGGAATGGCGAGGTACTTTCCGTCCGGTGACCACCGGCCGCGCAGGTTTAACCCTTCTCGAGTCGAGATCGGCGCCTCGCGGTTCGTGAGCAGATCGAATCCGAGGACCTGGGGCTTGCCTCTCTTGTACGATATGTACACGAGCTTCTTGCCGTCGGGCGTCCACGAAGGGAACAGATTGATGGTCCGGTTGTCCGTTACCTTCTTCTTCTCGGTGCCGTCGAGGTGAGAGACGTAGATTTCCTTGAACCGGTTTCCCCCGGTGGACACGTAGGCGATCCGGGTGTCGAAAACACCGCGGGTTCCGGTCAGCTTGAGGATGATCTCGTCCACGAACTTGTGCGCCATGCGCCGCGCGTCCCGGATATCGCCCGAATACGCCTTGCCGATGACCGCGGAACGCTGGAATACATCGTAAAACCAGAACTCGAACTTGATCGTCTTGTCCCCGAGGACTCGAAAGCCGCCTTTGATGAGTCCTTCAGCGCCAATGGTCGCCCAGTCACGGAAGTCGAAGCCACCCAGATGAATCCCCGTCTTCTGAGCATCTTCGATATAGGCGGAACGGTCGATGATCTTGAACCAGCCCGACCGATCCAGGTCATCCGCGATGACGTCGGCGATCCTCTCGGAAAGCCGCCCCGGGTCACGCCCGGCGCCGAGATTCTTGAGCGGCGAAACCGCCAGCCGGTAACGCTCGGCGCCCGGGCCGAAGATCTCGCCGATGACCCGCGCCTGACCTGCTCCCGGCAACAACCAGCAGAACAGCAATCCGGCAATGATCCAGCCGCCTGCCCGACGCAGACCGTTTCCCAGGCCATCGCCACCTTGCGCCAACGGCCCCATTCTTTTTCCTCCCATGATCCAAGGGTCCTTTTCGTTCACCACGAGTCCACCGTCTAGCGAGTCAGGTCATGCGAGTTGAAAATGACTTCGACTTCGGCGAAATCGCGCGCATGATTCGCCGGCGGCGGCGGCAAGGGACTCGCCCCCCGCACCGCCCGCACCACCGAGTCATCATAGGACGCATCGCCCGAGGCCTTCAGCAGCTTGAGCCCGAAAATCTCTCCATCGGACCCTATCCCGAAACCCACGGTGACCTCCAGGTCCTTGGGTTTCCGGATCCAGGTCCAATGTTCCTTTATCCTGTTCAACATCTGGTTACGGTAGGCCAGAAATTCCACGCCCCTCAACACACCCCCGCCGCTGCCGCGGCCAGCACCCGCCCCTGCATTTCCCTGCTGCCGGATGCGGGCCTCCCGACGCAACCGGGCCCGTTCCCTGGCCGTGGCCACCGCGTCGTCGATACGTCTCCGCTTCAGCCTCTTGACCAACTGCGAATCCTGGCCGGCGCTACGCTTCGGCGCCTTGAGCTCCTTCCTGGCAAGCTTCTTCCTGGACGCCTTCTTCTTGGCGGCCACCTTGGGGGCCACGGACTTCTTCCGTTTGACCGGCTTTTTCCGCTTGACGACCTTCTTCGGCTTGACCGTCTTCTTCGGCTTCGTGACCTTCTTCTTGGGCTTTTCAGGCGGCGCCTTCTTGACCGACTTTACCGGCGGCGCCTTCTTTGCCTTGGGCTCGGGAGGATTCTTGACCTGCTTCTTTTCCTTCGGCGGGGGCGGCGCCTTCTCGGGAGCCTTGGGCGCTTTCGGCGCCACCGGCTCGAGAAAGGCCTCATCCAGCGGATCTTCCTCCAATAGGGGAGGAAGGTCGACCCGCGCCGGTTTGGCCTCCTTCCGCGCGGGTCTGGGATCGGGCGCCGGCGCCGGCCTGACGCCGGCCACCAGATCCACCGTATACACGGGGACAGGGGAATCCCGCCGCGCCGTGCTCGTCGGCACCACCAGCATGGTCAGAATGAGCGCCAGGTGGAGCACGCCCGAGAAGCAGATCCACCACTTGAGGCGAGGACTGCCCGAGCTCGCAAGGCTCCGCAGGAGGTCACGCGTTCCGGAAAGGAGGTCTCGCAACATCGTCGGTTTGGATCCCCTCGCGAATACCCTCAACGGTCGACAAGAGGCAAGGCCATCATGCCGAGCTTCTCGATGCCGGCACCCTTGATCTCACCGATGGTGGCGATGACCGACCCGTAGCGGACGTCGCGATCCGCCCGCAGGTAGACGGGTTTTTGCGCATCCAGGTTCCTGATGGCCAGCAGCTTCGTCCGGAGCTCGGCTGGAGTCACCTCGTTGTCGTTCAGGTAGACCTGGCCCTCCCGCGAAACGGTGACGATCAGGGGCTCGACCTCGTCCGTCACGGGACTGGCCTTGGCCTGCGGCAGATTCACCTCCACACCCTGTTGAATGATTGGCGCCGTCACCATGAAGATGACCAGCAACACCAACATCACGTCCACGAAAGGGGTGACGTTGATGTTCGACAACGGCAACTTGTTCTGCCCTTGGCTGACGTCAGCCGCCATTGGCTCAGCCTTTCTCCGTGCGGACCGCCCGTCGGTCGCGGGCCGCTACGACTTCTTGGTGAAGTGACGCTCCGCGATGTTGAGGAACTCCTGTGTGAAATTCTCCATGTCCGCGGTCAACACTCGGATCTCCTGAAGGAAGTGGTTATAGGCGATCAGCGCGGGGATCGCCGCCACCAGGCCCGCGGCCGTGGCGACCAAGGCCTCGGCGATGCCCGGCGCCACTGCCTGGATCGTCGACGATCGGGTTACGCTGAGGCCGCGGAAAGCGTTCATGATGCCCCACACCGTGCCGAAGAGGCCGATGAACGGCGTCGAACCGGAGGTCGTCGCCAGGAAGGTCAACGTCTGCTCCAGCTTTGTCAACTCGACGTTGGCGGCACGCTTCATCGCCCGCGCCACGTTGTCCACCCCGCTCAGGTCGGTGTTGAGGCCTTCCGTTTCCGCCGCGCTTCGGCGGGATACCCGGAGCAGTTCCTCGTATCCGGCGATGAATACCTGCGCCACCGGACTCGCCGGGAGTTCCTGGCTGGCTTCGTGTATGGAGGCCAGATTGCGGCTCTCCCAGAAGATCTCGATGAACCGGGCCGACTGGGTCTTTGCCTCGCGCACATGCCTGAACTTGAAGAGGATGATCCCCCAACTGACCACCGAGAAGATGATCAGCAGGTAGAGCACGATCTGGACCACCGGACCCGATCCCATGACCAGGTCGAGTATACCCTGCTGCTGCATTCTCATGTGGTCGGGCTGAACAGCTAGCTGGTAGATCGAGAAGTACAGCATCAAAACCCTGCCATCTTGAAAAGTTATTATAATCGCTGTACCTAGTCAATTGGCCTCGCCTCGATCCTGCGGTTCGCCGCGGTTCAATACATGGATAAATGGGACTGACGAACTGATGCTCCGCGGCGTGTCGGAACTGGATGTGGGCGGGAAAACGGTATTTCTCCGGGTGGACTTCAACGTACCGCTGGCAGATGGGGTCATCGCCGAGCCGCACCGTATCGACAGTTCCCTGCCGACCATCCGGTTCCTCGCCGAGAAGGCCGCCCGGCTCGTGATCGCCTCCCATTTGGGCCGCCCCGGAGGCACTCGCGACCCCCGGTGGGGTCTCGCGCCCGTGCAACGTTACCTGGAACAGGACCGGTCCCTTCCGGTCCGACTCGCTCCCGACTGCATCGGGCCGGCGGTCCGGCAACTGGTGGAGGACCCGGAGGCGGCCGGGATCGTACTGCTCGAGAACCTTCGGTTCCACCCCGGCGAGGAAGCCAACGACCCGGCGTTCGCGGCGTCGCTGGCGAGTCTGGCCGACGTCTACGTCAATGACGCCTTCGGTGCGGCGCATCGCGCCCACGCCTCGACCGCCGGCATGGTCCAACACTTCCGGGAACGGGCAGCGGGCTTCCTGTTCAGCCAGGAAGTCGAATACCTGTCGCGGATTCTGAGCGCGCCGGACCGCCCCGTGGCCGCCATCCTGGGAGGCGCCAAGGTCTCCGACAAGATCGGGATTCTCAAGAACCTGATTCCCCGGGTGGACCTGATCATGGTGGGTGGCGCCATGGCGTACACATTCCTGAGCGCCCGTGGCGTCGCCATCGGACGATCGCTGCTGGAAAGGGACTCCATCGCCGTAGCCGAGGAGATCATGGAAGAGGCGGAGAAGGCCGGGGTCCCGTTCGTGCTTCCGGTGGACCACGTCGTCGCCGCGGACATCGGCGACGACCACCCCTCCGTAACCCCCGACGCAAGCATCCCGGAGGACCGGATGGGGCTTGATATCGGCCCGAAGACCGCCGCGCTGTTCGCCGGCCGGCTGGCGGACGCGGCCCTGGCGCTCTGGAACGGTCCTCTCGGACTGTTCGAGCGGGAGCCTTTCCGCCACGGAACCGTGTCGGTGGCTCGGGCGCTGTCGGCCTCGGGGGCCACCACCGTCATCGCCGGCGGAGACACGGTGGCGGCGGTTCGGCTTGCCGGGACCGCCGAAGACATGACCCACCTGTCCACCGGGGGCGGCGCCGCGCTGGAGTTTCTCGAAGGCAAGACGCTTCCCGGAGTCCACGCCCTGGAGATCGCGGCGCCCAGTTGACGTAGCCGG